>OJKJ01000952.1_pt1 | contig 12486 bp, 6 predicted proteins | sample 1596491 | NCBI WGS metagenome assembly OJKJ01 (sample SAMEA4350160, study PRJEB24818) | metagenome | biome: human; feature: gut; material: faeces | place: Denmark | collected 2013-09 | reverse complement strand
GTTTTGAGCAGCATGGTATTGGTCTAAAGCCAATGCCACCGTAGGCACTATAACCAAGGTCATTCCATCACTTGCACTGGAAAGCATCTGTGTTACAAGACTTTTTCCGCCGCCTGTAGGTTGTGAAACCAAAAGGGTATATCCATCTGGAAGATTTAAGGCAGTGTGCACGGCTAACTTTTGTTCAAAACTTTTGTATTGGCTAAAAATGGTGTGCTTTTTCAATAAATTATCGCCAACAGATGTACGTTCAGGCTCAATGCTTTCATCTTGTTTTAAGGCATACACATCTTGAATGTAAGAGGAGGGGGATAACCAAGACGGCGTTCTGAGATCACAGGAAATCTGATTGTCATTTTCTGTTCGAAAGCCCATCTCATTTCCGGTTTCTTTGATTATCTTGTAAAGCCTGTCGTTTACTTTGATTCTGCCAAGGATCAGAGACAGATCCCTAACGTTTAAGCAAATGTCCATAGACGACGCATTGCCAGAAAGATATTGGCGATAACGTTTGATAAAGCCAATTACATATCGAGCTTTTGCTGATTCTTTCAACGCATTCGGAGCTGATGAGGTCGATATAAGCTTATTTAATTCAGCAATTGCACTTCCAGACTGAATTGCACCCATCATGTACTGTCGAAGGATTTCTTTACTATCCATTTGTTCTCACCCGTAAAAAGCACACAGCGTCCAATTCAGGCTTGGCATTCTTCAACGCCCGGAATGTTGCCTGAAATATTTCTTTCTTCTGATCAACAATTGCTGTATCACGCTCGAAATACAGGCATTCTGCACGATGCCCATTTAATACTCTTTGCATCTCAGCACGAGCTGCGGCAAGGTTGGAATCTGTTGCGATTACTTTTTCTGCTTTCTTATATGCTGTTTTAGCAATACTATCAACTAGTGGTTCCCACGCACTTGGAGGTGTTCTGGAAATGAAAGTTTCCAACGAGGACATCATTCCTTTATAAGAACTACGACGTCCAATATGGCGAGCTTCACTTAATCTTATATCGAGTAACTTCTTAATAACGGTTTCGTCTGGAATTTCTCTACTTTTCTGGGTAAGAGGAGTGCAAATCATAATTTGTTCCAGCGGGAGATACATACGATACAGTGATAGCGTTTGCAAGTCAATCTTATTCTCGAGTAATTCATCAAGGGGTGGCACGACATTGAAGATAAAAACAGCACCATCGTAATTGAAAGCCCCTGTAGTTTCGATTGCTGTACATCTTCCTCTGCTACAACCGACAGCATTAGTGATAATAGAATCATATACAGAGTCGCCAGGAGCAAAAAACAAAACGTCTTCGCGAACGGCTGCAGTTTTTCTGTTAAATGTTCCTAGTATTTTTCGCTCTCTACGCATCATGGATGAATTGGTATATACAGACCAATCAGGAGGGATGAACAAAGACTGTTTAGCTGCATTTACACTAAAAGAAGCACTTCTGAATTCGATTAACCCAGTATTTGTCGGTGGTTGTGCAGATAATCCGGCCTGATGACCCCATCCCATCATTGCGGTTGCGAAGATGTTGGTATCCTCAGATGCATATAGATTCAAAACATTTTCAATTCCTTGAGCCATCGGGCGATATAATGTCGCACCAAGGTCAAAATCTTGCTCATCTTCAACGCTCTCTCGCATTTCTTCTGCCTGATCTAAGATTTCATCAAAGGCATTTGTTAGTCCGGTGTTGTAGTCATCGAGGAGCGCATCAACAATAAGACTGTTAAGCTCACCAGTAATGATTTCAAGTCCGCTAAGAGACTGTTCGAACAGTTTCATTCCATTTTTCCAAATATTGAAAAGCTGTTCTTCAACTGTTTCTGTAGAGTACAGAACGACCGACATAACATCCATTTCCGGATCTCTTCCCAAACGATCAAGGCGGCCAATTCTCTGCTCAAGTGCATTGGCACTCCAAGGCATATCCAGATGTAAAACCTGAGAAGCATTCTGGAAGTTTCTTCCTTCGCCACCGGTTTCATCACATATAATAACTCGGCAATCTGGATCGTTTTGGAATGAATAAACACTATCTTCAAGCGCTTCACGAGACATGCCTTTTCCAAAAGCTACCGCATAGATTTCAGTATCTTTGTAGTAGTTATTGAATAAGCTTAAAAAGGCATTCAATGTGGCGTTAAAGCCTGTAAAAACAACAACCTTGAAGTCCGGATCATCTAGAATAGCGGTTTCCTGATCGATAAAATTGAGGGCGTGCATCAAGCGGCCCTTTATTAGGTCAGGATCCTCGGTTAATGCCACCGAAACCAGTGAGTGTTCATTCTCGGCTTGTTGTTTCCAAGCAGCCATACTGTCATGGAGAATGCCGTCCCTAATTTTTAGAGTGGACAGCATTTCTTCAAACGCCCAAGGGCTACTAAAGAGCGCAGAAAGCAGAGGGATTGCTGTTCCAACAACATATTCCTCATCGTCATCACCATTTTCAGACAAATAGGCCAAGGTGTTTTGAATGGCGGCAATCTCATTATAGTTTTCATTGGCCGAAAGAGGCGTGTACGGGATTTCACATAAGGTACGCTTGGCCATTTTTTCAGTAATCAACTGACGACGATTGCGGATTACTCTACGCTCAACTCGATAATTCTCGCAAATATAAGCCAGAGCTTGTTTTATCAAATCCAGTCCTTCGTCTTCCGAATTTAGATCGACAGAAGAGACTAGTTTCTTCAGCGCGTTGTCTTCCAACGTGTCAGCTATCTCTGTCAGCTTGTCAAGGATTATCTCTTTGTACTCGTCGTATCGATCCAAACGTCCAAGCTGCTGATTAACAGACTTTTGTATGCGCTGCTGCTTTTTCACCATCCATGAGAAACGTTCTGGCGTCATTTCTTCGTATTGTTCAGGGTTAAGCAATGCAAGCAAACGACGATATTCTTCATTTCTATCCTGTATAGGAGTAGCAGAAAGAAGCAAAATGTGCTTGACTCTACGACTTAAAGACTGCACATGATGATACCATTCTTCTTGAGACAGCAGTCGGTGTGTTTCATCGACAATTGCCAAATCCCATGGAGTCATTAATGCCACGCGTGAATTCGATACTTCTTCCATGGGGATAATGCAGATCTGGGACATAGGAGAATTAATCTGCGCTTCCATGCCGAATTTGTAATGCAGTTCGTTTTTCCATTGAGTTGCTAATGCACCAGGGACAATCAGGAGTGTGCGAAGCTTTTTGTTTTCACTTGCCAATATGCTGAGAATGGAGCAGGCTTCAACAGTTTTTCCAAGACCAACTTCGTCGGCCAGCATATATCGAACCGGCATTGTTTCAAAGCATCGTGCAACTGTGCTGATCTGATGAGGCATTAAAAATGCTCGGCATCCAGCGAGAACACTAAATCCATAGGTTGCATTATTTACTAAATGCAGATTGCGACTTACTTTAAGATGGTTTAAAAACCAAGTCGGATTTTGGAATTCATAATTGCGAAACTGTTTTACTGGAGAGTAATTCATCTGAGAATACTCAATTTTTAAGGCGGTTTCGCATTCTTTTATGACTTTACCATTAGGGAGTTTTATCCAATACCAATAAGGCTGATCCTCACTGTACGGTTCAGCTGCACGAGCGAGAATAGTTCCACGTCCGTGGGTAGATTCAACCACCCCGCCCGGAATTGCTTCACAACGGGTAACGGCATCAGCTCGAAAAACATTGTGAACAAAGATGTTGCTGTAATATTCTCCGCTACCGAGAAGATCATGCATTTTTACTTTAATCGCGTCAGCCAGCTCATTGTATTCAATTACCTGGGCAAGAACGAAGAAACGAGGGAATTCATCATCGCCTTCTTCGATTACGATAGGGCATCGGTAATAACATCCTTTTATCATGTAAGATCTCTCCTTTGAAGTTTCCCCGCTGGAATGTAGAAAGCGTCTGCTTCTTACTCACCGACGAGGAATGGCTCCATGCACATTCCTCGATGGACACAATAAGTGCACCAATCAGAAGGAATGGCAGTTTTATCTGTGCTTATTGTTTGATTGACATAGTCTCGAGCTTCCGATCTTAAAGCGTCTGCAAGTGGTTGCTGTGCAGGCTGCGGATTTTGTGGCGGAAGCTTATGGAGTGAATATTCCTTTTTAGGCCATGAAGTTGTTGCGAGTGAATCGAATTTGGCATAAGGATTTTTAATTTCCACTTCCGAAATATCGATAATATACTTTGCTAAACCGAACTGTTTTCGAATCTGCATGTGGTTGTGATCAAAAGCAGTAACGATTGTTCCTCGACTTTTATTAATCACTTCATGAAGTAAATAGTTATATGCTCTATGTTCCAGATCGTGTATTTCTGTAGCTTTCCAGAATTTGAAGTATTCCTTCAGTTTTTCGCCTTCATCTCTCACAAACTGATTTAAGTGCTGCGCCGCAGTTGTGCAAGGCTGCTTTTCAATTCTTTTCCACACAGCTTCAATCAAAAGATTTTCGAACTGCTTTTGGTACAAGAAGTTCCCCTGAACTACCGGCGAGTTCTCTGTGACATAATCCAAGAAAAACTTATATGGGCATAAATACATATCCATCATCTGGAATGCGTCGTACTTAATTCCTTTTGTTTTTTCTTGCCCAATGTTAATAGACATCGGAATTGATGCGGACGGAGATTCAATTGGTTCCACGGTAGGTTCTTTAAAACCAAGAATTGATAACAGTGCATACGGTTCCGTTTCTTCTTCACCGTATTGTTTAACGTAACTGATTCTTACATCACACCTGTTGAAGCAAAGACCATAGAACAAAGCATATCTAAGGAAATTACTTCTTTCTCCCAACGCGGTGTAATACACCTGAAACTGAAGATCCACTGGAGCGTAGGCCACACGGATAAATTCATTTGTTAGTGGCCAAGGGAGCTGGTCGTTTACCGACATGTTCATATCTCTGTCGGACACACATCCGAAGTGGTAAGTTTTGGCCTGTTCCTGTTCAAATTGATGTTTGCTTTGAAGAATGTCACCATCAATCTGTTCGAAGTTCTTTACAATCCAGTCTACGGCAGGTTCCTCGGTTTCTTTTTGTTTCAGATAATAATACAGGCCTTCTCGCAGATCTCTAAATGTTCCGGAAAACTCCGACTTGTCAGGTCTAATTTGGCTAAGCCGTAATTGCAAAGCATTGATTAACTCTCGCTCTTTTGATGTTGCCAGTGAGAGTTCTCTTTGCTTAAGGAATTCCTCTAAATTTTGGAAGTGACTGACAAAATCAATGTAGTCTCTACGATCGGATTTTTGATCAAATAGATATCTGGCTATCTCGTTGATTTCCTCTATTGCTTTAATCAATGCAAGGATATCTTTTTCAGGAACCTTGTATTTGTTATAAACAGAAAGTGTACGGAGTCCTGTATTGCCGCTGGATGCCGAATTAATTTTCCTGTAATTATTCAAGAACTTGTCGGCGATTTCAGAACGGAACTCTTCATAAGTACTGATATTTTCAAAAAGAATCTCAATGGAATAGAACGTTCTAAGCAGGACTTCTCCCGGAGCAGCATTCAGAATCTTTGAAGACAAGCACTCTTTTAGTGCGGGGATATCAATGCATATAGCCTGTCTCTCGTAATCCCATAACTTATAAATGGCCGAAAAGAACTGACCAATTGGATATGCCAAAAAATGACGATCCTGAGAAAACTCCGGATGATAAATTCGGAGCAGTGTGTGAACGTCCTTGTTGGCTGTATAAACTTGTTCTGTCATAGCATTCAGAACTTTTGCATTGCTTAGCGTCATACTGCCTCTGATTTGAACAGGCGCTTTTTCATAACAACGATATTTGGCGTCTTCTACATGAGTAGATACAAAATGTGCATACTCCGTAATGTTTGCAAATTCCCTCAGCTGAATACTCTTGTATAGTTGACGCCATTGAGATAAAAGTGCTCTGTTGACAGAGGCCCGATTTTCGCAAATTTCACCGAGAGCACAAGCAAGAGCATTGCTTGGGTTTTGCATTGTAGGCATCTGATATTCAGCGATGGCAGTATCGTGTTGGATAGGGACTCCAAAACAACTGTAGATGTCGTTCCAAGAAGAGTAAATCTTTGAATATTTTTTCTGGTAATTAAACAGGAAAATTATATTTACTCCTTGCTTGTCCAAGTCCAAAAGCAGTCGTAATTGAACTGGTGTAAATTGATGAATTCCATGAACAACTATGCTTGTAAAATCCTGCTTTCCGGTCAATTCGGCTGCCCGCTCGCAACGCTTTTTTTCGCGTTCAGGACCGCGGCAGTCGTCGATTTCTTTTTTGGCAAGAGCTATGAGAACTTCTTTGATTTTCGACAGATTAGGAGTCTCAGGGAATTTATAAATGCCGTTATTCTGGACACTGCGTAAAATCTCGACAAATAGCTGCTGCTCGGTATTTCCTTGGGAACCATCAATCGACTGTGCAGGGATATCTAACTCGATAAACAGTCTCAACGCTTCAAGAAAATGCTTTTGATTTTGCATAAGAGCAAGAAGAAATTGATTATCAATAGTCGCATTTCCAATCTGTTTTCCAAGAAGACGGCTATAGATAGATGTCAGTCGGCTATATTGCTGAACACGAAGACTGATATTATCTGTCCAGGACTTGTATATATCCTCATGCTGCACGAAATCATCAAAAGCGCAAATAAGTCCTTTGATTTCATCCCCGTAAATATCTTTAAGACCGTTTACAAGAGTTCTTGCAGAACAAAAATGTGGCAAGGAAGATACTTCGGTCCAAAAATCAGTCTTATCTAATTGATATGGATCTTCATATGTATAGATTTTGAATGACATTTTTTAATCCTCCTTGTTGATGAGGTTTTGCCAAGAAAGAGCATTCTTGCCTTCAAGTTCAATCCAAGAAAAAGATCTGATTGCACGAGTCATGGCTACATAGAGAATTCTGGTCTCTTCTCGGCTCTTCTCTGCCTTCTCAACGGCGTTGTCAAAATACAGGTTTTGAATAGTACTGCCGGTTTCACCGATACTCAGGCTGTAGCCGATATGATACTGTCCATTTTCCTTTGTAACACTAACATGCAGCTGGGAAGACTTGATTCGATCAATAGGAGCAGAACAAAACGGCATGATCACATGGCCGTATTCCAAGCCCTTGGATTTGTGTACTGTTATACAGTGAATTGAATCTGCGTCACTGCTTTCAGAAGGAATTCTACTGTCAACAGACACCTGTGCAATTATGCTGTTATATAGCTGCTCTCGAAGTGTGTTTATAGTGAGTCGATCCACATTGCATGCATTGATCAACTGCTCAAACAGTAGATCTACATTGAGCTGGTAATAGTGCTGTTTTGTGGTATCGTCAGGGGCATAATTCTTCCAGGGCTCCAGCCTTGCGTAAATTGACCGAATTGCTTGTAATACGGGTTTGGTTCGTAAACTCTCTACAACCAGTTCCCAACTTTTTTCTGGATCTTCTGTATTGGACAACATAGGATTGAGGCACTTGATAAGATAGTTTACCTGCTCATGTTCATCTGCTTTTGCACGCCAACCGCCGGTTCGAATTTTCATGCGAATTTCAAACAGATTCGATTTCGGTATATCCAAATTGAAAAAGTTCGAAACAGCGAGATTATATAAATATTCTGCTTGATCATAGTTAACAAGCGCATTTATAAGAGTCATCATATCAAGCGCAGGCTGGGACATATACAAATCACCACCAGTATTCGTTTGAATGTTGGTAATGCCCAGCTTTGCACATTCCTTTCTGACCATTTCGGCTTGCCAATTTTCGCGGACTAAAATAGCAATGCTTCTTTCTTCAGGAGAGAGTTTTGCTCCATTTTGCTTTTCATAAGCAATCCAGCGCTGGATACGTTTGATTTCTTCAACTAAAGCAGGGATTCTTTTCGCCTCATCCTGAACAGGAAGCCTTCTATAAAATCTATTAGTGTTGGAAGCAAGGTAAGAATTGTAGTCCTTGGTTCCAATAAGCCTATCACTGCGAGACATCGATACTTGATATGCAAGCAGTCTATCTGCTCGTGCTCCCCAATTTGAGAAGGAACGATCGAAAATGTTCAACAAGGTTGAATCCGTTCGATAGTTCCGCTGAAGAGAGAAGTCCAACCACTTATCGGGATGTTCTTCAATTCCAAGTTGATTGAAGGCTTCTTCTTCAGCACCACGGAATCTGTAAATGCACTGCTTAATGTCACCGACAACAAATAGCTTGTAATCAAGATATTCGGCAATTTTTAAGAGTGATTCAATCTGGGAATCATCCGTGTCCTGAAACTCATCAACAAACATAAACTGTTGTGCGTTTTTATCTTGCTTCAGTTCGCGAATACGCTTTTCGCTTTCCGGTGCACTAATAAAACGGCTCAACATCGACATCATCATACTAAGATGGACCTTGTTATCTTCTTGAAGCTCTTTCAAATATCCCCGCTCGACTTGAGGGATTACTGCTGCGAGCAATTCATGAAGAGCAGTATGTGAATCATCAGAGGACAGAGACCCGAAATCTGCTGCAGAAATTTCAGCAACATTTACACTCTTGTTGTGCAGCTTCCCAATAAAGTCCAAAATATTATCTCGGATAGCATAAACTGGCATGCCGAGCATCTGACCATATTGTGCACTACCATATTTTCTGGCATTTTTGCGAATTTCTGAGTCGAGGATATCTGAAATCTTACGACGACGATTATATTCACTCGAAGTGATGCCAAGGTCAACTCCATATCCGAAGGATGTACCCAACTGAGAAATCAATTGTTTGGCATAAGAGTGGATAGTGCTGATTTGCATGGAATCAACGCGAGAAATAATGCCGAGATACTCAGAATTAGAGGTGAGTAAATAGCAATTACGGAAATACTTTTTTAATTTGCGTTCCATTTGATCGGCAGCTTCATTTGTGAAGGTAATCATCACGATTCTGTCAGCCATTTTTTGAAGGGTGACATTCTGGGTATAGCAAACAAACGCAATACGTGAAATCATAGTGTAGGTTTTTCCTGTACCTGCACCTGCGCGTATTACGATATTTTTATTGGCATCTGCATGTTCGACGAGGTATTGCTCAACGTTAAATGAACTAATACCGGAAAGAGTTTTTAGTGCAGAAATTTGCTGTTCTGTAACACAGCCATTTGAAATCTTAATGGTCGGAATGTTTGTGACCTGGCTGGTAATACACAAAGTGATATGAAAGGCCTTGAAGTCTTTTGATGCATCGGTGAGCACAGGAATACTTGCGCTCGAATTCTCGAAGGCGTATTCGAGATTCTCCCCGTTTCGAATTATTCCTCGTGATAGGAGTGCTGAATCAACCGCTGCAGCCAAAGCGTGCAGCTGAGAGCCATCAGAGAAAACGCCGTATATTTTACAACCCGCAAGATATTCAGTCACCAAATCATCTAAGTCTTGGCGAGTAAACGACTCATTCGGAGACATATATATAAATCTAGAGTAATCATGCTGATGAAAATCTATATTTGTTATTGAACTTTCACTATCGTTATCTTCGGACAGGTCGATTCCAGTTTCAAACAGATTTCTGACTTCAAGCATTGTTCTCTTGTCGAATGGATCTCGTTTCCATGTAGCCACTTCGCGCAACGCCTGGTCAAGTTTTGCAAAAAAGGCGGTGTTGTCTTCCAAATCTTCTTTAAGAAGGGTAAATCGCTCTTCCATAACAACATCAAGTCGGTTTGCGTGGTAGAAATTCTTTGATACCTGAGGAAGACATACTAGCTGGCAAACCAAAGGGAATTTGTCAATGCTTTGTCTTAAGTGGCGTTCGAGAGAAAAACGATAACCTCTTGCCTGTTTTTGAGGAGAAGAATGTATTTCACCATTTTCCGTTTGAACTACAACATATTCATTGTTTTCAACACGGAGAATGTTTTCTTCGCGCCAACCTTTAAGCTCTACAACCAGAATTCCTTTTCCGGGCATAAGAATACACACATCAAACTCACGGCCAAAAAGCTGGCGGTTCCAGTAGATGATGTGGTTGTTATCTAAATATTGACAGGCTTTTGATACGAACAGTTTTTCTCCAAAATTTCCTTCGTTCGCACCACCAATTAATCTGGCCATAACACAACCTCGGTTCAATAAATTTGGTTCTCAATTCTCATCAGGTAAAAATTCTACAAAATCATCGATAGGGCAGCCTAATGCCACACTGATCTTACCCAATACTTCAACAGAAACATTTTCGTTTCGTGTTAACTTTTTGGTTGTATATTCATTTATTCCCGCCAAGCGTTCCAAATCTTTCTTTTTCATATCGCGGTCGATTAGAATATGCCAAAGCTTTTTGTAACTGATTGCCATTTTAAGGTCCTCCATGTTCGAGTCCGAAAGTTCATGCATCTTATGTTATTATAGCATTTGACTCGGCTGTAGTAAACCGATAACGGCGAAATATCGCCGAACATGTCGAAAAACAGACGAAAGAGGATTGTGAATTAACGGGGCTGATGATAAAATATTACTGATGTTTTATACATGGGATGTATAACGCTAATAAAACCTAAAATGAGGCTGATATCATGAGCGAAAAGAAAATTTATCATTTGATAGGGGCCGATGGAAAGTCCTATGATTCTGATATGCCAGGTACTCTGGGCGGCCATTGTAAATTGAAAATATATGGTAGGCTGGATTGTCCATCGGCTCTTCGTTACATTGCCAAAGGACAATATGTTCAGCATCGAGTGTTTTTCAAAGATGAGGAAACAGCAATTGCTGCAGGATACCGTCCATGCGGTGTGTGTATGAAAGAAACATATAAGAAATGGAGAACTCAAAAAAACCAGGAGATAAAGTTATTATGTTTGGATTTGGTAAGAAGTTGCGAAAGGATCTCCCGGCGATTGATATCAGTAAGAAGAAAGAAAAAGGTCTCTTTGGCCGGGAAAAGATTGTGCCTCGCAGCAAGAAGAAACAGCGAAAATTGAAGGCAGAGCTGATAAAGCAGTATCCTGACCGGTACTTCATTGATGATCTTGGTGAGTACAATTCCATTAAGCCTAGGGATGAGCTCTCCTGGATCGATGATATCGAAGCCTTCGACGCTTTTATTAACGATTAAAGAATTACAAGAAGGGAACTATTAACCATGACATTAGCTGCAGAGAAAAATTCTGGCATCTAATGCCCATCTTACTCTCGATGGAGCAAAATACCACAATTCAGCACAAATGCTGCTGGTAAAAACAGATTGCTCAAAATATCAGACATGTGCTCTATGACGAGAACTGATATCAGAGCCCCTTTTTCCTATAATAAAAGTAACAAAGGAGAAAGGAGGACGGCTCGATGAGCAAGGATGTTTCACCAACAAACCGGGACCGGTTTATCGAACTTGGTATCAAAATCGGAGCTCTTCGCAAGATGCGCGGCATGTCGCAGGAACAGCTTGCAGCAGAAGCTAAAATGAGTCGATCCCACCTTAGTTCAATCGAGGCACCGAACTCGGTTAGACCTTTCTCTCTTGAAGTTCTTTTCAATATTGCAGATGCGCTGGAGGTTGAACCGAGCGAATTGCTTGTATCCTCTTTCCCTGTACGAAAAGAGAAATAATTTCAAAGTTGGCAAACCCGGAGAAATCCGGCGACGCAAAGCTATAGGGCCTGTAAAATGGCAGCCAGTTGCATCATATCGAGTTGTATCTGACTGTCAGGCCTGTACCGGTCTGGCAGTTTTTGTTTCACAGGGGGTGATAATCATGATCTTTACCATATCAAGCATCCAATTGATGAGGACGGATTCCCACCAACCTGAATGCTGCGAAGGGGCATGAACCCGAATCAAAAGCAACCCGTTAACTCATCAAATAGGATGCTGCTATCGTTCTTTTTCACCGAACGGCAGCAGATATATGGAACCCGCAGAGCTGCCGTAGATGATCTACTGTTAGTTCTGCGGGCTTTTTTCATATAACGAAGGGAGAAATGCCTCACATGACAAAGAAATCTGAAAACAAAAGTATGCCCATCATGCCATCTCAAATGATCCTGCCTACTGTGGACATGGAGTACCTGTTCCGCTTTGAAGGCACGTTGGCAGGACTGGAAAAGGGCCTTCACAATGACGATGATCCGGAAGAAATCGCTATGCAAACTATTGAGGTTGCCCGTGATTTCTATGATGCTGACTGGTGTGGCCTGATCAGCGGTGACCTGGATGCCGGAATCTTTTATCCATACTGGTGGGTAAACAGAGCGGAAGGAAGAATGGCGCAAACCAAATTCGATGAATTTGAGTTCCTGCAGGACTATGATACCTGGACTCATGCGCTCCTTCATGGAGAAAACGTGGTACTGAATGGACTCGAACAGCGTAAAGCAGGAGTGACCGCAAGTGAGTTCCGGCATTATCAGAATGTCGTCCCGCAAAATAAAGTTCCCGTCTCCTGCACAAAGACAGCGAATTATAATAGCAGTCTCATAAATATATCTTTTACAG
>OJKJ01000946.1_pt1 | contig 12555 bp, 16 predicted proteins | sample 1596491 | NCBI WGS metagenome assembly OJKJ01 (sample SAMEA4350160, study PRJEB24818) | metagenome | biome: human; feature: gut; material: faeces | place: Denmark | collected 2013-09 | reverse complement strand
CAAAACGGTGTATCCGGTGGCAAGCTGCAATGACAAGGATTTTCAGAATCTGATGCACGTGTATATGGACGCGGTGTTCTATCCGAATATCTATCAGCACGACGAGATCTTCCGCCAGGAGGGCTGGAGCTACAAGCTGGATGAGCCGGACGGCGAGCTGACGATAAGCGGCGTCGTCTATAATGAGATGAAGGGGGCATTTTCCTCACCCGAGGGCGTGCTGGACCGCGTGATCCTAAATTCTCTCTTCCCGGATACTTCCTATGCAAATGAATCCGGCGGAGACCCGGATGTGATCCCGGAGCTGACGTATGAGCAGTTCCTTGATTTTCACAGGAAATATTATCATCCGTCCAACAGCTATATCTACCTGTACGGAGATATGGATATGGAAGAGAAGCTGTGCTGGCTGGACGAAGAGTACCTCTCTGCGTTTGACCAGGCGGAGGTGGACTCTGAGATCCGGTATCAGGAGCCCTTTGGCGAGATGCGGGAAGTGGTGCAGGAGTATTCCATCACAAGTGAAGAGAGCGAGGAGGACAAGACATATCTGTCCTGGAACAAGGTGATCGGCACCTCCCTGGACGAGAAGCTTTACCTGGCGTTCCAGATCCTGGACTACGCGCTTCTGTCCGCACCGGGAGCGCCGCTGAAGAAAGCTCTTGTGGACGCGGGGATCGGAAAGGATATCATGGGTTCCTATGACAACGGAGTCTATCAGCCTCTGTTCTCAGTCATTGCGAAAAATGCAAATGTGGAGCAGAAGGAAGCGTTCGTCCGTGTGATCGAAGATACTCTGCAGAAGATCGCGGATAACGGCATGGATAAGAAGGCGCTCCGCGCGGGGATCAACTACTATGAGTTCCGTTTCCGCGAGGCAGATTTCGGAAACTACCCGCGGGGGCTGATGTACGGTCTCCAGCTTTTTGACAGCTGGCTGTACAACGAGACAAAGCCGTTCATCCATATGCAGGCGATCCCGACCTTTGAGTTCCTGAAGAGCCAGGTGGATACAGGATATTTTGAAGATTTGATCCGGACCTATCTTCTGGAGAATACACATGGTTCCATCGTCATCATCCGCCCGGAGCGCGGGCGCACTGCAAGGATGGACAGAGACCTGGCAGAGAAGCTTAAGGCATACAAGGAAAGCCTGACGCCGGAAGAGGTGCAGAAGCTTGTCGACGACACTCATGAGCTGGAACAGTACCAGGAGGAAGAATCCAGCCCGGAGGATCTGGCGAAGATACCGGTCCTCAAGAGAGAGGATATTTCCCGGGAGATCGCGCCTGTCTATAACGATGAGCTGGAGATCGGCGGCGTGAAGCTGGTACACCATAATGTGGAAACAAACGGCATCGGGTACGTGACGATGATGTTCGATCTGTCGGGCATCCGTGAAGAGCTGCTGCCTTACGTGGGGATCCTCCAGAGCGTGATGGGGATCATTGATACGTCGAATTATGAATACGGTGAGCTGTTCAATGAGATCAATGTCCACACCGGAGGGATCGGAACCTCACTTGAGCTGTAGACAGATGTGACGAAAGTAAAGGAAAAGGAATTTCGGGCGACCTTTGAGATGAGAGGAAAAGCGCTCTATCCGAAGATGGACGTGCTCTTCACCATGATGCGGGAAATCCTGATGGAGTCCCGGCTGGATGATGAGAAGCGTCTGAAGGAGATCCTCGCCATGCTGAAATCCAGGCTGCAGATGTCCTTCCTGTCATCCGGACATACGACGGCTGCGCTGCGCGCCCTGTCCTATACGTCTCCGATGGCGAAGTTCAAGGACGATACCGACGGCATCGGATTCTACGAGACCGTGAAGCTGATCGAAGAGGATTTCGACGGACAGAAGGAAACGCTGATCCGGAACTTAAAGGAGATCGCGCAGCGGATCTTCCGGACAGACAACCTGATGCTGAGCTATACGTCGGCTGAAGAAGGACTGGAGCCTATGGAGAAGGCGTTTACATCGGTAAAGGATACGCTGCATTCAGAGGCAGAGGTTCCCGCTGAGGCGTGCGTGCTCCACTGCAGGAAGCGCAACGAAGGCTTCAAGACGTCCTCTAAGGTACAGTATGTGGCGAGAGTCGGAAACTTCATCGACGGCGGACAGGAGTACCGCGGTGCGCTGCAGATCCTCAAGGTCATCCTTGGATATGATTACTTGTGGCAGAACATCCGTGTCAAGGGAGGCGCTTATGGCTGCATGAGCAATTTCAACAGGATCGGCGAGGCGTATCTCATCTCCTACCGCGATCCGAACCTGGAGCGGACCATGGAAGTGTACGAGGGCGTAGTCGATTACCTGAAGAACTTCGATGTGAGCGACAGGGACATGAATAAGTTTATCATCGGCACAATGAGCAGCCTGGACCGGCCGAAGAATCCGTCGGCCAAGGGCTCGCGTTCGATGAACCTGTATATGAACCGCGTGTCGGAGGAGATGCTCCGCACCGAGCGCGGACAGATCCTGGACGCCCGGCAGGAGGATATCCGTGCGCTGGCGGACGTTGTGCAGGCGATGCTGGATCAGCGGCTGCTCTGCGTGATCGGAAGTGAAGAAAAGATCGAAGAACAGAAAGACATGTTCCTTGAAGTAAGAACATTGTGTTAAAAGTGTGAAAGGGGACGTAGTAAAATTCAATTTCACTACGTCCCCTTTCACAGAAAATTCACAGAAGGAGTCAACATGAAAGAGAATTTTAAATCTGGCTTTGCCACTCTGATCGGCAGGCCGAACGTAGGAAAATCTACGCTGATGAACCACCTGATCGGGCAGAAGATCGCGATCACTTCGAATAAGCCGCAGACGACCCGCAACAGGATCCAGACTGTGCTCACTACAGAGGAAGGGCAGATCGTGTTCGTTGATACGCCGGGAATACATAAGGCGAAGAACAAGCTGGGCGAGTATATGGTGAACATTGCCGAGCGCTCGTTAAATGAGGTGGATGTGGTACTGTGGCTTGTAGAGCCGACTACATTCATTGGCGCGGGCGAGCGTCATATCATCGACCAGCTCAAAAAGGTCAGGACTCCGGTCATCCTTGTGATCAACAAGATCGACATGGTGAAAAAGGAGGAGATACTCCCCGCGATCGATGTGTACCGGAAGGAATATGATTTCGCAGAGATCGTGCCTGTCTCCGCGCGCACCGGGAACAACACAGATGAGCTTGTGAAAGTGATCCTGAAATATCTGCCATACGGTCCTCAGTTCTACGACGAGGATACAGTGACAGACCAGCCGGAGCGGCAGATCGTGGCGGAGCTGATCCGCGAGAAAGCGCTTCACTGTCTGAACGAAGAGATTCCCCACGGTATCGCAGTGGCGATCGACCGGATGAAGATGGAACGGAAGGTCATGCACATTGATGCGACGATCATCTGCGAGCGGGATTCCCACAAAGGGATCATCATCGGAAAGCAGGGCAGCATGCTCAAGAAGATCGGCAGCACGGCACGCTATGAGATCGAGCGGATGCTGGACTGCAGGGTGAATCTGAAGCTGTGGGTGAAAGTACAGAAGAACTGGCGGGACAGCGACTATCTGATGAAGAACTTCGGATACCGGGAGGATGAGTAGCAGCCAATGGCTCTGAAAGACGTGCGAAGTCAGACCATGTTCTGCCGGCGGAGGAATCATCTGTCAGCTTATATTGATATGGAGAAAGGAAATGGCGCAGCGGTAGTTATGGCTGCGCTTTTTCTGTGCATTCAGGTCAGGAGCGTAAGTCTGGGCTGCCCGCAGAGAAGGAGAAGATTTCCGGCTGCCAGATCCGAGGAATAGATTTTCGAGGCGGAAAAATATTCCGTCGGTATTCTCATGTTTGTTATTGACATATCACCTACCTTGTAATACAATATAGTCAAAGCTATATTGTATTGCAAGGTAGGTGATATCATGATACCGTCGCAGATGCTGAAGGGGACACTGGAAGGCTGTGTCCTTGCGATCATCAGCAAGAAGGAAACATATGGATATGAGATCTCACGGCAGCTTGAAGAATACGGTTTTGGAAGCATTGCAGAGGGCACGATCTATCCGCTCCTGCTCCGCCTGGAGAAGAATAAATTCATTTCGGCAGTCTACCGTCAGTCAGAGGTGGGACCGAAGCGGAAGTACTACTCCCTGACAGACGCCGGGAGACAGGAACTAAAAGATTTTTTCGCAAATTATCGGGAACTGGCAGACGCCGTGCAGCGGCTGGCAGATGATATGGAGGGATTGGACGATGAATAAAAGGACAAAGAGATTGACAGAAGAAAATGAGATATTGTGCGGGGAGTTATCAACAGAGGCGAAGGAAGTGCTGAGAAATGTGACCGGCTATATCCAGAGGTTCGGGATCAGCAGATATGAGCAGGAAAAAGTTCGGCAGGATATCGCGGAAATGATCCTGGAGGGAGAGAAAAGAGGGATTCCTGTCAGCGAGACGATCGGTGACGATTACCAGGCGTTCTGCGACAGCGTACTGGCAGAGATGCCGAGAATGACAGGCAGAGAAAAGCTCCTGACAATCGTAAGGGATATCTGTCTGTTCCTGGCAGTGTGGCTTCCCTTCTGGATATTTCAGTATTTTGGCTCCGGTGGAACGGCCAGAGTCACTACCGGAGACGTGGGATGGGCGCTTCTGGTATTTGCCGCAGGATATGTATACAGCTGGCTCATGTCGCGGCAGGCGTTCAAAAAGCATATCGGATACCTGCTGGCCGGAGTCATGTTTGTTGCGGTCGTGCTGATTGGAGCAAAAGTACTTTCGCCGAACGGATATGTATTATTTACGGTTCATATATATGCAGCAGTGGCGGCTGAGGTCATCCTGATCATTGAGTGTGTGATACTGAACCGTATTGTAGATCAAGATTATAAAACGTTATAGCATGTCTCCCTTACCCTATGTCTGAACTGTCACATAAATATTATTAAAGATAAATTATGTCATTGACTTTAATATAATTAAATGATATATTTAATTATATTAAAGGGGGTGCTCTTATGGCCATAGAGATCGTGCCGGAATGGATGGTGAATCTTGATCCGGAAGACGTAACATTTATCAAGAATTTCCTTCTTGCCTCCGGCTCTCTTAAAGAAATCGCGAAGCAGTATGACGTGACTTATCCTACGGTCCGTCTGAGGCTGGATAAGCTGATCCAGAAAATACGGATCAGCGAGGACGTGGAGAGCGAACCGTACATCGCTCTGATCAAGCGGCTGGCGGTCAACGAGAAGCTGGATCTCGAGACGGCGAAGATCCTCATCGGGGAGTACAAGAAGGCGCGGAAAGGGGGAACATAGATGGTAATAGGTACTGCAATGATTTATGTATCGCTGATTGTCATACTGGCGGTCTGTGCAGGCGGAATTTTTCTTCAGATCTTTCTGTCAAGGAGGGAAAGCCGATGGCCGGGACTGATCCTGCCGCTGCTTACGTTCCTGTATTCGCTGCTGGCAGCTTTCAGCGTGATCGTGACGGATACGATGAGCGGATGGGAGATATTTACAGTGACTGCCACAGCTTTTATCACGACAAATATCCCGACCATCGTACTGCTTGCTGTCTACTTCTGGTGCAGGGAGAAGATGAGGCGCAGGCGGGAGCTGGAGAAGATGAATATCCAGGATCTGAGATGAGTGAGAACAATATAAAGCAGAACAGAGACAGCAGGCAATCCTGCCCGTGAGGGCGGGGCCTGCTGTTTTTGGAAACAGGTTTAATTATTAAAGCAATGCTGCAGTTCAGGACTTTGCTCTCTCAGATGAATGTGATAAGATAGAAAAAGAAAATCAAGGATGCGGCAGACGCATCGGATGTCAAGGCTCTGCCCCCGAAAAAGAACTGGTATTTTTTGAAGGGTATAGTGTTTTTCAGAATCGGAGAACCTAAATGTATAGCTTAACACTTAAGAAGAGGTGATACGATGAGAGAAACATATTGGGACCAGTTCATGGCGACAGGCAGTGTACAAGACTATCTTAATTACAAAATGAAGGAAGCGTCACCCGGCGGCAGGCCGGATCTGGCGGAACGGCAGCGCGGGAAGACATCAGGAGGATATCAGAAAATGTCCGCGGCGGCAGAAACTGATTTTGACAAAAGAAAGGAACAATGTGAATCAGATCGTACTTACAGGGATGGTGCTTTCCACAGCGCCGGTTGGTGAATATGACAGACGGGTCGTTATACTGACGAAAGAACAGGGGAAGATCTCCGCGTTTGCGAAGGGGGCGAGAAGACCGAACAGCCCTCTCGTAGGCGCGGTGAATCCTTTCTCCTTCGGAGAATTTACCATGTATGAGGGCAGGACTTCCTACACGATCCAGTCAGCCAGTATTTCCAACTATTTTGCCGAGCTCAGGGAAGATGTGATCGGAGCTTACTATGGCTTTTATTTTCTCGAGTTTGCCAGTTATTATACAAAAGAATTTAATGATGAGCGGGAAATGCTGAAGCTTTTATATCAGACAATGCGCGCGCTGATCAATCCCCATATCCCGAATCTGCTCATACGGTACATATTTGAGCTGAAGGCACTGTGTATCAACGGGCAGGCGCCCCAGGTGTTTCAGTGCGTGCAGTGCGGGAGCACGGACAGGCCGGCGGTGTTCAGTGCGGCGAAGGGCGGGCTCGTATGCGATGAGTGTAATGGAGATGTGATCGACGGGATTGTCCTGGACAACTCGACTTTATATAGCATGCAATATATTGAGAGCAGTAAAATAGAGAAACTTTATACATTTACAGTGACCGATAAAGTGATGGAGCAGCTCAGGAAGGTCATGAAGCGGCTGACGGAGAGATATGTGGATAAGAGTTTTAAGTCGCTGGAGATATTGGAGACGCTGCTTTAGAGAAGCGGTAAAAGCTGAGGAGAATAATTGGGGATATTACCCAGACATATCAGTATGATGCGAAAGAGAAAGAGGTCATTTATATGAGTTTGGATAAAATGACGCAGAGCGGCCTGATACATGAATTTGAAGATATTGCATCAGGTCCGCATCCAAGTGAATTCTGTTTTGTGTTAGGCGCAGGGGCATCTAAAACTTCGGGAAAATTTTCTGGAAGAGATGATGGAAAATGTGCACCCTAATGTGGGATATGTAGTACTGGCATATCTATTGGTAAAAACAGTCCATAATGTAGTGATTACTACTAATTTTGATCATCTTCTTGAAGATGCGCTGAATTATTATGAGAAATCCCTGCCGCTGGTCATAGGACATATTGGTGATGCCCTCCCTTTGCCGGGAGGGCATTTTTTTGCAGAATTACTCATTGTTTTTAGCTTCTTTCTCCATACGGAGTGATTGGCTTTAAATACTATTATGTTCGGCAAACATCATTCCAATCTGTTCCGGTGTTTCAGAAAAATCTTGATCAATCATCGCCCGGATCATACCATAAACCGAATAAGCAAGTACATACAGAATGTATTTTGTTCTTCCAACAGCCTCAGCCGGGACAATAACCTTTCGAAAAAGATCTTCGATCAGATAGATTTTATTATGCTTTTTAATAGACCGGATGAACTCTTTTTCCGAATAAAAAAACTGAATCAGTCTTTGCTTCAGCACTTCCCCATCATCCCGAGGAACGGGATTTGCTTCACAATACTTCGCCCATTTAGAGATGAGACAATAAATAATGATTTCATCTGTAGAGTTGAAATTGCGGTAATAAGCGTTGCGGGACACTCCGGCCTTCTTGCAGATCAGAGTTACGGAAATACTCTTCTCGCTTTGCAGCAATTCGTAATAGGCGAAAGCAATACTCTCTTTTGTGATGGCGTTGATCTCATCATTTCTTTTGTTATATCCCATAGGCTTTTTGCTCCTTGATGTCGCAATCGCCCTGCGATTGTGAATTTATTTTTTTCCTGTTCTGCGGTATAGTATATGACGTAACAACTGTTGCGTCAAGCGATATACAAAAAAATGAAAGGGAATTTACAATGTCCGTTGTGACGAAACGATTGATTATCATTGCTGCGATTGTAATTGTCGCCTTTATATTGGAAAGCTATGGTCTTGTAGTCTATCTCCATGCGGGAGGATTCACATCCGGCGACAAAAATGCCGACACAAAAATGCTCCAGTGGCTCTGTGAAAAAGGGTATGTGGCGGCAGATCGGCGGGGCATACGCTGGCGATGATCTACGCCTATCGTGATGCGGCGCAAACTACTGGAAGTTTGCAAAACCACAGGGGAGGATAGAAACGAAGTATACCGGTATGGGTGAGCATGAGGTTTCGCTTTTCGAGTTTGATGTTCCTGATACTGTGCGGGAAAAATATGAAATCTGGTATCCCTCCAACTTGGAACAGCCGGATCAGGCATACCCGGTTGTTGTCATAGCCAAGGCTTTCTTTGGAGCGGACGCAGAAATTGGAGTCAACGAGAATTGGCAGGATGTTACAATAAATTTTCCATAATGAACAAAAAACAGAAATAAAATGTTGAATTTGTAGACGGATGAATTGAATAAGATTTATAGAGCGTTGCAGAACGAGCAGTCGTTTTGCAACGCTCTTTTTTAATTCATCACTTGACATTATGGCAAAGAGTTGATGACCTAGGACGAATTAGCAGTGATGGACGGGGGCAAGTGTATCTTCATGCTGCGGGGTGTGCGTCCCATCCTCTCGGACAAGTACGACCTGACGAACCACCCCAACTACAAGTACACCGCCTGCACCGACAAGAAATACCTCTTTGATATGGAACAGTACATGAAACGCAAACCGGCCATTGTAAATCCGGATGAGCCTTTCGAGATGTGCGAATTGACTGCAGTCGGCCTCAAATAACAATTCTACAAAACGAAAGGAAATTATGTTAGTTGCGACAATGTTTTAGTACTTTTGTATGCGTGAATGCCCTGCTCGCCAATTTGCAGTATACAGTCTTGACATCCCCAGAATGCAGGTCTATAATATTCAAAAAAATGGTTTGAATTATAACTATTATAATTCAAACTAAAATTATTCTGAATTGTGAAAGGAGCCTAAGGTTTGAACGCTGCATTTCATTATCTCATAATGGCAGAACACGCTATGCTGCAAAAGGGACTTCTCATCCGGTTGAAGGGAACCGGACTGACTCTCGGACAACCTAAAGTGCTTGATTATCTCAAAGAACATAACGGTGCGAGTCAAAAAGAAATTGCCAAAGGCTGCCATATTGAAGCGGGTTCCTTGACCTCCATTTTGAATCGAATGGAAGATAAAGGAATTGTGGAACGCAGGATGTTAAATGGTAATCGAAGAAGCTCATATATTTTTTTAACTGAAAAAGGAATTGAGCTTTTGCATCTCGTAACTGAGAGTTTCAACGCATTAGAAGAAAAAGCATTCCTTAATATACCAGATACTCAAAGGGAAAACTTTATGCAAACACTAAACCAGATTTACGCAAATTTACAGGAGGACTTATAATGAGTAATTCAGAAAAATTAAAGCGTTATCTTATTTTTTGTTGGTCTGTTTATCAATTCATTGGGGGTCAGTCTGATCACAAAGGCCGATCTGGGAACATCTCCCATATCTTCCATCCCATATGTTCTCAGCCTGAACTTTAGGATAACTTTTACCAGACAGTTTTCCTTTTTTGTACCAGTGCTTTTCTCTTGTCAGACTGAAAAAAATGTTCATGAAAAATGAGCCTTTGGAGAAGCAAAAGCTCATATAATATCAATCTCTTCCGTGGCAGAGTGAAGTAAAATAACCTCATTGACTCTACAATTGTTATAGGGTTTACGATATGTGGGAACAATAATAAGAAGAAAGGGTATGTAAAATGGAAAAAAATCTTACTACCGGCAGCGTCTTTAAAAGCATTATCTTTTTTTCGCTGCCGTATCTGCTGTCATATCTTTTACAGACACTTTATGGTATGGCAGATTTATTCATTATCGGACAATTTGAGGGTGTCGCCAGCACAACGGCGGTGTCCATCGGCTCTCAAGTTATGCATATGTTAACTGTGATGATTGTAGGTCTTGCAATGGGGTCTACCGTTTCAATCGGGCAATCTGTCGGGGCTAATGATAAAAAAAGTGCCGCAACAAATATAGGCAACACAGTTACTTTATTCATGCTGCTTTCCCTGATTTTAACCGTAATATTGCTTGTACTTGTAAAACCCATTGTTTCTATCATGTCAACACCTACAGAAGCAATCCCCGGTACAATAGATTATTTGACGATCTGCTTTATCGGTATTCCGTTTATTACAGCCTACAATATTATCAGTTCTATTTTCCGGGGCATGGGAGACTCAAAAAGTCCCATGTATTTTATCGCTGTTGCCTGTGCAGCCAATATTGGACTTGATTATCTGTTTATGGGGCCGTTACATATGGGACCTGCCGGTGCAGCTCTCGGTACTACTTTATCTCAGGCGATTAGTGTAATAACTTCTCTTGCAGTTATTTTCCGAAGGAAAAGCGGTATAGCTGTTACAAAAAATGATTTTCGCCCACAACATACAGTTATGGGGAAAATTTTAAAAATTGGATTTCCTATTGCTTTGCAGGACGGCTTAATTCAGATTTCTTTTATTGTAATTACAATCATTGCTAACCGCCGAGGGTTAAATGACGCAGCAGCGGTCGGTATCGTAGAAAAGGTTATGAGTTTTCTGTTCCTGATTCCTTCGTCAATGCTGTCCACAGTTTCCGCATTAGGCGCACAAAATATTGGAGCAGGAAAAGCTGAACGTGCAAAACTGACGCTGCGCTATGCCGCCCTGATTGCTGTATGTTTTGGGACAGTGACTGCCATAATTATTCAATTCATCGCTGAGCCAGTAGTAGCGCTTTTTACAAACGCAGCAACGCAAGACGGTGCAGAAACGGTCCGCCTGGGAGGCCAATATTTACGAGGATATGTGTGGGATTGCATTTTTGCCGGAATCCATTTCAGCTTCAGCGGGTATTTTTGTGCCTGCGGAAAGTCCATTATTTCTTTCATACATAATATCATAGCGATATTACTGGTACGTATTCCGGGTGTATATCTGACTTCGCTTCTGTTCCCGGCCACACTATTTCCAATGGGGCTTGCTACTGCGGCAGGTTCCCTGTTGTCCGTTATGATCTGTGCAGCCGCCTTTATAATTTATTCCAAAGTATCGGTTCACTGATATGCACCCGAAAAAACTGTATGAGCGGACCGTTAAAGCATGCGTTGCAGATTGTTCCGATCCCTACGATTTCCCAGAGACTATTTCCAGAAGCCAGGCAGAAGAGTATGCCTATGATCACAACGGTAATATCGCTGCACACCCTGGCGTACTGAAACTGTATCTTTTTATGCAGAGCCTTTTGTATGATAAAGGCCACACTGTCGTAGGGGGCAATTCCCATGTCTGCTACAATGTAAAATGATACGCCCAGTCCTGCAAACAGACAGCCAATTACCAGAAATAAGATCCTTAAGGAGAGTCCTGCCTCCACGTTCAGCACATCCTTTACTATCCAGCAGATAAAATCTGCTCCATACCCTACACAGATCATATTAATAATAGTTCCCGCTCCGATGTTTTTCCTTACTGTGAAAAAAACAACCGCAAGTATGGCGGCATTCATAATGAGCTGCCATGTGCCAAAACTCATATGCAAAAAGCCGCTGATCCCCAGATTCATGCAGGAAAAGGCATCTACGCCAAAATTACTCAACCGGTAACAGCCGACGCAGATGCTGATAAACAGGATGCCTGTCAGCATCATAACCGTCCTCCTGCAAATGGATGCTTTTTTTATCTCCATCTCTTATGCCTCCTGTGTTCTTGCTTTCAGGAGAAAGATCCTGGACTCAAAATCGCCCAGTCCTTCGCCTCCCGGGATTTCCCCGCTGGTTGCATCAGATGTAACAAGACCAATGTGCATCAGCTCATCTCCGTAATAATTCCCATATGGCTTATCCTTCTCCCGGTGGACTGTGATATCATATAAAGCCGCTTCATCAAGTCCTTTCAGACGCATTCTGGCATACGGCTGGTTTGCTCCGCTGAGAACACGGAACCACCCGACAGCCGCTTCCGTCTTATCCTCATTCACCACCATCCATCCTGTCACATTTCCGTCAAACGGGCTCTCCAGGCGGTAGAAAGCACCAAACTGAAACAGCCGGCGGTACTTTTTCATAAACTGTATCTGATCTTTTATCTGCTCCTGTTCTTCCTCTGTCAGGGTATTCAGATCCAGCTCATAGCCAAAAGTCCCAAAGTACGCTGCATTTGCCCTGGTATGCAGGGGCGTGAGCCTGCCGGTCTGGTGGTTGGGTGCAGTGGATACATGGCTTCCCATGCTGCTCACCGGATAGCAGTAAGAGGACCCGTGCTGGATCATCAGCCTTTCCACCGCGTCAGAGTCATCGCTCGTCCACGCCTGGGGTGCATAATAAAGCATCCCTGGATCAAAACGTCCACCGCCGCTGGCGCAGGACTCGAAGAGGATATAAGGGAACTTCGACGTCAGTCTCTCATATAAATCGTATACTCCAAGGATGTACCGGTGGAACACCTCCCCCTGCCGGTC
>OJKJ01000944.1_pt1 | contig 12564 bp, 9 predicted proteins | sample 1596491 | NCBI WGS metagenome assembly OJKJ01 (sample SAMEA4350160, study PRJEB24818) | metagenome | biome: human; feature: gut; material: faeces | place: Denmark | collected 2013-09 | reverse complement strand
TGGGTGGGGGGGTTGTTTCGGCAAGGGCTGCGGAACCCGCGGGCGGAACCGCCTCCATTGGGTGTGGCAACAGGCGCGAAGCTGGGGCTTCCCGTCACCCCGCGCTGGGCAATCCCCGGCGCGATGGCGAGCCAGTTTGCTGCGCTGGCAGGGGCTTGTGTTGTTGGCTTAATCGTCTTTGGCGTCGCGTGGGGGAAACGACTTTCGCCGGTAACGCTGATCCTCGCGGGGCTGGTAGTGAGCCTTTATTGCGGCGCAATCAATCAGTTACTGGTTATCTTCCATCATGACCAACTGCAAAGCATGTTCCTGTGGAGCACCGGAACGCTGACGCAAACCGACTGGGGCGGCGTTGAGCGTTTATGGCCGCAGCTGCTGGGCGGCGTGATGCTGACGTTATTGCTACTTCGCCCGTTAACTCTGATGGGGCTTGATGATGGCGTGGCGCGCAATCTCGGGCTGGCCTTGTCGCTCGCTCGTCTGGCGGCGTTGTCGCTGGCGATTGTCATCAGTGCGCTGCTGGTGAACGCGGTGGGGATTATCGGCTTTATCGGTTTGTTCGCGCCACTGCTGGCGAAAATGCTGGGGGCGCGGCGTTTGTTGCCACGGTTGATGCTGGCATCGCTGATTGGTGCGTTAATTCTGTGGCTTTCTGATCAAATCATCCTCTGGCTGACTCGCGTGTGGATGGAAGTGTCCACCGGTTCGGTCACTGCGTTGATCGGTGCGCCGCTGCTACTGTGGTTGCTGCCGCGTTTACGCAGCATTAGCGCGCCGGATATGAAGGTGAACGATCGTGTCGCGACTGAACGCCAACACGTGCTGGCGTTTGCCCTCGCGGGCGGCGTGCTGCTGTTGATGGCTGTGGTGGTGGCGCTGTCGTTTGGTCGTGATGCGCACGGCTGGACGTGGGCGAGCGGGGCGTTGCTCGAGGATTTGATGCCCTGGCGCTGGCCGCGAATTATGGCTGCGCTGTTTGCGGGCGTCATGCTGGCGGTGGCGGGCTGTATTATTCAGCGGCTGACCGGAAACCCGATGGCAAGCCCGGAAGTGCTGGGGATTAGCTCCGGCGCGGCGTTTGGCGTGGTGTTAATGCTGTTTCTGGTGCCGGGTAATGCCTTTGGCTGGCTGTTACCCGCAGGCAGTCTCGGGGCGGCGGTGACGCTGTTGATCATTATGATCGCCGCCGGACGTGGTGGATTTTCCCCACACCGCATGTTACTGGCGGGGATGGCGTTAAGTACCGCGTTCACCATGCTTTTGATGATGTTGCAGGCAAGTGGTGACCCGCGAATGGCGCAAGTTCTGACCTGGATTTCCGGTTCGACCTACAACGCGACCGATGCGCAGGTCTGGCGTACCGGAATTGTGATGGTGATTTTGCTGGCGATTACCCCGCTGTGCCGCCGCTGGCTGACCATTTTACCGCTGGGTGGTGATACCGCACGAGCCGTGGGGATGGCGCTGACGCCGACGCGAATTGCGCTGCTGCTGTTAGCGGCTTGCCTGACGGCGACCGCGACAATGACCATTGGACCGTTGAGTTTTGTTGGTTTAATGGCACCGCATATTGCGCGGATGATGGGCTTTCGACGGACGATGCCACACATCGTAATTTCGGCGCTGGTGGGTGGTTTACTGCTGGTGTTCGCTGACTGGTGTGGGCGGATGGTGCTGTTTCCATTCCAGATCCCCGCGGGGCTGCTGTCGACCTTTATCGGCGCGCCATATTTTATCTATTTGTTGAGAAAGCAGAGCCGTTAATTGAATGCCTCGCCCGGTGGGCGAGGCAAAATCATCACAACTTCGCAAACACCCGACGTGCAGCATCGATGGTGTTATTGATATCTTCCATGCTGTGCGCCACAGACATAAAACCCGCTTCAAACGCTGACGGTGCCAGATAAACACCTTCGTCCAGCATCATATGGAAGAAACGCTTAAAACGTTCCACGTCACAGGCCATCACATCCTGATAGCACGTCACGGACTCGGCGTCGGTAAAGAAAATACCGAACATGCCGCCAACGTGGTTTACCACCATCGGAATTCCGGCTTCTTCTGCCGCTTCCCGCAGACCTTCTGCCAGACGTGTTGTCAGCTCATCCAGCGTCTCGTGAACGCCCGGCTGTGCGACTTCATTCAGACAGGCGAAACCAGCAGCCATCGCAATCGGGTTACCGGAAAGCGTACCCGCCTGATAGACCGGACCGGTCGGGGCCAGCGCATCCATTACATCACGACGACCACCGAATGCGCCTACCGGCATTCCACCGCCGATGATTTTGCCGAGGCAGGTGAGATCCGGTTCCACACCGTAATAATCCTGTGCGCCAGCTAGCGCTACGCGGAAACCGGTCATCACTTCATCGATGATCAGCAACGCGCCAAATTCGTCGCACAGCGCGCGCAGACCTGGCAGGAACTCTGGCAGCGGTGGAACGCAGTTCATATTGCCTGCCACCGGCTCGACGATAATACAGGCAATCTCTTGCGGGTATTGCTCAAACGCGGCGCGTACAGAGGCCAGATCGTTATAAGTACAGGTTAAGGTATGTTTGGCGAAATCTGCCGGAACGCCCGGCGAATTTGGCTGGCCTAACGTGAGTGCGCCAGAACCGGCTTTCACCAGCAGGCAGTCAGCGTGACCGTGGTAACAACCTTCAAATTTAATAATTTTGTCGCGACCGGTAAAACCACGGGCCAGGCGGATGGCGCTCATCGTCGCTTCAGTGCCGGAGTTCACCATGCGCACCATATCCATGGTCGGGACCAGTTCGGTCACCAGTTGCGCCATTTTCACTTCCATTTCGGTTGGTGCACCAAAGCTTAAACCACGCTCGGCGGCTTCAATCACGGCATTGCGGATCGCCGGATGGTTATGGCCCAGCACCATCGGCCCCCAGGAACCGACATAATCGATATAGGCTTTGCCATCAACATCGTACAGATAAGCGCCGTCCGCTTTTTCGATAAACAGTGGAGTGCCGCCCACGCCAGTAAAGGCGCGAACAGGGGAGTTCACACCGCCAGGGATCAGCTCGCGCGCTGCGCTGTAAAGATTTTCAGACTTACTCATGGAGGGTTCCTGATTCGTAGAAAAAGTGAATGGCTGCTATTCTATGTTATTCATAACAAGTTAAATACTCGTCAAACATCAGGCTGCTTGTACTGGTGCAATCCTGATTTCTTAGAGTATAAAAGTTTTGTGCATTTGAAACATTACGCTTTGCAAAGGATTTTCATGGAACGTGCGAGTAAAATGCCGTCATCTTATTTGTATGACCAATAAGTGATCATTGGATGAAAACTGATACTCCCTCTTTAGAAACACCGCAGGCCGCGCGCCTGCGACGCAGACAACTGATTCGCCAACTTCTTGAGCGCGATAAAACCCCGTTAGCCATTTTGTTTATGGCGGCAGTCGTCGGCACGCTTGTCGGGCTGGCTGCGGTTGCTTTTGACAAAGGTGTCGCCTGGTTGCAGAACCAACGTATGGGGGCACTGGTACATACTGCTGATAATTATCCGCTTCTGTTAACCGTCGCTTTTCTCTGTTCGGCGGTGCTGGCGATGTTCGGCTACTTTTTGGTGCGCAAATACGCGCCGGAAGCAGGTGGTTCGGGGATCCCGGAAATTGAAGGGGCGCTGGAAGATCAACGTCCCGTTCGCTGGTGGCGTGTGTTGCCGGTGAAATTCTTTGGCGGGCTGGGAACACTCGGCGGAGGCATGGTGTTGGGGCGCGAAGGGCCAACCGTGCAGATAGGCGGCAATATCGGGCGGATGGTACTCGATGTTTTCCGCCTGAAAGGTGACGAAGCTCGTCATACGCTGTTGGCAACCGGTGCTGCTGCGGGGCTGGCTGCGGCCTTTAACGCGCCGCTGGCGGGGATTTTGTTTATTATCGAAGAGATGCGTCCGCAGTTTCGCTATACGTTAATTTCGATTAAAGCGGTATTTATTGGCGTCATTATGTCGACCATTATGTACCGGATTTTTAATCATGAAGTTGCGTTGATTGACGTCGGTAAACTTTCTGATGCGCCGCTTAATACGCTGTGGCTTTATCTGATCCTCGGTATTATTTTTGGCATTTTCGGCCCTATTTTTAATAAATGGGTGCTGGGGATGCAGGATTTGCTGCACCGTGTGCACGGTGGCAATATTACCAAATGGGTACTGATGGGCGGTGCGATTGGCGGTCTGTGTGGATTGCTGGGGTTTGTGGCACCAGCAACTTCGGGCGGCGGTTTTAACCTGATTCCTATCGCTACCGCGGGGAATTTCAGCATGGGAATGCTGGTGTTTATCTTCGTCGCGCGGGTCATTACCACTTTACTCTGCTTCTCTTCCGGCGCGCCGGGCGGTATTTTTGCCCCGATGCTGGCGCTGGGTACTGTGCTGGGAACCGCTTTCGGAATGGTTGCCGTTGAGTTGTTTCCGCAATATCACCTTGAGGCGGGGACGTTTGCTATTGCCGGAATGGGGGCGTTACTGGCGGCATCTATTCGCGCGCCGTTAACGGGGATCATTCTGGTTCTGGAAATGACCGATAACTACCAGCTCATTTTGCCAATGATTATTACCGGTCTTGGCGCAACACTATTAGCACAATTTACCGGTGGGAAACCGCTATACTCGGCGATTCTTGCGCGCACGCTGGCAAAACAGGAAGCTGAGCAACTGGCGCGAAGCAAGGCCGCATCAGCCCGCGAGAATACTTGAACGAAATACCAGGGTATTAGATAATGGCGATTATTATTGGGTTAGAATTTGCCCAATTGCCGATGTCGTTTGGAGCAAAATATGAGTGATGACGTAGCACTGCCGCTGGAGTTTACCGACGCAGCAGCCAACAAAGTTAAAAGCCTGATCGCTGACGAAGATAACCCGAATCTGAAATTACGCGTGTATATCACCGGTGGCGGTTGCAGCGGCTTCCAGTATGGTTTCACCTTTGATGATCAGGTGAACGAAGGCGATATGACCATCGAAAAACAGGGCGTTGGCCTGGTGGTTGATCCGATGAGCCTGCAATATCTGGTCGGCGGTTCCGTTGACTATACCGAAGGTCTGGAAGGTTCTCGTTTCATCGTGACCAACCCGAACGCGAAAAGTACCTGCGGTTGCGGTTCTTCCTTTAGTATCTAATCTGCTGTTCATGTGCCGGATAAACTATCCGGCACATCTCCTCTCTTCAACGACCATTCTCATCCAGCGCAAACGTCGGTAGCTTAAGATGCCAACGAATAGCCGCCAGCCGAATCAATAGCGTCACGACCATGCCCATCATACTGGCTGTTTCCAGTGGTACGGAAAATGTGTAATAAGCCGTAGCGTGGACAATACCGCCGATAATACAGGCAGTTGCGTAGATTTCTGTACGTAAAATCATGGGGATTTCGCGGGCCAGTACATCACGAATGATCCCGCCGCCAACGCCAGTAATGACGCCCATACAAACCGCGATTAACGGACCGGCTTCCGCATTAAAGGCTTTATTCACGCCAATGCCGACAAACACCGCCAGACCAACGGCGTCCAGCACCGGCAACATCCATTTTGGTAAGCGTCTTGGCTGGCGCACCAGCACGATGGTCAGCATGCTGGTGACCATTGCAACGACCAGATCGGTGGGATCTTTCACCCAAAATACCGGGCCGTGATCCAGCGCCATGTCGCGAATTGTTCCGCCGCCTACTGCGGTAACCACGCCCAATACCAGAACACCAAAAGGGTCCATACGCAATTTTCCGGCTAACAAAACGCCAGAGATAGCAAATACCGCTGTGCCGACTATATCCAGCCAATAGACGAGCATTGTTCAATCCCCACTGAGCACCTGAAAAGGTCAGGCACTAATCTACCTGTGAAAGCGCATTACAGAGCTGTTGTGCAGCGAGGATAATACGTGGGCTTGCACGTTCAAACCAGTCACTCGTGAGAGGAATAACGGGAATTTTGAGCTGTTCACCCCAGTATTGTTTGATTTTAGGAATTTGGTCCGGTCCGCCTGTAATGACAATCGCCTGTGGCGAGCGTGCTAACACCTGTTCGCGGCTAACTTGCGGCCAGGGAACCCGGCTGTCTTTAAAGATGTTTTCTCCGCCACAAACTTCGAGTACCTGGTTCTGAATCGACTCTTTTCCACTGGTAAATGGCGGATTAATGCCGAATTGCAGAAAAACACGTTTTTTAGGTTTATCAGCATATTGCGCTTTCAATTGCGCGTACTGATCCAGCAGGGATTGCGCGGCTTGTTCGGCCTTATCCGGTTGCGGACTCCAGGGGGCCAGTTGACGTAACGCATTGGCAATTTGTTCAATGCTTGTCGCATCGACCCACATCACTTTTATTCCCAGCGAAGCCAGCTGGTCAACCTGCCGCTCGGCATTACCTCCACGCCAGGCAATCACCAGATCGGGTTTCAGCGCGACAATGCGTTCCAGATTCATCCCCTGCCAGGTGGAAACCTGCCCAATCTTTTGCGCTTGTGGAGGATAGTCGGAATAGCTGCTGACCCCAACCGGCGTGATCCCGGCGGCAAAGGCAAGTTCAGTGTTGGCGGGAGAAAGCGTGATGACGCGCGGCGCGGCATTGAGCCACAGCGGCGCGAGAAAAGACAGGGCGACCAGCGCCCTGAACAGTGACTTAGCCATGTGCCAGTTTCTGCACCAGTGACTCAACCATCAGGCTGGACTGTTTAGCGGCAACAGCCAGGAACTCATCGAAGCTAAGATGAGACTGTTGATCGGCCACGTCGGAGATGGCGCGTACTACGACAAACGGGACGTTGAAATTGTGGCAGACATGGGCGATTGCCGTCGCTTCCATCTCTACAGCAATGGCCTGTGGGAAGTTGTGGCGGATTTTCGCCAGACCAACAGAACCGTTGATGAAAGCGTCGCCGCTAACAATCAGGCCACGTACAGCGTTAAGATTCAGTTCGGCAATGCAGGCCTCAGCGGCAGCGATCAGTTTATCGTCAGCTTTGAAGCCTGCCGGGCAGCCTGGTAACTGACCGTATTCATAACCAAATGCCGTGACATCCGCGTCGTGATAACGCGCTTCGTCCGAGACAACGATATCGCCCACTTTCAGCGTTGGTGCCAGGCCACCGGCAGAACCGGTGTTAATAATCACATCTGGCTTGCAGTGTTCCAACAGCAAAGTGGCACCCAGCGCCGCAGCGACTTTACCGATGCCCGATTTCAGAAGCGCAACCTCGGTTCCATTCAGTTGGCCGGTATAGATTTCGCAACCGCCCAGACTGATAGTTTGACGGTTTTCGATTTTGTCACGCAGCAGCGTAACTTCTTCTTCCATTGCACCAATGATGCCGATTTTCATAGATTTACTCGCGATAAGCCCGATTTGAAGGCATAGTTTACCATGCGCTTACGGGGAAGCGTATTTCTCACGCGGGAGAGGACATGGCACAGATTGATTTCCGAAAAAAAATAAACTGGCATCGTCGTTACCGTTCACCGCAGGGCGTTAAAACCGAACATGAGATTCTGCGGATCTTCGAGAGCGATCGCGGGCGTATCATCAACTCTCCGGCAATTCGTCGTCTGCAACAAAAGACCCAGGTTTTTCCACTGGAGCGCAATGCCGCCGTGCGCACGCGTCTTACCCACTCGATGGAAGTCCAGCAGGTGGGGCGCTACATCGCTAAAGAAATTTTAAGCCGTTTGAAAGAGCTTAAATTACTGGAGGCGTATGGTCTCGATGAACTGACCGGGCCCTTTGAAAGCATTGTTGAGATGTCATGCCTGATGCACGATATCGGCAATCCGCCGTTTGGTCATTTTGGCGAAGCGGCGATAAATGACTGGTTTCGCCAGCGTTTGTACCCGGAAGATGCCGAAAGCCAGCCTCTGACTGACGATCGCTGCAGCGTGGCGGCACTACGTTTACGGGACGGGGAAGAACCGCTTAACGCGCTGCGGCGCAAGATTCGTCAGGACTTATGTCATTTTGAAGGTAACGCACAGGGTATTCGTTTGGTGCATACATTGATGCGGATGAATCTCACCTGGGCACAGGTTGGCGGTATTTTAAAATATACCCGTCCGGCGTGGTGGCGTGGCGAAACGCCTGAGACACATCACTATTTAATGAAAAAGCCGGGCTATTATCTTTCCGAAGAAGCCTATATTGCCCGGTTGCGTAAAGAACTTAATTTGGCGCTTTACAGTCGTTTTCCGTTAACGTGGATTATGGAAGCTGCCGACGACATCTCCTATTGTGTGGCAGACCTTGAAGATGCGGTAGAGAAAAGGATATTTACCGTTGAGCAGCTTTATCATCATTTGCACGAGGCGTGGGGCCAGCATGAGAAAGGTTCGCTCTTTTCGCTGGTGGTTGAAAATGCCTGGGAAAAATCACGCTCAAATAGTTTAAGCCGCAGTACGGAAGATCAGTTTTTTATGTATTTACGGGTAAACACCCTAAATAAACTGGTACCCTATGCGGCACAACGATTTATTGATAATCTGCCTGCGATTTTCGCCGGAACGTTTAATCATGCATTATTGGAAGATGCCAGCGAATGCAGCGATCTTCTTAAGCTATATAAAAATGTCGCTGTAAAACATGTGTTTAGCCATCCAGATGTCGAGCAGCTTGAATTGCAGGGCTATCGGGTCATTAGCGGATTATTAGAGATTTATCGTCCTTTATTAAACCTGCCGTTATCAGACTTTACTGAACTGGTAGAAAAAGAACGGGTGAAACGTTTCCCTATTGAAACGCGCTTATTCCACAAACTCTCGACGCGCCATCGGCTGGCCTATGTCGAGGCTGTCAGTAAATTACCGTCAGATTCTCCTGAGTTTCCGCTATGGGAATATTATTACCGTTGCCGCCTGCTGCAGGATTATATCAGCGGTATGACCGACCTCTATCGGGGGGGTGAATACCGACGTCTGATGGCCGTAGAACAATACCCAGGCCTTTGTAAAGACGAACAATAAATTTTTACCTTTTGCAGAAACTTTAGTTAGGAACTTCGCGCTATAAAACGAATCTGAAGAACACAGCAATTTTGCGTTATCTGTTAATCGAGACTGAAATACATGAAAAAAACCACATTAGCACTGAGTGCACTGGCTCTGAGTTTAGGTTTGGCGTTATCTCCGCTCTCTGCAACGGCGGCTGAGACTTCTTCAGCAACGACAGCCCAGCAGATGCCAAGCCTTGCACCGATGCTCGAAAAGGTGATGCCTTCAGTGGTCAGCATTAACGTAGAAGGTAGCACAACCGTTAATACGCCGCGTATGCCGCGTAATTTCCAGCAGTTCTTCGGTGATGATTCTCCGTTCTGCCAGGAGGGTTCTCCGTTCCAGAGCTCTCCGTTCTGCCAGGGGGGCCTGGGCGGTAATGGCGGCGGCCAGCAACAGAAATTCATGGCGCTGGGTTCCGGCGTTATCATTGATGCCGATAAAGGCTATGTCGTCACCAACAACCACGTTGTTGATAACGCGACGGTGATTAAAGTCCAACTGAGCGATGGTCGTAAGTTCGACGCGAAGATGGTTGGCAAAGATCCGCGCTCTGATATCGCGCTGATCCAGATCCAGAACCCGAAAAACCTGACCGCAATTAAGATGGCGGATTCTGATGCGCTGCGCGTGGGTGATTACACCGTAGCAATTGGTAACCCGTTCGGCCTGGGCGAGACAGTAACTTCCGGGATTGTCTCTGCGCTGGGACGTAGCGGCCTGAACGCTGAAAACTACGAAAACTTCATCCAGACTGATGCAGCGATCAACCGGGGTAACTCAGGTGGTGCGTTGGTTAACCTGAACGGCGAACTGATTGGTATCAACACCGCGATTCTCGCACCGGACGGCGGAAACATCGGTATCGGTTTTGCTATCCCGAGCAACATGGTGAAAAACCTGACCTCGCAGATGGTGGAATACGGCCAGGTGAAACGTGGTGAGTTGGGTATTATGGGCACTGAGCTGAACTCCGATCTGGCGAAAGCGATGAAAGTTGACGCCCAGCGCGGTGCTTTCGTAAGCCAGGTTCTGCCGAATTCTTCCGCCGCGAAAGCGGGCATTAAAGCGGGTGATGTGATCACCTCACTGAACGGTAAGCCAATCAGCAGCTTTGCCGCACTGCGTGCTCAGGTGGGCACTATGCCGGTAGGTAGCAAACTGACCCTAGGCTTACTGCGCGACGGGAAGCAGGTTAACGTGAACCTGGAACTTCAGCAGAGCAGCCAGAATCAGGTTGATTCCAGCACCATCTTCAACGGCATTGAAGGCGCTGAGATGAGTAACAAAGGCAAAGATCAGGGCGTGGTGGTGAACAACGTGAAAACGGGCACTCCGGCTGCGCAGATCGGCCTGAAGAAAGGTGATGTGATTATTGGCGCGAACCAGCAGGCAGTGAAAAACATCGCTGAACTGCGTAAAGTTCTCGACAGCAAACCGTCTGTGCTGGCACTGAACATTCAGCGCGGCGACAGCACCATCTACCTGTTAATGCAGTAATCTCCCTCAACCCCTTCCTGAAAACGGGAAGGGGTTCTCCTTACAATCTGTGAACTTCACCACAACTCCATACATCTTCATCATCCTTTGGGCATTTGCACAATGCCGTACGTTACGTACTTCCTTATGCTAAGCCGTGCATAATGGAGGACTTATGGCTGGCATCTTGATACCAAAATGGCGCAGGATATCGTGGCACGTACCATGCGCATCATCGATACCAATATCAACGTAATGGATGCCCGCGGGCGAATTATCGGCAGCGGCGATCGTGAGCGTATTGGTGAATTGCACGAAGGAGCATTGCTGGTACTTTCACAAGGACGAGTCGTCGATATCGATGACGCGGTGGCACGTCATCTGCACGGTGTGCGGCAGGGGATTAATCTACCGTTACGGCTGGAAGGTGAAATTGTCGGCGTAATTGGCCTGACAGGTGAACCAGAGAATCTGCGTAAATATGGCGAACTGGTCTGCATGACGGCTGAAATGATGCTGGAACAGTCGCGGTTGATGCACCTGTTGGCGCAGGATAGCCGTTTGCGGGAAGAACTGGTGATGAACCTCATTCAGGCTGAGGAGAATACTCCCGCACTTACTGAATGGGCGCAACGGCTGGGGATCGATCTCAATCAACCGCGAGTGGTGGCTATTGTTGAGGTCGACAGCGGTCAGCTTGGCGTGGACAGCGCAATGGCGGAGTTACAGCAACTGCAAAATGCGCTGACTACGCCCGAGCGTAATAATCTGGTGGCGATTGTCTCGCTAACCGAAATGGTGGTGTTGAAACCGGCGTTGAACTCTTTTGGGCGCTGGGACGCAGAAGATCATCGTAAGCGAGTTGAACAACTGATTACCCGCATGAAAGAGTATGGCCAGCTGCGTTTTCGCGTTTCGCTGGGCAACTATTTTACCGGTCCTGGCAGTATTGCCCGATCCTATCGTACGGCGAAAACGACGATGGTGGTGGGTAAACAGCGGATGCCAGAAAGTCGCTGCTATTTTTATCAGGATCTGATGTTACCTGTGTTACTCGACAGTTTGCGTGGCGACTGGCAGGCCAACGAACTGGCGCGACCGCTGGCGCGGCTGAAAGCGATGGACAATAACGGCTTGCTGCGGCGAACTCTGGCGGCGTGGTTTCGCCACAATGTGCAACCGCTGGCAACGTCAAAGGCGTTGTTTATTCATCGTAATACTCTGGAATATCGGCTTAATCGTATATCGGAACTGACCGGGCTTGATTTGGGCAATTTTGATGACAGGTTGCTGCTGTATGTGGCGTTACAACTGGATGAAGAGCGGTAGGTCGATTACAAAATTACAGCCGGGTGAGACTTTACCCGGCCCACAGAATGGCATTATTTACGCGTCAGTTTTTCCAGATCGGCTTCAATCTCGCTGATCTTATTGGTTACTACTGACTCCAGGTGACGTAAGTCGTCGAGGATCTTACGCTTAAGATCAACTTCGCTGCGGTCACGCTGGCAGATTTGATCAAGCTCATCAATGATATACCGTAGATTCGGGCTAATTTCCTGGACTTCTTTATAACCCTGACCCACACCATCAGCGACGACCGTTTTACGCTGACGCGGGTATTTAAACTTCACGCTCTTGGCGAAAAACTCGCCTTTGTCTTTCTGGAAATAGATTTTCAGAATATCGTTGTTGGCTTCCTGCCGGAGGCTGTAACGATCAATTTCTTCAGGATTGGTAATACCCAGACTTTTCAGATTGTCGTACATAGTGTTACCTCAAAATGAGTCAGTAAATTGTGCTTATTTTAGCATTTGGCCTGGCCCGCCCGGCTCGACTGTGATCGCAGAAAGCCTTTTTCTTCCAGACTTCTATCATGGCGTAAAAATCAAAAAATTACCTGCTTTATTGTGGTGATATTCCATGGGATGGATTAGCACATTTATCTTCATTTTGCGAATTACATGACAGTCCGAAACAAGATGAAAAAGTATTTAAAAAAAAGGGGGAAAATGAGTAGGACGAATTATTCTGAGCCAGAAAGCAATCGGGCAGCGTCGTGCTGCCCGTGTACATACTT
>OJKJ01000943.1_pt1 | contig 12577 bp, 8 predicted proteins | sample 1596491 | NCBI WGS metagenome assembly OJKJ01 (sample SAMEA4350160, study PRJEB24818) | metagenome | biome: human; feature: gut; material: faeces | place: Denmark | collected 2013-09 | reverse complement strand
TATCGAATGTTAACCAAAAATCGTCGAGGCGACAAGATTCGAACTTGCGACCTCTGCGTCCCGAACGCAGCGGTCTACCAAACTGAGCCACGCCTCGATACCTTTGGCAGTATAATATAAAATAGATGGATTGTCAACTATATTTTGGAATTTTTTTAATTTTTTAAAATATAAGAAAAATTCTACTGCTGTTCCACCGCCGTAAAGCCCAGATCATCGAGAATTTCCACTGCTTTTCCGTAGTCCTTCTCTTCCTCGATCACCACGGTCTTGGTCTCTAAATCCACTTTGTGGCCGATTCCCTCGTGATCCAGCCCTTTGTTGATTCTTGCTACACATCCGTTACACATCATTTCATCACAGCGATAAGTCTTCATAGTCTTTATCTCCTTTTCTTTTTCATAAATTGCGGTTGGTCAATCACTTCATAACCTTCTGTATCGTCATACACAACTCATCGACCGCTTCTAAATTGCCGTCCTGAATCTGTTCCACGACACAGCTCTTGATATGGCTCGACAGCAGCACCTTATTGAAGCTGTTAAGTGCCGCCTGAACCGCGGATACCTGCGTTAAGATGTCCACACAGTACCGCTCGTCTTCCACCATGCTCTTGATGCCGCGGATCTGGCCTTCGATCCGGTTTAAGCGGTTCAGTAAGTCCTTTTCCTCCGCGGCCTGACGATGCTTGTGCTTCACCGCACAGTCACATGTGCGTTCCTCCATATCATACCTCCATTCCTTATGCCCTACAGCTTTACTGTCTTTAAGCGAAGCGCGTTGCTCACCACGCAGACCGAACTCAATGACATGGCAAATCCGGCAAACATCGGATTTAACAGCGGGCCTCCAAATAAGTATAACACACCTGCGGCCACAGGGATACCCAGACTGTTATAGAAAAATGCCCAGAATAAATTCTGTTTGATGTTCCGAATCGTGAGACGGCTTAATTTTACCGCCTTATAGACGTCGCGCAGATCGGATTTCATGAGAACGATATCGCCGGATTCCAAAGCGATGTCGCTTCCTGAACCGATGGCCGTTCCCACGTCCGCGGATACAAGCGCCGGAGCGTCGTTGATTCCGTCTCCAACCATCATGACGGTCTTTCCCTGCTTCTGCAAAGACTCCACCACGTTGGCCTTGTCTTCCGGCAGAACCTCTGCGATTACGGTATCGATATGGGCCTGCTTACCGATGTAGTCCGCTGTCTTCTGATTGTCTCCCGTCAGCATACACACCGTGATTCCCAGACTCTTTAACTGGTCCACCGCCTCCACGCTGGTCTCCTTAATGGTATCGGCTACACAGATAATGCCCTTTAACATTCCATCCACCATCAGATACATCGGTGTCTTTCCCTGGTTCGCCATCTGGTGGGCCTGCTCTCTCACAGGATCGCCCATGGATACCTTCATCTGCTCCACCAGTCTCTCATTGCCCACGGCCACCTGGCTCGTTCCGATGGATGCGATGATTCCCGCTCCCGTCACGCTCTCAAACTTCTCAGGCATGGCAAGCTCCAGTCCCTGCTCTCTGGCCTTCAGTACGATGGCCTGCCCCAGCGGATGCTCCGACATCTGTTCACAGCCGGCCGCCAGCTTAAGAAGACCGTCGGAAGTCTCCGTCTGATCCAGAACCACGATGTCCGTAACCTTCGGCTTCCCTTCCGTAATCGTACCCGTCTTATCAAATACGACAGTGTCTACCTTATGAGCGGTCTCCAGCGCCTCACCGCTCTTGATCAGGATTCCATGGCTGGCTCCCAGGCCGGTTCCGACCATGATCGCCGTCGGCGTCGCCAGTCCCAGCGCACACGGGCAGGCGATAACCAGAACCGCCACAAAGATAGTCAGGACAAAAGACAGCTCCTTGCCGCCAAACAGCCACCAGAGGAGCGCCGCAACCAGTGCGATTCCCATAACCGTCGGAACGAAGTATCCCGCAACCTTGTCTGCCAGTTTGGAGATAGGCGCCTTTTTCCCCTGCGCGTCCTCGATCATCTTAATGATCTTGGAAAGCGTGGTATCCCCGCCTGTATGGGTAACCTCCATCTCCATGGCCCCGTTGTAATTCATACTGCCGCCGATCAGAGTGTCGCCCTCCTGCTTCTCCACAGGGATGCTCTCTCCTGTCAGCATGGACTCATCCACGCTGCTGCTGCCGCCCGCCACGATACCGTCCAGGGGTATCCTGCTGCCCGGCTTGATAAGGACATGCTGTCCCACTCTCACACTGGCCGTCTCCACTTCCCGTTCCGTGCCATCCTCATAGAGAATCGCGGTATCCGGGGCCAGCTCCATCAGCTTTCTGATCGCCTCGGAGGTCTTGCCCTTGCTTCTGCTCTCCATGTATTTGCCCAGCATGACGAGAGTGACGACCACGGCCGCTGACTCGTAATAGAGGTGATGGGCGTTCATCGGATTCACCGGTATCGTAACCGTCATACAGAGGCTGTAGATAAACGCACTGCCGGTGCCGATCGCCACCAGGGAATCCATGTTCGGATTGCCCTTAAACAGCGCCCTTAAACCAACCAGGTAAAACTTCCTTCCCGCAATAAGCACCGGAACCGTAAGTACCAGCTGTGCCAGCGCATAGTTGAAAGGATTGGCTTCCATATGGAGGAAATGCGGAAGCGGCAGTTCAAACGGGAGCATATGGCCCATGGAAATGTACAGAAGCGGAACCGCAAAACAGATGGCCACGATCAGCCGTCTCTTCATCGTGTCGCGCTGCTGCTCCTGCTTCCCCCAGTTTTCCTCCTCCTGGGCCTTGACATCCTTCTCCTCCGCCAGAGGGCAGGCGCCGAATCCAGCCTTCTCCACCTTCCCCATAATCATCTCCGGAGTGACTTTCGTCTCGTCGTAGGTGATGGTCATCTTGTTCGTCGTCAGATTCACGTCACTCGACTCCACACCTTCCAGTTTTCTCGTGACCCGTTCCACCGCACTGCTGCAGGCTGCACAGGACATGCCTTCAATATCGTAAACTTCAGTTTTCATAAGATCATCCTTTCTCATATACCCCTATAGGGTATATTCATTATAGTATGATTTCTTATCCCTGTCAATGGTATCTGTCAATATTATTTCTCAATAAAGGAAAATCTTGCTGGAAATCTTCGGAAATTGAAAAAAGGCGGTTTTCGCAGCGCTTCTTGATAAAGCCGCAGACTCATGGTAGAATTAGACAGTCTTGTTTCAAAAAAACGATGCAAAACAAACAAATGAGAAGGCAGGTATTGATTATGTGGGCAGAACCATTGAATCCGGGAGATACCATCGGCATTATTTCCCCCAGCCATACCGTCACTCCGGACGACTACGCAAAAATCATCTCCGGGATCGAAGCGAAAGGCTTTCGGGTGAAAACGGGGAGCCGCTTATACCGGCATACGTACGGCTACGCGGCAAGCGAGACGGAGCGCGCCGATGATCTCAATGAGATGGTTTCCGATAAAGACGTCAAACTGGTTTTATTCGGCGGCGGGTACGGCAGTATCGAACTGCTGCCCTATATCGACTATGAAGCAATCAGGAGGAATCCAAAGCTGTTTTCCAGTCACAGCGACGGTACCTCTATTCTCAATGCGATTTACACGAAAACGGGCCTGGTCACGTATTACGGTCTGCCGCCCAGGCTATTCGAGGATATCGACGCCTACGCCTATGAACAATTTTCCTCCCATCTGGTTCGCCGGGATGCCGTTCATTTCGTCAGCAACAGCACCTGGTATTCCCTGAAAGACGGCATCTGCAGCGGCACCTTAATCGGCGGCTATACCCTGAATTTTGCCCTGTCTCTGCACAGCGGCTATCTGGAAACAGAAAAAGACCGGAAGTATATCCTGTTTCTGGAGGATCACGAGAAATTTAGTTCCGTCGCTGCAGTGAGCATGTATCTGTCCCATATTGAGCAGAGTTCCTTCATAAATCAGGTATCAGGGCTGCTGTTCGGCAACTATTCAGACACCTTATCGCAGCAGCTGCTTGGCAGGCTGGAACGTTTCGGCCGGAAACACAGCATCCCGGTCGCGTACTGCGATGATTTCGGCCACGGAAAAAATCACGCCATCCTGCCAGTTGGCTGCCGCGCTGTGCTGGATACGAAAAATAAGACACTGCGGTTTCTCCCTTCATAATTGGCAGCAAAAAGGCAGGTCTGCACAGGACCTGCCTTTTTGCTGTATTGCCAAATCAGATTATTTACTTATTTACTTATTTCAATCCGTATTCTGAGTCCAGAATACAAAACCCAGAATGACATAATAGCTATGCTGCCATTAAAATTTAAAAATCAAACAGTGACAGCTGATTAGACTCCGGCAGTTCGCCCAGCAGTCCTAAATCTCCCATCAGATCGCACACCGTCTTACTGACCTTCGTCCTGTTCCGGAAATCTTCCTTTGATAAGAACCTGCCGTCCTTCACGGCATCAACCACGGCATCAGCCGCTTTTTCACCAAGTCCGTCAATACTGCTTAAGGAAGGCATCAGCTTGCCTCCGATGATCTGGAAATGGCGGGCTTTCGCCTGATAGATATCGATCGGCGTAAAGTCATAGCCTCTCGCGTACATCTCCTGAACGATTCTCATATCGCGGAGCGTATCCTGTTCCTTCTTTGACAGCGTATCCATCCGCTTCCTGTAGTCAGCCAGGTAATATTCCAACTTATCGCGTCCCTGGCACATCAGCTCATAGGAGAAGCCATTGGCGCGGATACTGAAGAATGCCGCATAATACGCCAGCGGATAAAACACCTTACAGTAAGCGATACGCCACGCCATCATAACGTAGGCGGCCGCATGGGCCTTCGGGAACATGTATTTGATCTTCTTACAGGACCAGATATACCAGTCCGGCACGCCGTGGCTGGTCATCTCCTCTTCCCACTCCGGCTTTAAGCCTTTTCCCTTTCGGACACTCTCCATGATGGTAAAGGAGAGTCCCTCCTCCAGCCCCATGGAAATGAGATAGATCATGATGTCGTCACGGGTACAAATGGCGGTCTGAATCGTCGCCTTTCCCTCCTGAATCAAGGTCTGGGCATTTCCCAGCCATACGTCGGTACCGTGAGCCAGACCGGCGATTCGCACAAGGTCGGAAAAATACTTGGGCTGGGTATCAATAAGCATCTGCATGGCGAAGTCCGTACCGAACTCCGGCACGCCCAGCGCTCCCAGCTTACATCCGCCGATATCATCAGGCGTAATCCCCAGAGCCGATGTATCCTGGAATAAGGACATGACCTCTCTGCTGTCCAGCGGAATATCCTTAACCGGATCAAAACCGATTAAATCCTGAAGCATTCTTATCATGGTCGGATCATCGTGCCCGAGTATATCGAGCTTCAGCAGGTTATGATCGATGGAATGGTAATCAAAATGGGTGGTGACCGTCATGGTCGTCATATCGTTGGCCGGCCTCTGCACTGGAGTAAAGGAATAGATTTCCTCCCCGTGAGGAAGCACGATGATACCGCCGGGATGCTGTCCCGTGGTTCTTCTTACCCCCACGCATCCCTGGACAATACGGTTGATCTCACAGTTTCGTTTATGTACGCCGTGTTCCTCATAGTAATTCTTCACATAACCGTAAGCCGTCTTATCCGCCAGTGTACCGATGGTTCCCGCGCGGAACGTCTGGCCTTTTCCGAAGATAACCTCCGTATAGTCATGAGCCTTACTCTGGTACTCGCCGGAGAAGTTCAAGTCGATATCAGGCTCCTTGTCTCCCTTGAATCCCAGGAATGTCTCAAAGGGGATGTCGAAGCCATCCTTTGTGAGCGGATGGCCGCAGACCGGACACTCCTTATCCTGCATATCACATCCGGCCATACCGGAATACTTCTTCACTTCCTCCGAATCAAAATCGTAATAATGGCAGTTGGTACAGTAATAATGCGGACTCAGGGAGTTAACCTCCGTGATACCGGACATGTACGCGACAAAGGACGATCCTACCGAACCACGGGAACCTACGAGATACCCGTCCTCGTTGGACTTCCACACCAGTTTCTGCGCAATGATGTACATAACGGCGAAACCGTTGGAAATGATGGAGTTCAACTCCCTCTCCAGACGCTCCGTAACGATCGTCGGCAGGTTGTCACCGTAGATCACGTGAGCCCTGTCGTAACAGATCTGCCTCAAATCCCCGTCTGAGTTTTCGATGACCGGCGGACATTTATCGGGGCGCACAGGCGAGATTCGCTCGCACATGTCCGCGATCTTCCGCGTATTCTTTATGACGACCTCTTCTGCCTTGTTTGGTCCCAGATACTCGAATTCCTTCAGCATCTCCTCCGTTGTCCGAAGGTAAAGCGGCGCCTGGTCATCACTGTCCTTAAATCCCTGTCCTGCCATGATGATCCGGCGGTATACCTCGTCCTCGGGGTCCAGGAAGTGAACGTCACAGGTGGCGCAGACCGGTTTTCCGAACTGGTCTCCCAGTTCCACAATTTTCTTGTTGATATCGATTAAATCCTGCTCCGAATTTATGCTGCTCTTCTCATCACGGAGCATGAAGCTGTTGTTTCCAAGAGGCTGGATCTCCAGATAATCATAGAACCTGACCAGTCTGGCGATCTCCGCGTTGGAGCCGCCGCGAAGCAGAGCCTGATACAGTTCCCCCGCCTCACAGGCCGATCCCACGATTAAGCCCTCCCGGTTCTGGTTCAGCAGACTCTTGGGTATTCTGGGTCTTCGGGCATAGTAGTCGATGTGGGACCATGAGATCAGCTTATAGAGATTCACACGCCCGATATCGTTGGTTGCGATAATGATTACGTGATAGGTCGGAAGCTTCTTGATCATCTCCGGAGTCATCGTCTTTAAGCTGTTTAACTCGATCAGCGTCTCCACGCCGCGCTCCCGCAGCATCTGGACGAATCTGACAAAGATCTCCGCCGTACATCCCGCGTCATCCACGGCGCGGTGGTGGTTTGCCAGCGAGATATTCAGCGCCTTGGCGACCGTGTCCAGCTTGAACCTGTTTAGGTTCGGCAGAAGGAACCGCGCCAGAGTCACCGTATCCAAAACCGTAGGTTCAAAGGGAAGCCCCTGCAGCTCCGCGTTGCGGTTGATAAAGCTCACGTCGAAAGAGGCATTGTGAGCCACCAGAACGGATCCCTGACAGAATTCCAGAAACTGCGGCAGAATCACATCAATCTTCGGATACGGGAGCACCATGTTGTCGTTGATGCCGGTCAGCTGCTCGATCTCAAAGGGAATCGGTACATCCGGATTTACGAAGGTGCTGAATTTGTCCGTAATGACTCCATTCACCACCTTGACGGCGCCGATCTCGATGATCCGGTTCTTTTCCGGGCTGAAGCCTGTGGTCTCGATATCGAATACCACGAAGGAGTCCGCAAATGTCTGGTCTTTCGGATTATCCACCAGCAGCTTCAAGTCGTCGACAAGATACCCCTCCACCCCATAGAGAATCTTGAAGGTGTCCCCCTTGTCCAGGGCGTGGTTGGCATCCGGGAAGGACTGCACGCATCCGTGGTCTGTGACGGCAATGGCCGGCATCCCCCACTTTTTTGCACGCTTTACAATATCCTTAACCTCCGATACGCCATCCATATCGCTCATCTTCGTATGGCAGTGAAGCTCAACCCGTTTCTCCAGGCTTCCGTCCACCCGTTTTCCGGTGAAGTCCTCTGACTTCTTGATGCCTACCACAGAGCCCAGAGTCAGCTCGCCGTCGAACTTGTCGATGGTCGTCACACCCTTAATCTTAATAAACGTTCCCGCCACAACGGCCGCCTTCAGATCATCCAGCTGTTCCTCCCTTGCGAACATCTTCACGGTAATCGTATCCGTAAAGTCAGAGACATCGAAGATCATAATCGTCTTTCCGCTCCGCAGCTCCCGGCTGTCCACCATGAGAATCTTTCCGCGGATGGTTACCTCGCCGATCTCCCCGTCGATCTTTTCGATCTCCATTGTCTCTCCATCGAAGTCACGGCCATAGAGCACGTCCGGATTATCCGAACGTTTTCCGCCGTAGCCGCCATAACCGCCGTTTTTCTTATAATCCTTATATTCCTTTTTCTGGTCCTTCTTACCGTAATCCCCGTTCCTGTCCTTTTTATTTTCGTCCTTCTTATTCTCGTCCTTCTTACCGCCCATACGCAGAACCGGAGCGCCTGCCCCGCTTTCCGCCGCTCCCTGCCGGGCCGAACCCTCGTCGAAGGGAACTTCCGCCGAATATCCGGCCGCCAGCGCCTCCAGAGATGCACCGTCCGCCATGGAAGGACCGCCGTATCCGTCCTCTGTCCCAGTTTTCGACAGCACCTGCTCCTCGTTTAAGACAGCGGCCAGGGAGGTCCTGCTGACGATCTCCTCCACCTCGCGCTGCATCTGAAGCTCCTTCTGCTTCGCCAGCGCATTCTCCTTCGGCTCCACGTACTCGTAGCGCACCTCAACAGGAAGGCCGCAGCGCTCATAAAATATCTTCTCCAGAACGCGCTTTAACTCGGCTTCCTTTTCATGGGTAACAATAGTGTCTTCCACCGTCATCTTAAGCAGATCCGGCTCCGGAAATTCATACTCTGTCTTCCTGAAAATATTATATTCAATGATACTGTAGTTCTTGAGTTCCATCAGAATGCTGTCCCGGTACACAGCCAGCAGCTTCTCCGGCGTGTACTGGTCAGACAGGCGGAACTTCTCAATAATCTTGATCGACACCTGCTTGGAGGGGAAGAGCTGGTCCTTAATGCCCTTCTCCAGCCCATAAATATTCTGCTTATGGATCAGTCTGGGGCTCACGATATAAATGCGAATAGAGCTTCTATCCCTGGTGGAAGTGACCTTCTCAACTTCCACCAGATTTAAAAGCTCCCGCAGTTCGTCTGTCATATTCAGATTTGGAAATACATCCAAAAATGCTTTTGTCATTCCATCACCTGTTGCTTTCTGCCAAACATTATCTCCTCTTATCCAGCTTTAAGAGCTCCTCTCTCAAAGCGTCAAGTAAGTTCTCCTCGGGTACTTTACGGATAATCTCTCCCTTGCGGAATAAAAGACCCTCGCCGATACCTCCGGCCACGCCCAGATCCGCTTCCTTCGCCTCACCCGGCCCGTTGACGACGCAGCCCATAACGGCTACCTTGACATCGAGATGGTCAAATTCCGTCACCATGGCTTCCACCCGGTTCGCCAGGGAAATGAGATCGATTCTGGTCCGTCCGCAGGTCGGACAGGAGACAACCTCCACTCCGCCCTTTCGTAAGCCCAGGGTCTTTAAGATCTGCTTCGCCGTCGTCACCTCTTCCACCGGATCTCCGGTTAAGGAGACACGGATCGTGTCGCCAATGCCCTGATGCAGGATAATTCCCAGCCCGATGGAGGACTTGATCGTCCCCGAACGCACGGTTCCCGCCTCGGTAATCCCCACATGAAGTGGATAAGCGGTCTGCTTTGCGATCAGTTCATGAGCCTTTATGCACATCAGCACATCGGAGGACTTGATGCTGATCACCAGATTATCATATCCCATCTCCTCGATCATGCGCACCTTCATGAGGGCGCTCTCCACGATGCCCTCTGCCGTCACTCCGTGATACTTTTCCAGTAATTCCTTCTCAAGCGAACCGCTGTTGACACCGACCCGCATGGGGACGCCGAATTCCTTCGCCTTATCCACAACGGCCCTGACCCGGTCCTCACTCCCGATATTGCCGGGATTAATCCGAATCTTATCCGCGCCGTTCTCAATGGAGGCCACAGCCAGCCGGTAATCGAAATGAATATCCGCCACCAGCGGAATATGAATCTGTCTCTTGATCTCCTTTAAAGCCTCTGCCGCTTCCATCGTCGGTACCGCCACACGGATAATATCGCATCCGGCAGCCTCCAGCGCCAGAATCTGGGCCACTGTGGCAGCCACATCCTCCGTCTTTGTATTGCACATGGACTGGATCAGAATGGGATTCCCGCCCCCAATCTTCCGGTTTCCGATAGAAACCGTCTTCGTCTGTTCTCTGTCCGTCATCGCACTTTCCTCCATTTACACACTCCCGGGAACCCCTTCCCATCTCTGTGGGGGAATTCCGGGATACGCACAGTATTTTTCTTGTTTTTCATGCCCACTTTAGGTAAATCGGCTGATATCGTTAAATACAACGAACACCATCAGGGCCATGAGCGCCATCATGCCGATCAGATTCACCATGCCTTCTTTTTCCGGGTCCATGCGTTTGCCTCGGACCGCCTCGATGATTAAGAACAGCAGTCTTCCTCCGTCAAGCGCCGGAATCGGAAGAAGGTTCATAATCCCCAGGTTCGCACTCAAAAGAATACACATGCTGAGGACATTCATTATGGCCGCCATGACGCTCACTGTCAGCCCTGCCTTCACGGAATCATCGATCATAACCACAATTCCCACCGGACCGCTCAAATCATTGACACTGGCTTTTCCCGTCAAAAGCATACCGAGACTCTTGATCGTCACGGTAATATCATATTTCACCTCATAGGCTCCGTATTTCACCAGTTCCAGGAAAGACGCTGCCCGGACATTTACCGGAGTTACGGAAATGCCTATCATATACTGGTTGTATTCTTCATTAAATTCCGGTGTCACCAGAACCGTGCCGCGCTCTTTTCTGCCTGTCTGCGCATCGGTTCTCTCATATGACACCCGGCTCATCTTCTCATCCGGTTTTAACATGCGGTAAAGGATATAATCGCCGTAAACCGTCATCTTCTCATCGTTAACGCCGGTGATTACATCGCCCGGCTTAAGCCCCGCCTCGTAAGCAGGAGAACCCTCTGTGACTTCTTTGATCTGAGTGATGTTGTATCCGCCCATTCCCACCAAAATCAGTGCCAGGAAAAAGGCAAGAATAAAGTTAAAGACCGGACCGGCTGCGATAACTGCCATCCTGCCCGGGATGCTTGCATTCTGAAATGCTCCTTCCGCCGGATTTTCCTCGTCTTCTCCGAGCATCATACAGGAGCCGCCGATCGGCAGCAGCTTTAAGGAGTACGTCGTCTCCCCTTTTTTGACATGGAACAGCCTCGGTCCCATACCAATGGAAAATTCCACAACGGCGATGCCGTTTAATTTTGCAAATAAAAAGTGCCCTAATTCATGAATCAGCACGATCAGTCCAAATACAAGAACTGCTACGATAACGCTGGACAATCTACCACCTGCTTTCTATATAGTCATAAGCCGAAGCCTCTGCTTCCAGAATCTCATCTACAGATGGATTCTCTTTCACAGTATGCCCTTTCATAGCCCCCTCTATCATATCCGTGATGGTAAGATAAGAAATTTCTCTGTTTAAAAATTTTGCAACGGCCCGTTCATTGGCCGCGTTGAATACAGTCGGCATGGTTCCGCCGGTCTTTCCGGCCTCGTAGGCCAGGGAAAGCCCCGGAAAATTGTCCATATCCGGCTTTTCAAATGTGATCTGCCCGATGCTCCAGAAATCCAGCCGGTCCCCGGCCAGGAAACGGCGTTCCGGGTAGTAAAGTGCATACTGGATGGGCAGCTTCATATCGGGTGTTCCCAGCTGTGCAATCACTGCCCCATCGTCGAACTGCACCATGGAATGGATGACGCTCTGCGGCTGAACCACAACCTGTACCTGATCCATGGAGACATCGAAGAGCCAGTGCGCTTCCATCACCTCCAGGCCTTTATTGACCATGGTGGAAGAATCGATGGTAATCTTCCTTCCCATCGACCAGTTGGGATGCTTTAAGGCATCCTCGATACGCACCTTTTTAAGCTCCTCTCTCGTCTTTCCGCGGAACGGCCCGCCTGACGCGGTTAAGAGAATCTTATGTACCGCCTTTTTGTCCTCGCCGTTCAGGCTCTGAAAAATAGCACTGTGCTCACTGTCCACAGGCAGGATCTTTACGCCCTTTTCCTTTGCCAGAGGCATAATGATATGACCGGCCGTCACCAGCGTTTCCTTGTTGGCGAGCGCGATGTCTTTCCCCGCCTCCATGGCCGCAATGGTAGGCCGTATTCCGATCATACCGACGATGGCCGTCACCACGATCTCCGCGTCTGTCTCCACGGCCGCCGCGATAAGCCCTTCCATGCCGCATACCACCTTCACCGGCAGATCGCTGACCGTCAGGGCAAGCGCCTTCGCCTTCTCCTCTTCCCACACACAGACAATCTCCGGATGAAACTCCCGGATCTGTTCTTCCAAACGTGTAATATTACTTCCAGCCGCCAGAGCGGTTACTTCTATATCCTTCTGAGTTCTCACCACTTCCAGGGTCTGTGTTCCGATGGAACCGGTTGAACCCAGAACTGCAATCTTTTTCATGCTGTTTTTCGCTCCTTTTATCTTTCTCGCGTTCCTCTTTTCTCACCGCAAAATTATCTCACCGCAAAATTATCTCACCGCAAAAATGTCACCGCAAAGAATATGGCAGGCGCCGTAAACAGCATACTGTCAAACCGGTCCAGAATGCCGCCGTGGCCGGGGATCAGATGGCCGTAATCCTTCACTGCGGGAGTGCGTTTTACCGCCCGAGCCGCCAGAAGACCGACCTGGGAAAATACCCCCGCCGTTGCCAAGGCCCACGAG
>OJKJ01000935.1_pt1 | contig 12650 bp, 7 predicted proteins | sample 1596491 | NCBI WGS metagenome assembly OJKJ01 (sample SAMEA4350160, study PRJEB24818) | metagenome | biome: human; feature: gut; material: faeces | place: Denmark | collected 2013-09 | reverse complement strand
CGGACGAAATTGAAGTGAACGGAAATGATGTAACGTTATCGGCATCACCGTTCAATTCCTATAATATTGATTTTTTAACTAATATTATAAATGACGCACGTATAATTACCGTTGCTGATTATTATCTTGATGAATCCAAAATGACGTTATCATGGGATACAAATCAGTATGGCAATGATTTCACAATTTGGGCATCTTATGACGGCGGAGATTACATAGCGATTGCTGACACAGATGAATGCACCTACGATTATATTGCTGAAACTGGTCACAAAACCATTGATTTTTATGTGGAACAGGAACTGTTATCAGGCAATAAAATCATTTCTAACACTGTATCACTGACTTCAAATGAGAACGGCGAGTACGAGGTATATATGGAAGATTCCGACGGCGATGGTTTATGTGATCCTTTGGAAGATTATCTTGGTACAGACAAAAATAATGCAAATACTGACGATGACGGTTTAACCGATTATGAAGAACTGTATTATACTCAGACTGATCCGTTGAAATATGATTCTGATGACAATGGAATTTGCGATGCAGATGAGGATATTGATGAAGACGGTTTATCATTCAGACAGGAGCTTGATTTAACTACCGACCCTTTCAACAATGACACTGATTTTGACGGACTTTCCGATGGAGATGAAGTTAATGTGTACGGAACTGATCCGCTGAAAAAGGATACAGATGACGATGGTCTTATTGACGGAAAAGAACCGGAATATTCTTGTGATCCGTTAAATCCGGATTCAAATTATGACGGAATTCTTGACGGTGATGATACATATACTGTTACTAAGAAATCAAAAGAAAGTGATTCAAAGGTTTCGGTTGAATTAACAATGGATATCCCGGGAAAAAGCATTGGCAGCTTAAGCATTGACGAAGTACCTGACGATGACATTTTTCTTCCTGCTCAGATGCCGGGATTTATCGGAAACGGTTTTGATTTCTATGTTGACTGTGAGTTTGAAGAAGCAACTATGAAATATACATTTGATGAAAGTTTGCTTGATATTGAAAATTTCGAGCCTGCTGTGTATTATTGCGATGTTGTCAATCAGAAAATGGTGCTTCTGGAAGAACAGGTCGTTGATCTTGAAAATTGCACCGTAACAGCTAAAACAACGCATTTTTCAAGATACATTCTACTAAATAAAACGGAATTTGAGAAGATTTGGGACAATGACTTTATTGATAACTCTACTGACGAAGCTGGCAACAAGGTCGGTATGGAAATTGCACTTGTGATAGATTCATCAGGAAGTATGGGCTGGAACGATCTGTCAGGCATTAGGAAGGATGCCGCTAAAGAGTTTGTTGATAGCCTTAGAGATGAAGATAAAGCTGCAATTATTGATTTTGACCATTATGCATACACATATCAGGGGTTGACAAACAATAAAAAATTACTGTATAATGCTATTAATAAAATTGATGATAATGGCGGTACATCTCTTTCAGCAGGAATGTCAATGGCATTGGACAATCTTCTTAATTCGGCTTCGGACGCTAAGAAAATAATTATTATGCTCACTGACGGAGTAGGTGATTATGACAGTAAGTATACTACAATTGCAAGTAATAATGAAATTACAGTTTATACAATCGGTTTAGGCTATGACATTGACAGCGTTCTTTTAAATAATATTGCTACTGCCACAGGCGGTAAATATTATCACGCAGATAAAGCGGAAGACTTAAAGGACAACTTTGAGGAAGTTCAGGAGGATATTGGAACTAAGGATACAGACGGAGATACATTGCCTGAAGTTGTTGAAGAAAATCTTTATTGGTTTAATGGAGTTTCTCTTTCAGCAGCCAATAAACCATCTGATATAGATTTATTCTTGGGCTTTAAATCAGATGATCCGAATACTTTCTATAAATATTTAAATGATGGTCAGCTTGTAAGAGAGTATAAACAGATTTCAGAAAATAGATATGAAGCAGTCCTTAAAGATGGTGTTATATGGGATATTCCATCTTTCCAAGAAAAGTTAAATGAAAATAAAAAAGAGATAGTTGATAAATATGTTGAAGAAGTTTGTGACGAACTTGATTTTGGTGGAACCTATAGGTTATTGGAATATGATGATAAACACCATGTGTTAGATTATCATAGCAATGCACATGAATACGAATGTATTTATTGCAAGGCAAAATTTCTATCTCCAGAAATTCAGGATAATGAAATCTTATGTGATTCAAATAAAGGTTTGTTTAGTTCTCTAACGTATATTCAAGGTATGTCTGATATTGAAAACTTTGATAAAATTAATTTTGCATTGAAAAGTAAAATTAGAGAATCATATACTTGTGTAGATGTTCTTCCGATTGATTATTCTTATTGCAAACATGGACATATATCTGACGAAAGAGGTGATTTATGTACCCCATATAGTTCAAGTGACCAAAACGGTAACTATACTGATCCTTCACAATATTGCTTGAATAAGGGTTACGATTGTTCTATCCTTGGAAATTATCAAATATCAATAGATGTAAAAACAGTTGATATAACAGATACATTGAGAGATACAGTAGTTAACACAATAACAGTGTATGTTGATAATTTTGCTACTGAACAAACTACAAAAGCTTTTATAATAAGTTCTGTTGGTTTAGATAATTACAATAGTTGGATTGAATCAATGAAGGCAGATAACGACATTTCAGAAATGAAAATATTAAAAGGAATTTCATCTGGAGTAGTTGACGAAAATGCCAAAATATTAAAAAATGGTGAAACTGATTTATCTACAGATGAATATTTTTATCGTTTAGGAAGTGCCTCTGCTAAAAAATTATTAGATTTAGGGTTAAATAGTGTGCCTCCATTAAAAGTTATTAATAAAACATATAAAATTTTAAAAACATTGTACACCAATACTGTAACGGGCGCTCAACTGGTTGAAAATTTACCGAGTCAAATGCTTGTTGATTGTAATTTTATTAATTTTAATTCAAGCAATTATGATATATATAACAGTTATGAGATAAAAACGTATCCAAACTTTATGTTATATGATTATTCTATTGATGATTTTAGCTGCTTTTTACAAAATGAATCATATCATGAAGATATCAACAAAAATTCAAATTTATTTTCTGCTAACAGTAGGATAGTTTATAAGAATAGTAAACCCAAGGAATCTGATGTTAATAATGAGCAAACTTGTTATTCATCTGTAGCTTATCGATTCATGTTAATAAGCGATTTTAATTATAGTAAATGGACAACCTTTGATAGCTCAAATCCTTTTGTGCCATACGGAGAACAAATAATACCTGGTTTATCTGCCTAGATTTTAGAAAGGAGCAATTATCTTGAAAAGGTATATTTTTATAATACTATCATTTGCCTTATTATCATCATGTGGAAAAAACAATGAAATTAATAATAGGTCTGATGGTAAAAATTCAAGTTCTCAGACAGAATATCCAGAGGAATTAAATGTTAATTCCTCTAACAGACTGATGGAAAACCCAAAAAATATTGCTGGTAACGGAGTGATATTTATAGAGGACAGTGCAGATTATCCCGACTACATATATGATATATACATACCATATCAGGATGTTTCAAGTGGCCTGTGGGGATATTGCGACGTGGACGGAAAAATTTTGAAAGACGCAAAATATGCAGTTGCTTTGGGTTTTTATGATAATGTAGCATTTGTATGTGATGATAAATCGGGAGAATATTATCTAATAAATAAGAACTTTGAACCTATATCCGATAAAAAGTATGACGATGCATCTTATTTCACAAACGGAACAGCACAGGTTGTGGATGATACTGGAATTTATTCAATAAATTCAAAGGAAGAAAAGACTGACTGTAATTTTTGGGGTGAATTTACACAGCCAGATAATGGTACAGGACCGTATGGAAATATATTAGGCGGAATTATTGACGGAGTAACATATATATCTTATAGCGAGGATAAAATAGGTGCATTCTCTCAATCAGAAAATTTTGCTGCATATTATGATAAGAATAACGCTGAACTCGCACACTTTGATGGATATTCTTCATGTACAAATTTCAGTAACGGATATGCATTTTTAAACGGAAGCACAGTAATAAATAGTAATTTTGAGATAATTGGCAATGCAGAGTATTTTGTAAGCGGTGAAGGTTCAACATTTTATTCAGAGCTTTGGTCAAGCACTTATTCTGATACTCATGTATATGATGGAGGCTATTTTATCGGTTCAAATGATTTTGAAACGGATTTGACCCAAAAATATAAAGTTATAAAAATTGCTCCGGAGTTGTATGAAGAGAAATCACAATGAAAACTAAGATAATATGCGTATTATGCTGTACGGTTGTGGCTTTTTTAGCTGCAACCGCTTGTGGCACATCGGACGGATCAACTGAAAAGGCTTCAAGTTCAAATGATGTTTCGTCTAATGAAACAATTTCTGTAATTGATTCCGAACTGGACAATAAGTTGCTTGAAAATGAGAAAAATGTTGCGGGAAACGGCTATATAATCATCAATGATGAAAATGATTATCCTGCATATGTTAAAGATATTCGTTTTTTTAATAATGATCACACAAAGACTTTGGATTTCTGGGGCAACCAAATTTCTGAAGGCAATATTTTAGGATATACTGATGCGCTTTCGCCTTATCGTGATGAAAACGGTAATATGGGTTATGTTGACTTAGACGGCAATATAGTCATTGAACCCAGGTTCGATAATGCATACTATTTTTGTAACGGAACAGCCGAGGTATCAGAAAATGGTGAGACATTTTATATTGATATTAATGGGGAAAAGACAAACAACACAAAATATCAAGGTTATAATGGTAATATAGATAACGACTCAATTTGTGGCGTTTTCACGGGTGATTATCTTGTGTATATTAACAATAACGATAACGGTGAAAAAACTTATGGATATGCTGATAAGAATGGAAATGTCACTAAATTTGAAAGTTGTAAATTGGGTTCGTTTTTATATGGATATGCGGCAGTTGTAGAATCAGATGGCTTTGGTGAAGTTCATATTATCGATGAAAACTTTAATACCGTTGCCGATTTTAAAGATGATGTATTGAAAAATGAGAATTCCGGTTTTGAAATTACATCAGATAATATAGCTTTTTTGAAAAATGAAATAGATTATATGTGTGGTTTTAATTATATACTGCCAGGGGGATATTTTGTATTTCAAGAATCAGTATATAATTCGGGAAAAATGAAAATAGTTAAAATCGCTCCGGAATTGTATGTAACCAAATAATATGTTCCTAAACAGTGAATCATATAATATTTAAATGGCAATCGCCGTACAGAGTTAAATCTGTGCGGCGATTTTTTTGAAATTTTTAATACGAGGTGATATAGTTTGGCGTTATCTCAAATAATCGTCACAAGCCGTTATCTGAAAAGCGGTACACAGAAAAGCAAGAACAAGCGCAGAAACTACACAAAATACATTGCAACCCGTGAAACTGTCGAGATACGCAGTCAAAAATTCGTTGACAGAAATGCCAATGCAACTAAAAATCAAGAGCAGCTTATTAACGAGCTAATAAATGGCTTTCCTGAATCAAAAAGATACCTTGAGTATGAGGACTATGAAAGAGAGCCGACCATTGAGAATGCCGGTGAATTGATAAGCACGATAATAGAACGCAATGCGGACGTGGTTGGAAACCGACAGAATTTTGTCGGGTATATGGCTATGCGTCCGGGCGTTGAAAAGAGAGGTTCGCACGGCTTGTTTAACGAAAAGGACGAGCCTATAATTCTTAACCGGGCGGCAAATGAGATAGCTGAGCATAAAGGCAATGTTTGGTCGCACGTCGTTTCACTTCGCCGTGAGGACGCTATTCGTCTCGGCTATGATAATTCGGAGGTATGGCGAGAGCTTGTAAAAAGGCATATTTCCGATATTACAAAAGCTCAGCGGATTCCGCTCTGCAATCTGAAATGGTATGCCGCGTTCCATGACACAACTCATCATCCCCATATTCATCTGCTTGTGTATTCGACGAATCCAAAGCAGGGATTTTTAACTACTAAGGGCATAGATCAGATACGTTCAGCCTTTGCAAATGACATATTCCATGACGATTTGCAGTCAATATATCAGGAGCAGACGTTAAGCCGTGATGAATTGAAAGCCGTATCCAAAACAGAGTTTGAAAGTATCGTCAGAAAAATTCATCAAGGCGGTTTTGACAATTCGCAGCTTGAAAATCTTATTCTTAAACTGAATTATCAGCTACAAAATGTAAGAGGCAAAAAAGTGTATGGCTATCTTCCGCCGGATGTCAAGAAAACGGTCAACAATATATTTTCGGAGCTTGCAAAAGATGAGAATATCCGTCAGCTCTATGAAAAATGGTGCAGCTTGGAGCGGTTAAAGTGCAAGACTTATACGCAAAAGGAAAAAGAACTGCCTGCGCTTACCGACAATAAGGTTTTTCAGCCTGTGCGAAATATGATAATCAGGACTGTGCTTGATATGAATAACCGTGTAGTCGATGCAGTAGTTCAAGACACTGAACTGACAGTGTCCGATATTGATGATCCAGATGTTGTGATTTCTCAGCTTGTTGATGAAACGGAACCATTTGAAAATACAGTCACAACAGATTTCGTTGCCGAAAGCAACTATTATTTAAAGTGGAGCAATAACTACAAAGAAGCCTGCAAGCTGATTTATGATAAGAAATCCAAGCTTGAGGATTTTCAAAAAGCGGAACAGCTTTTGCTTACTGAATCGAAGTCAGGCAATGTTCTTGCTATTCACGATTTAGGGAAGTTACATTCAACTGACAAGCTTGGTGCAAAAGATGAGGAAAAGTCGCTAAGATATTATTCGGAAGCGTTAAAAGGCTTTCTTGAAGTCGAGTCAAGCTCAAAGAAATTAAAGCCATATGTTCAGTATCGTATTGGCAAAATGTTTTGTTATGGTCTTGGTACGGAGCAGGATTATGAAAAAGCCTTTGAGTGGTTTGAAAGATCGGCAAAACAGAAAAACAAGTTTGCTCAGTTCAGCCTTGCAAACCTGTATTACTATGGCAGCGGAGTGAAGAAAGATCTGTCGCAGGCTTTTCTTTGGTATCAGAGATCATCCTCTCAGGGTCAGCCTTATGCGGCTTATTCTATCGCTCAAATGTACAGGTATGGAGAGTATGTCACCAAAGATAACGATACAGCACAGAGATATTACAAACAAGCTTTGTCGGGATTTTTGAAAATCGAAAACGATGATATGGCGAACGACGATCTGTTTTACAAATTGGGACAGATGTTCAAGCTTGGACTTTGAACAGACTCAGACGTTACAAAAGCTATCGAATACTTCAGACGTTCAGCTGAAATGAATAACAAGAACGGCTTGTTTGAGTATGGCAAAGCACTTTTGACAGGTGAACACATTCCGCAGAATACAGATAGTGCAGTAAAATTGCTTGAGAAAGCTGTCAAACTTAAAAACATTAATGCAAAGAGGTTTCTTGCACTTGAATATATTTCAGGAGAGCATTTGGAACAGGACTTTGAAAAAGGAATAGCCTTGCTTACCGAGTGTGCTGACAGCGGAGATGTCATTGCTAGTTACAGACTAGGAAAAATTTATTTGCAGGGCGAGATAATGCCTCAAAATCTGGACAAAGCAGAAAGATATTTGCTCTTGGCGGAAGATAACGAGTATACGCAGTATGCTCTTGCTAAGCTGTATTTGCAGGAAGAAAAGTATGATATACAAAAAGCTGTAAATTATTTTGAGAATTGTGCTGCCAAAAATCATTGGGCAAGTTATCAGCTTGGCAGGATCTATCTTTTTGGGGCTAAGGACATTGAACGAGATAAGGAAAAAGCTGTCGAATGGTTCACAAAGTCTGCAAATGACGGAAACGAGTATGCTCAAGATCTGCTTGAGAATATGGAGCGGTATGAAAACGCTGTGCTTGCCAATACGATCTTTGGTTTGTTTGCAAATCTCAGTAGGTGCATCGAAGATGACTATACGCAGAAGTATAAGTTGGTAAGACGGACAGTTGACAGCAGACTGCGGAGAATGATTAGACAGAAAAAGCTGTCGCTGGGTATCAAGGAAGAGCAGGCTCAGAGCTATGAGTAATCATATTAATTCCGGAATATATAGATGTTTGAATGGCGGATTGTTTGGTGACAATTATTGCAAAGCTAAGCGTTTATACACGGATGTAAGTGATTTTATAACATAATTAATAAAAGGTGTATTGATTTAGTGAAAAATGTTTGATATAATGTCATACAAAGGTGGTGAAGGATGTGCTTAAAATCGCAGTTTGTGATGATAATGAGAGCTTTTTAGAAACATTAAAAAAAATAATTTCAGAGAATGCAATAAATTATTTTAAAGATGTAAATGTTCAAGGTTTCAATAACGGTCAAGGTTTATTGAATCAACACAAGCACATATTTTTTGATGTGATTTTTTTGGATATTGATATGCCTGAATTCACAGGCTTTGATGTTGCAGAAATATTAAGAAAACAAAGAAGGGATTGTTATATAATATTTGTTACAAATCACAATGAACTGGTGTACGGAAGCATGGAATTTCAACCGTTTTACTTTATACAAAAGTCTAGCGTTTCAAGATTAAATAAAGATGTTGTTAATGTTTTAAACAAGCTTTCTGTTTATTTAAAGCAGCACCAAAAAATAATTTTGAGCGATGAAGAGCATGGGCGAATCTGCATTCAATACAGAGACATTTTGTATATTGAAAGTGACAATCATCATGTGAAATATTGTATCTTGGATGAGTATGGTTCACAGATTCATATTAAAGTACGTGCAGTTATCGGTGACCTTGAAAGTGAGCTTGCGGAATACGATTTTTCGAGAGTTCATAAAAAGTATCTTGTTAATCTTAGTCATGTTTTTAATCTGGATATGAAAAATGACGAAGTTATTTTTAAGCAAGGTTTTAGACTTACAATGAGTAGAAAGTACAAACACACGGTTGATACCGATTTTTCAAAATATTTGAGGGAAACGATATAAATGAGTATAATATGGATTGCTTTTGAAGTGATTATAAATTTCTATGAAGGTTTTATGGAAACTTATTTTATATATAAGTTTTTGCCTCCGAAAACAGAAAGCACTAAGAAAAACATTATTGCTTTTGCATTGTGTTTCTGTACGCTCGGATTACTGATAACCGTAATGAATTACTTAACGATTTTTGAGGGCATTCTTGGAATTGTCTGCTACTTAATGGCTTTGTTTCTCTATGCCCTAGTGAACAGAAAAGGCAGTATAATAAAAAAAATGTTTGCAGCCACTGTTCCTCTTGTTATGATTTCTTTAATATCTATAATTACGCTTAATTTTGTTTCATCAGTAAATTCAATGTCAATAAAAGAAATAGTTACGGAATCCGGATTTGCTCGTTTTACGGTATTGATTTTTGCACAGGCATTATTCTTTATTTCAGTAAAGTTGATGCTGAAATTATTGGCAACGACTTCTGAGAACTTTAATGCAGTTGAGTGGATCGCTATTATATTAATACTTGCAATATCCATTATTATGATGTTCTTACTTCATTTGATAGCTATTGATTCAACGCAGAGACTCTATATAAACTTATTGATTTTAACGATAGTTGCAGTTAACATTATAATCTTTTATATGATTGATTCTATTTCTGTGAAAAATAATCAGAAAAAAGAACTGGAACTTTTAAAGATCCAAGAGCAATACAGTCACCAATATATAGAGAATGCAAGTCAGCAATATGATTCGATAAGAAAGATTAGACATGATTTGAAAGATCAATTGTCCGCTGTATATACAATGATAGTTCAAGGACACGCAGATGAATCAATGAAGTACATAGAGAAATATGTTAACGTTATATCAATCAGTGAAAGCTTTGTAAATACAGACAATTATATTGTAAATGCTATTATAAATTCTAAGTTTGCAGTCGCAGCGACAGAAGGAATCAGAACAAATTGCAGCTGCATTAAGAGCTTTGATGGTATAGATGATATTGATATGCTTCATATTTTAAGCAATACGCTTGACAATGCTATAACGGCTAGTGAAAAAATAACTGACGAGTCAGAAAGGTTCATTAACCTTGACATCAGTAAAACAATGGACATATATAGAATAGTAGTCAGAAATGCAATAAATGAGTCTGTTTTAAAAAGAAATCCGAGCCTTAAAACAACAAAATTAAATGTTCATAAGCATGGGTGGGGAATTAAAATAATACGAGAGATTGCAGAAAAATATCAGGGAAGATGTGAATTTTACGAATCGGATAAAATGTTCACATGTTTGATAACGTTAAAATCAACTTTACTTTAAAACGTTAAAATTTCTTTGTATTGGCAAATTTAAGTCATAGCAAATTGAGAGAAACAAGTTAAATTTATAACGAAAAAGAGAGCTGTTACGCCGGTTTTTATATGGTGGACAGTTCTCTTTTTGTATTTCACGACAAAAACTTACACGTCACGCCAAATTGCTTGACTTGAGTGTAAATAAATTGTATATTATAGCAAATAAAAGACTTGGTGGAAGTAATGAAAAGATTAGTATCGATAATTTTGAATTTTATGATATGGTAATGGCAGTGCGACCAGTGGTGTAACGTGTTATTTGACCAATACAAAGGGACATGGTTGGAGCTCGGTCACATCAACACATACAGCAACTGGTTACTCTAAAAGAACATTAAATAAAACAGGATCATATGTGTCTTAATTAGTTTTTATTTGGGCATAGTGAAAGCTATGCCCGAATTATTGAACGAAGGAGTGTTGTATATTGAAAAAATATAGATTTGGACTAACGATAATTCTAAGTTGTTTAATGATAACGGGTTGTGCAAGCAATTCTGATATTTCCTCAATAAGCAAGATCTCAGATTACAGTTCAAATGACAATACAAGTTCTTATGAAACAGATGATACCCTTGATGATGAAGTTGAATACTATTATTCAGACGATACTCCGATTTATAGTTTTGAGAAAAGATACGAAAAAATCAAAGAACAATATCCCGATAAGTCTGTGCTTGTTTGGGTAAGTGACCAAAATATTCGATATGAAGATGAAGTAAATTCGTATTTATCTGAACACAATAAAAATTATGTATTGTGTTTCAAAAATCTTACATATGACGTTGATATGGTAGATGATAACTCTAACTTTATAACCTCATATGCACAACTATTGTCAGATGCGTTTGATAATGGAGAGAAATTCGATATAATTGATACAGGGCTTAAATATCAAGGCTTTGATACATTCTATAATCCATATCAGAATTGTGTCAACAATAATTTTCTCGAACCATTAAATACATACCTTGAAAACACCGAGTGCGGTAAGAAAATTTATGCCGAAATGTCAACAAATTATTGGAAGAGTTTAATGATAAACGGCAAAATTTATGGTATCGACGGTTCGTTGTCTTGCTTAAAAGAAGATCTTGGATATGAGCTTAATGCTGATTTAGTTGATAAAAACAGTATAGATCTTGATGATTTTTTAGGAAAATATGATACATCACTCCAGAAAGTTATTGATCTGTGCAAATCCAGAGGTTGGAAATTTACCGCCGGAATGCACGGATTTATGCAATTATACTCAAATTATGATTTTATAACTGATAATATTTGCATCGATGATAATGGTCACGCCGTGAATATTTACGAAACCGATTATGCAAAAAATCTTTTCAATACCATATCCGACGGTTTCACAAATGACGTTATAGTCAACCCTGTCAATGATAATATAAATGATATAGATACATATTTTGGCTCTATAAATTCTACATTATGCGGTGGCTATACAAACAACAAATTTAAAACGAGCCAAGAATACGGTTTGCAAACGAGCTATGCCTCAACTGAATCATACACTATATATCCGCAATACTCTAATAAAATATATACTTCTTCAAAAGCTTTGGGCATATGTGCGTTATCAGACAACAAGTATCTTGCATTTGACGCTATCTGCGAGGTCATGACAAATAAAGAGTTGAATGATCTCTTGTGTTTTGGTACTGATTATGACATTATAAATGGTTGCATAAAACCATATGGGTATTATAATACAATGGGTGTCGAAAACAGATTGATACGATATCCGTTTTATGGTGTTAATGACCCTAATTCAAATGAAAAGTACCACGAGGCAATAACAGATTTTAAATTATCAAAGAGTGTTGGCTTTTGTTTTGACACTACAAATGTTTCTGATAAAATTTTAGCTGTTGATAAGGTTTTAAAGACTATTGATTCTGATTTTCCTTCTAAGGAATATAAAACAGGTAAAGAATATTTAGATAAATTGAACGATGATCTGAATTCCGCAGGCTTGCAGGATATTCTTGACGAGGTAAACAGACAGCTGGAGGAGTACAATGAAACGCACAATACAGATAATTAGCATATTGTCAGCGGCAGCTATGACCCTGACCGCTTGCGGTAAAAACGATAAAAATAAGGACAGCAACGCCGCACAGGCAGATAAGTGGAGGATAGTTTCTGTTTATGAATGTGCAGACTATGACAATAACATTTGCTTTTCCACGCAGGAAAATTCACGTCTTGACTTTGTGGATATGACAACCCTTGAG
>OJKJ01000930.1_pt1 | contig 12700 bp, 12 predicted proteins | sample 1596491 | NCBI WGS metagenome assembly OJKJ01 (sample SAMEA4350160, study PRJEB24818) | metagenome | biome: human; feature: gut; material: faeces | place: Denmark | collected 2013-09 | reverse complement strand
CCAATCGGAAGAGCAAGCTGCGCGCGACCTGCGCTACGCCTTTCTCCGTGACACAGCGCAAATGCTCGGCGCTCTGATCGTTTTTTTTTTTCCAACCAGAAGCCGCCATACGAGTTTTCTCCTTGTCTCGTGGGCCGGGAGATGTGTATAAGAGCCGGCAGCTCTTCAGGCATATCCATCTTTCCGGGATTTTCCCCAACCGCCTCATTCTGAACCAGCCCACATCCGGCTGCCGCTATCAGAGCCGTAGCAGCAAACAGCACCATAACTACTCTCCTTACGTCCCAGCCCCCTTTTGCCAAACCAGCCCCTGTTCTCCTCAAAAAACCTCCTGTCAGCGTTCGCGGCCGCTTCTGATTCCGCCTCATAATCCTCCTCTTCCCCCTTCCTGCATTCCCAGAATCTCCATCATTTCCTTCCGCGGCCGTTCTGCATCGGACTGGTAAATGAGGATGTGGTTTAAGTCTCCGCTCCTGTCCGTAAATGCCGGAAACAGGAAGCCGCATTCCGGCTTTCCCGGCTCATACTCCCCGGTCATCGGGCAGATGGCGCAGATCATGTACTCAAACACTTCCTCCGACTCCCACTGCCGTTCCCCGTCACTCCCCTTTGCCGGGATATCGTAGCGGTCATGAAAGACCAGAATCGCGTATGCCGCATTTTTATGGTATTTTTCCATGACCAGATCGTAAAAGGTGTCCATCAGGGCATCGTTCTTTAAGCCGCACTCATTCATGGCCATAAGCAGCTGCCACATACTTCCCGGCTTTCGCATACTCTGGGGAAACTCGTACTTCTTCAGATTAACATTTGTCGCTGAAAAAGGGATTTCCTTTGCCAGCTTCAGTTTTTTCGTCCTCTCCGGCGCGGATATTTTCAGGAAATTCGTATTGAAACTCCCCTCAAAATCTCCGTCGCTGTCCACATAACAGCCCGCGATCCTCGTGAAGGATGTTCTTGCAAGGGTCATACGCCTTGTCAGTTCCAGCATATCTTCTCTGTTTATCATGATCTATACCTTTCCAATGTCTTTCTGCCGTCTTTCATCTGTTCGTTCTTCTGTCACTTTAACACTTCTTCCGAAATAAGAGATTGTTGACTCTCTCTGTAATCCAAATCTCGTCAGCCGTGATCTCTACCTCGTAGCTTCTGATCACTTCGCCGTCAAATCTGTTCACAATCTCATTGAATCCCACAGCGGTCTCCCTCTTCTTCGGAAAACGGATCTTTGTTTCAAAGCCCCCGGTATACGCAAGCCCAGTCGCTTTTCCGATCTCTATCCACTCATTTTTCGTATAAAATCTGATATGACCGTCTTTCTTCATCTGCATATACGCATCCACAAACCGGTCCCCATCGCAGTCATTGGGCGCAGGATCCGAGATTAAGAGCCGGCCTCCGGGCTTTAATACCCGGCTGATCTCCTGAAACGTGCCGTTGATCGCCGGAAAGTGATGCAGAGCATAGCGGCTCACCACCCAATCAAAGGACTGGCCCGCAAATGGAAATTCCAGCCCGCCATAGCTGATAAACTGCAGATTCTTCCTTCCTCTGCGTTCCGCTTCCTGCCGGTTTCTGTTCAGTGCCTGCAGAACGATATCCAGCCCGGTCACTTCTGCATGAGGATACCGTTCTGCAATGGGAAATGCCAGATAGCCGGTCCCCGTTCCCAGATCCAGAATTTTCATCCCGTTTTCCACCTTCAGACAGTCCAGCAGACGATTCAGCTGTTCCTCATCCCGCGTCTGCTGGTTATAAAAGCTGTCCGCCTGGAAACTTTCCTCAAAACCCTGCTTCGTCCTGCGAATGCTTTCGCTCACATCCAGTCCCATATTCATACCCAGATCCTTACCCATATCCCTGCCCACAGAAGTCCCTCCTGCCTTATGCCTTTACCGTAAACAACGGCTCCATTCTTGCCACCAGGCCGGCCATATCGTGGTCCTCATGGACCTTCACCACCTGGTCGATATCCTTATAAGCATAGGGAGCCTCAGAACGTATGGATTCCTCCCATTTCTTCAGGATATCGCTCCGCCCTTTCAAATCACTCCTGTTTGGATCGATGGGCGTTACAACGTGAAATTTCTTCATAAACTCCTGGAATTCCTCATCGCTGCCATGGATCGCTTCCCCTCTGGACAGCCTTCGGCCCGCCCCATGGCTTGCACTCCACAGCGCATCCGGATTCCCCATACCTCTGAGGAGATAGCTGGAGCTTCCCATGGAACCTGGAATCATCACCGGTTCCCCGTAATAGGCGAAGGGGGTTCCCTCCATCTCTTCCATGCCTCTGGCCGAACAGGCTCCCTTTCTGTGAATGTAATACTTCCGGCCTTCCGCCTCTCTCTCCCAGATAAAATTATGGGGTGAGTCGTACAGAAGCTTCATCCCAAAGGCGCGCACCGTATTTTCAACGGCATTCTGAAGCATCAGCCCCAGAAACATCCGGTTGGCAAATCCAAAATTGGCGGCATTGCAGGTCGTATCGCGGAAACGGCGCCATTCCCTGTCCATTCCGCCTCTTTCCGGCAGAAGGTAAATCCCATTGTCCGGATGGGGAATGCCTTTCGGGTACAGTCCCTTCGTTATTATCTGGTTGATCCTGCCGCTCTGATGGCCGATCGTCAGAGAACCGGTATGTATCATAATAAGGACCGCGCCCTTCTTAATTCCCCAGGCGTTGGCGGTCTGCCCGTCATAGATCTCTGCCACGCGCTGCATTTCCACGAAATGATTACCGCCTCCTATGGATCCGATCTGATCATCGTAGGACAGGGAATGGGGATCCCCGGTAAAATCTCCCAGTCCTTCCGTATCGCTGGCCTTCAGGCTTCCGCGAAATGCGGTGTACTCCAGCTCCTTTTCCTGTTCTTCCCGGCTGTAAAGCCTCCAGATTCCTTTTCCTGCCGCCTCTCCTGAGGTCTCAAGCAGGCCAGTGAGGCCATCTTTCAGCATGGCTTCCCTCTGAATTCCATTCATGGCAATGCCGCGGCCGCCTTCAAAGAAGATACGGCGGACCTCCGGCAGCAGGGAGGACAGCCTGGGCTCCAGTTCTTCTTCCTTCAAATCCGTGGTATACAGCCGCATCCCGCAGTTAATATCATTGCCCATGGCCTGGGGAATCACAAATCCCTCCGTCATCAGCACCGTGCCGATGGGAATGCCTGCGCCCTTGTGAAAATCCGGCGTCACAGCGGCCCTTCTCACCGAGCTGTCCGGATTCTCAAAAAAGCCCCCCTCCGCCTTCATGCGCTCCACGGTACGTTCCATCTGCATCATACTTCTCAGCTCATCCACGGCTTTTTTATCCGGTTTCGTTCCCTCCGGAAGGAAAAGAGACACGCCGCAGGACTGGCTGTCTAATTCTAATTTAAGCTCCATACAATTCGCTTTCTAAACCTGTATTGTTCATGTGGTAAAAGGCACCGGCCATTGCTGACCGATGCCCTGTTAAGTATTCCGTTTCTTCGTTTCTCCTAGCCCAAAAGAATATCCTTCTTATCCAGAATTGCCTCCGCGGCCGCACAGGCCGGACAATCACAATACTTTGCTCCGGCTGCTTTGATCTCTCTTGCATGAGCCGCAACCGCCTTCGCCTTATCCGCTCCGAAGACCTGAGCACCGTGCTCGGATTCTGCAAAACCGATCAGGCCGTCAATCGGCATAATATCCGCTTCCAGTTCCTCCACATACTTTCTGGTTCCTTCCGCTTCCCGGTCCGTTCCAACCGCATCGAGCCAGGCCTGGGCCGCTGCCTTTGCCTCGCCGCTGCATGACGGTGCACCCATTAAATCATTCGTTTTCCCAACAATATAATCCAATACGTTTTTATCCATCATTGACGCCTCTCTTTCTTACAGAATTTTTCTATATTTTACCATAGTCATGCCATCTTTGCAATGTCACTGCTGCATTTCACTGATTTTCTCAATAGCCTGCTCCCTGGAAAGATACTGCTCCCACGCATACCCGTCCCTGGCCTTCGAGGTGTCATAGACTGCATTTAGGGCCTGGCTGTATTCTTCACGGGACATCAGCTTGCCATTCCATTCATACTGGTAGACCACCTCCCCGTTTTCGTCGAATTCAAGCTTTGAATTGTCCTTTGCCCCATAGTAACCGCTGGCAGCCAGCGATAACTGACCGTCTGTCATGGTGTATACCAGGTCATAGTAGCTGTCCATATTCCCCTCAGAATTGCAGAGAAGGTTTCCCTTCTCAATATAACTGAAATACAGCCGGTTCAGCTGGTTATCAACGACAGAGCCGCCGGCATAGGCGGCAATCATACAGCCCACCGCCTCACTGTTTCCGATCTTTCCCAGCTCTGGCATGTCGTCATCCTTGAGATAGATCAGCTGATATCCAACCCACTCTTCTCCGTCCTGGGCCTGAAGATAATCGATGTACGCCTGCTTCCATCCGGCTGGCGCTTCATTCTTCTTTCCCGCTCCCAGAAATCCCAGTACGGATTGAACCGTCTTCTCCGCAAGTGCAGAATCGGCTGCCTCCGACAGTCCCTTTTCCAGGGTAAATGCGCCGCTTTCACTTCCGCTGTAGATTCTCACCTCGGAACGGCCGGCCTCTGTCCCGGACATCGGTAAATAGCTGCATATGATTATAATATCGTTGAAACCGTCGCTGTTATAGTCGGGGAAGGACACCGCCTCCACCTTTTGAAACCGTTCCTTTTCACGGTTATTATCCTTATATATGCCGTCTAAAACCGCGACAGTCCGATCGCCGTCCTTCAGCTCGAACCGTGCATCTGCGGTGGAGTTCTCCTCTGCCTCCGGTTCATAGGAGACAAATGTCACCTTTCCCAAAGGATTTAAGTTCGCCTCAAACGTCTGGTCCCTGATGATCCTGTATCCATTCTCCCCGGCTCCGGAAGAATCCGCTCCCTGGGTTCCTGCTGCCTGCTGCCCTCCATCTGCCAGTCCTTTTTCTCATGTGTTTTCCTCTCAGGTATGTTCTCCTCAAACCATCTGTTCTTTCTCTTTAAATTCCCTCTCAAAACGTTCCGCCGCATGCCTTAGAAGCTCTGCCGCATGGGAGCCGTCCGCCGGATAAGACACTGTGCAGTATTCCGGATTCACGAATTCTTTTTTACCATTCATGCTCCGCTTCCAGAACAGCTGCAGAACAAACTCCTCGATCATCTCCTCAGCGGCCCCACTCTCCCTGTCTTCAAACAGAGCGATCGCAATAACCTCCTCGCCCAGCCTTGCGGCCAGCGTTCCGGCAGGGAAATTCTCCCCGATGCTCCCGCGGATCCGGCCCAGGTAGGCAAGCACTTCCTCCCTGCTGGCCGCCCTGGAAAGCCTGCGGAAATTGGACAGCCGGATATAAAGCACGCAGAGGCTGGTCTGCGGCCTTCTCCCAATCCGGCGGTCAACGAAATCGCAGAAGCCTTCGACGGTGTACAGACCGCTGTCCGGCTCCGTATAGCCAGCTTTGTAAAGCTCCCGTTTCTGCTCCGTGATCCGCCACGCAAGCAAAGCCAGCGCTATAATGAGAAGCGCAGCCGCACCGCAGCAGACATTGACGGCCGCACGCTGTTTTATAGAAAACCAGCCATTCTCCGGTATGATGCTGAGCGTCCATACGGCAGGAAGACTGAACGTAAATTTCACTGCATCGGAAAAATCAATCGACGAGTCGGATACGGCGATTACGTTTTTATTCTCCCCCATGGAATTGACTCTCCACAGCTCATAATCATAGCCGGCCTCCTCCAGAAAACCGAGTCCCATCTGTGAGATCACGTAGTCCCGGTCGAGGGCCGCCGCGATTTCTCCCTTATACTCATTTTCCACAATCATAGGATAAAGAAAAAGAAATACGTCCTTTTGGTTGACCCCCAACTGCTCCGGTCCCTCGATTACACTGTCTTTTATCACTTTTGCCAGAGTATAGCTGTAGGAAAACTCCCGAAGCTCTTTTCCCACGACTTCCCCGTATTCCTCCTTCGGATATACCGCCGTCAGCGTATCCCCTTCAAAGTAAGCGATCGCCTCAATGGCGGAATATTCCGCCAGCAGCCTCCGCGATACCTGCTCAAAAAGCTTTAGATCCTTGTCAAGGTAAGGATCGGTATAAGACAACTGCTTCGCATAATTGAGCTTTTCAAAGTTTACCGACAGATTTTCATAGAACAAGCTGAGCGCCGTCTGCGCCTCCTTCTGCCGTTTCTCAACGGAGGCAGACTGAATCTCACTCCGTACCAGCACGGCAGTACCGATCACAACCACAATCAGGATACCGAATGGAATCCACTTTCTTTTGTCTTTGAAAAACATAGTATTATTCTCCATTCAGGAAAAGGGAGTACGTTCCTTTTCCATGGCGTTTCACATCGTACAGGGCCTTGTCCGCCTTTGAGATCAGGGTCTTTAACGTATCCTTCCGATTCCAGACACACGCTCCCATGCTGCAGTGGACAGGGATCTCCGTCCCGTTTACGGTAATGGTAAAATGCAGCCGTTCGACAAGCTCGCTCAATACATCATTCAGCTCTTCCACGCTGTCGATATCCTTAAGGATCAGAATAAATTCATCACCGCCGTACCTGCCTACAACGCCCTCATATTTCTTTTCATATCCGCGCAGGATAAAGCCGATCTTCTTCAGCGCGGAATCTCCGGCCTGATGGCCGTACGTGTCGTTCAGCAGCTTCAAATCATCCAGATCTACAAAGCAGAGAGACAGCTTGCCGGAAGCGTTTCCATCCCGCAGCAGCTTTTCCAGCTGATTCAGGAAGAATGTCCTGGTTGCAAGGCCTGTGAGTTCATCCCGCAGCCCCTTGCTGGACATCTGGAGAATATCCTCATAATCAACGCTCTCCGGAGCGATTGCATTGCTGTACAGCTTTTTCTCCATCTTATGTATCGAGGTCAGAAGATTTTCCATGATCGCCAGCTGACCGAAAATATGCTTTTTAACAAACAGATACAGAATCAGCGTAATGAGTATCTGAAACAGCGCAGCCAGCAGAAGGGATGGGAGCTCCGCAGAAAACAGCGACAGGAAATCGACGGTCACCAGAATATCCCAGTTCGTATTCTCGATCGGCCCGAACACGGTATAGCGGGAATTTCCCGCCTTCAGACTCCTGAAAGAGCCGGAATCTCTCGCCAGCAGAAGCGTCTCCAGCTTGTCCGTCGTGAGTCCGACCAATTTATACTCATGAAGAATCTCCGTGTAGGACGAGCCAAACGCCAGGCCTCCGGTGGACGACATGATCTGGCCCTTGGAACCGATCAGGACGGCCTCCGCCCCATTAGCCGCCGCGGACTGCTTTAACAGATTGACGGCATCATCAAAATAGATGGAACAGAACAGACTGCCGGTCATAACGTCATCCTGAATCAGAGGCACCGCGACCGTGTAATTTAAAGTCCGGCCATCCGCCCCTGCGACGAAGCCATCCGTCACCTGAATCTCCCTAGTCGAATAGAGCGTCTGCATATATTCACGGCTGGCCAGGCTCGCGGCTTCCTCTCCCAGAGTATAAACCTCGATGTCCTCATCCACATAGCAGATGAACATATACCCGAAATATTGATTGATCTCATCAAGCTTCGCTGTCTTCGACTCCCATGGAACGTCCGGGTCATAAAATTCCGGCAGCGCCGCCAGTGAAGTCAGCAGCTTTATGGACTCCCCTACCCTCTGCGATATCTGTGCAGAAGCGCTTTGATACGCGGCCTCCGCGGATTGCCTCATCCTTCGGATCGTAAGACATGCGCCGCTGAACAGGACCGCCAGGACACATACGATGCAGAATATGAGAAAGCGTCTGCGGATCGGCGCGAAGGGAAAGAGCTCAGTATCCTGACTGTTCTTTCGTATGACATCTCTCTTCATGCAGCTATCTCCTAATAATCGTAAGTAAATTGACACATGTCCAGTATAACACAGAAACCACGGTATGACACTATTTTAATTTCATTGTGCATATTTCCTATATCTCATTGTGCATATTTAACTGCCCGCGGGCAGGCCTGCCTTTTTCAGCGCATGAAAGCTCTCATTGCTGACCGCGTGCTCCAGCCTGGCGGCATCTGCATGCGCCTGCTCCGGGGAAACGCCGACAGCAATCAGCTTTTCCTCGAAGAAGCAGTGTCTCTCAAACACCTCTTCGGCCTCCGCTCTGCCGCTCTCCGTAAGCTCAATGATCCCGTTCCCAGCCTTTGTGATGTAGCCCTGCGCCTGCAGCTGCTTCACCGCCGCACAGACACTGGGTTTTGACAGCTCCATATAATTTGCAATATCAATCGACCGGACCTCCCCGTTTGCCTTCTTCAGGATATAAATAACCTTCAAATAATTTTCACGCGACATCGTCAGTGCCATAGGAACATCTGCCTCCTGTTAACTATTGGTATGGAAAGTAAAATGGTAACTGCAAAATAAAATGTCAGCCGCGAAAGAACTGGTCGTGCCTCTGTCTTCGGTCAAAATCAGCCCCCTCTGCGTCTTCCCGGTACTCAGAGGAGAATTCCTGACTCCGGCGGCAGCGCCGTCTCCGTTCGCCGCCTTCACCGCAGCGTCCCTCCAGCTCATCAATCATGCGGTCTAAATACTCCCTGAATGTACTCTGCTCTTCCTCGGAAAGGCAGCCAAAGATATCGTCGGGACCGGACTGGCTGTTCTCACTCTCCTCTGCGCCGGCCCCCTTCTCCGTCAAGTGAACGATTATAACCCGTTTATCATTCGGTGACGGCGTCCGCGTGATATAGCCCTTCTTCTCCAGCTTGGACAGCAGTTCCCCAATAGACTGAGGCCTCATTCCCAGAATCTCCGACAGCTCCTTCTGGGGAATCTCCGGTTTGATCTTCAGTACCTTAAGTACCCTTCCCTGCCCGCTGTAGGGAACACCGCGATCTCTTAAATTCCGGTGAAAATACCGGTTGAGCAGCCACTGCATCCGCATTAACCGCTCCATCAGTTCGTGTGCATTCTGTTTCATCGTCCGTCTCCTCTCATCCCTGTCATCGTTTGATCAAAGCTCCGCCGCTCCATATTCCGTTTCCCTGCTGACTGCATAGCCCGCGTCCTTGAGGACAATCCGAAGCGCCGCCTCGTCCACCTCCTGTTTCATATAAACGCTGACCTTTTCATTGAGCAGATTCACCTTTGCCCATACTCCTTCCATGCTGTTTAACGCGTTCTCCACACAGACCGCGCTGTTGCCGGACGACATCCCGGATACTTTTAAACTCGTATGGTATGGATAATGGAACCGATTGCGATCCCGAACCTTCACTTTAGGAATGTACGGCTGACCGGACCCGCCGCAGCAGCCCCCTGCCAGACGCAAGGCAGAAAGTCTCAGCGAACAGGCAGCCATTGCAAATAAAAACAGACCGATTATTATTGTTGACATGGTACTCCCTCCTTTCAACAGTCAAATACTAAGGTACCTTCTTTTTGTATTATAAAGGTACCTTTGTAAAATGTCAAGAAGAGAATGAAGGGACCTGTATAATTGCTGCCTCCTGTTTTTATAATTTTACTGCATTTTGCTCTCGCAAGAAAGGTTTCCTTATGTTACAATACGAGACAGAACTCCTCACGGCCGATGACGCGCCGCGGAGAATATCACTAATTTTATTGGAGGTTCCAAATGAAAAAATGGGAAGCAATCCGGGAATTCTTAATTATAACCTTTGCCACCGTCATCGTGGCTGCTGCCGTGTTTTTCTTTCTGATCCCCAGCCACGTGTCGGTAGGAAGCATCTCCGGTCTGGCCATCGTTCTGGGCAACTTTATTCCGCTGAACATATCGGCCATCACCCTTGTCTTAAATATTTTCCTTCTGATCCTGGGATTTCTGTTTATCGGCAGGGAATTCGGCGCAAAGACCGTCTATACCTCGCTTCTGCTCCCTGTAATGCTGGGTGTGTTTGAACTGCTTTTCCCGAACAATCAATCGATAACAAACGATGCGTTTCTGGACATGCTCTGCTACATCTTCGTGGTCAGCATCGGACTCGCCATGCTGTTTAACCGAAATGCGTCATCCGGCGGCCTGGATATCGTTGCAAAATTTCTGAATAAATACTTTCACATGGACTTAGGAAAGGCCATGTCCCTTGCCGGCATGTGCGTCGCGCTGTCCTCCGCCCTGGTCTACGATAAGAAGATCGTGGTGCTGAGCGTGCTGGGAACGTATTTAAACGGGATCGCTCTGGACCATTTCATCTTCGGCTTCAACTTAAAGAAACGGGTGTGCATCATCTCGAAGCGCGAGGAAGAAATCAGGGATTTCATCCTGCACCATCTCCACAGCGGCGCCACCATCTATGAGGCAGTCGGAGCCTACGACAACCAGCCGAAAAAAGAGATCATCACCATCGTCGATAAAAATGAATACGCCATGCTGATGTCCTATATCATGAAAACGGATAAAAATGCATTTGTTACGGTTTACACCGTCAATGAGATCATCTACCGCCCAAAACGCTGAGGCCGGCTCAGAACTAGTTTTTCAACCTTACCCTATCCCACCGACGCTTCGCCTTCCCGCATTTTTCTGAAGATGTGTGATAGCATCCACACGGCCGCAATTGCAAGCACAAATTCCGCCGTAAACTGGGCGTACGCCAGGCCGTAAAGCGGGAATAAGTAATTGAGCGCATAGAGCGCCGGAATCTCCAGGATAATCTTACGGAGTACGGCAAAGGTAAGCGCCGCTTTTCCCATACCAACCGCCTGAAACACGCCGACTGCCAGGAAATCCATACAGAGAAACGGAAGCGCCAGGCAAAAGCCGCGCAGGAACCGCGTTCCATAGGCGATAATGGCCTCATTGTTCATAAATGCCCTGGTCAGGCTGCCCGCCCCGATATAATAGAACACGGACACGCAGAACAGGAATGGAAGCAGCGTCTTCACCGTAAAGAGGATCGCCTCCTTCATCCGCTTCCTGTTTCCACTGGCATAGCTGTAGCTGACCAGCGGCATGATACCCTGGGAAAAGCCGAGAGCGATCTGCACCGGCACCATATTGATTTTCTGAGCGATTCCCATGGCCGCCACCGCATCGGCCCCAAAGGAAGAGGTAAAATTATTCAAAATCGTCATCCCCGTCACATTAAACAGGTTCTGGATAGCCGCCGGGATTCCCACACCGCACACGCCGAGAATAATCGCCTTCTTCAGTCGGAAATTCTTCGGAAGGATGCAGATAAAGGTATTCGATCTGCGCACGTAAAGCAGGACAAAAAAGTAGATGCAGGCCACACAGTTGGATAAAAAGGTGGCAAGACCCGCTCCGGCCGCCCCCATGTTCAGTCCCCACGGGAGAATAAATATGGGATCGAGGATTATATTTAACAGACATCCGCTCATGGTTCCGATACTGGCATGGAGCGATGCGCCCTCCGATCTCACCAGATATGCCATGACCACGTTCAAGATCGCAGGCGCCGCGCCGAAAGACACGGTCCATTTTAAATACTCCGCCGTAGCCTGCGCCGTGTTCGCATCCGCGCCTAAAAGCGTCAGCAGCGGCTGGTGAAACACGGTACAGGCGAAGGACAGCAGGAAGCCGAAAAACAGCGCGCAGTAGAAGCCAAAGGCTGAGCTCTGGCGGACCGTCTCGTAGTCCTTCCGTCCCAGAGCGCGGCTCATCATACTGGAACTGCCGACGCCAAACAGATTGTTGACCGCATTAAATGCCAGCAGCACCGGGGCTGCCAGCGTAACCGCCGCGTTCTGCACCGGATTGTTCATCATTCCGACGAAATACGTATCCGCCAGATTATAAATGACCATAACCAGGGAACTTAAAATGGTCGGAACTGCCAGTTTCATAACCGCCTTCGGCACTGGCATCTGCTCAAATAAAACGGTCTTTTGATTATCTATCACTATCTTCTGCCTCCTAAACTGTCTTTTTCTTAAGCGCCCTCAAAAGGGTCTCCCGAAGCACCGCCATATCGACAGGCTTTGCCACGTGGGCGTTCATTCCCGCCGCCGCTGCCGCCTGTATGTCCTCGGCAAACGCATTGGCTGTCATCGCAATAATCGGAATAAATGCCGCGTCCTCCCGCTCCATGCTGCGGATCGCTCTGGTCGCATCATATCCGTTCATCCCCGGCATCTGGACATCCATCAGAACCGCGCTGTATGTATGGGGTTCCGACTCCATAAACGCACGTACCGCCTGTCTTCCGTCAGTCGTTACCACAGTCCTGGCGCCGCTCATGGCGAGAAGCTCGCAGAGAATTTCCGCATTAATCGCATTATCCTCAGCCACCAGAAAGAGACAACCGGCAAACGTATCGCCGTCAGCAGGCGGAAATGCATTCCGCCTGGCCGCCTCTGGCTCCGTATTCCTTTCAGCCGCCTCCGCCGCGGCCTCTTCCTCCGCCTCCAGGCAGTCAAATTCCAGTTCTATTTTAAAACAGCTTCCTCTGCCCACCTGGCTTTCTGCCTGGATCCTGCCTCCCATCAGATCAATCAGCCCTTTCGTAATACTGAGCCCCAGTCCCGTTCCCTCGATGCGTTCCGTGCTCTCATTGCGCATAAACGGTTCAAACATGCAGGCCAGAAATGTTTCCGACATGCCAACCCCCGTATCGCTGATCGTAAAGAGATAGCGGGCGCGGCCGGCCTCATTTGCCGAAGGTTCGACTGGAGAAATCTCTGTCAGCCGGAACTCCACGCTTCCGCCCGCCGGCGTATA
>OJKJ01000928.1_pt1 | contig 12707 bp, 10 predicted proteins | sample 1596491 | NCBI WGS metagenome assembly OJKJ01 (sample SAMEA4350160, study PRJEB24818) | metagenome | biome: human; feature: gut; material: faeces | place: Denmark | collected 2013-09 | reverse complement strand
AAAGGAAAATTATTAAATTTTACATAAAATAATAACATAAATGGAGGAGAGTAACATGAGTGAAGAAAAAAAAGTAACTCTGGAGCAGGACGTGCTCGTAGAGAAAGAGGCGGTAAACGCACCGGCTGAACCAGTAACAGAAGCGGAGTCAGCAGAATTAGCACCAGCAGAAGCAGCGCCAGCAGAAGCAACCTCAGCAGAAGCAGCGCCAGCAGAAGCAGCACAACCACAACCGGAAGCCCGCGTAGAAACCATGGAAGACTATGCCAAAGAGCTGGAAGCTTCCTTTAAGCGCGTAAAAGAAGGCGATGTCCTGACCGGGACGGTAGCAGGCGTGACGGAAGACCAGGTTTTGGTTGACTTGAAATACTACGCAGGCGGCGTGATCAATAAGGAGAATATCAACGGTGATCCGGATTTCCAGCTTCAGGCGGAGATTCATCCTGGCGATGAGATTACAGCCACGGTCATCAGCACTGACGACGGGGAAGGTAATATCGAGCTTTCCATGAAGGAAGCCAACGAGAACCGGTTATGGGATAAGTTTGCCGCGATGCTGGCAGACCGTACCATCGTAAATGTTAAGATCGCAGAGATCGTAAAGGGCGGAGCCGTTGCGTATCTGGAGGGCGTCAGAGCATTTATTCCGGCTTCCAAGCTGGCGGCGGAATATGTTGAGGACTTAGAGGAATATAATGGAAAGACCATAGAAGCCACCGTTATTACCGCTGATCCGGAAGCGAAGAAACTGGTGCTTTCCGGTAGGGAGCCTGCGCGTGCGAAGCTTCAGGAAGAAAAGAATAAGAAGATCGCCAAGTGTGAAGTGGGAGCCGTCATGGAAGGAACCGTGGATACACTAAAAGAGTATGGCGCCTTTGTAAACCTGGAGAACGGCTTATCCGGACTTCTGCATATTTCACAGATCAGCAACCAGAGAATCAAACATCCGGGCGCTGTCTTAAAGGAAGGTCAGACGGTAAAAGTAAAAATTATCTCCATTAAAGACAACAAGATCAGCTTAAGCATGAAGGCCCTCGAACCGGAAGAGGAAATCGATTTAGAAGGATTCGATTTCAAGGGCGACGGAGAAGTGACTACGGGCCTGGGCGCGCTGCTAAAAGGATTAAAATTTTAGAAAGTCAGGAAAAAGAATATAAAATGCCGGGTTTCTATGGTATACTAATTCTAACGGGCAGAGGCGTTTTAGCCGCGGCTCTGCCCGGACTGACTAGAATGCGGACACGTGGTGAGGAAGGGAGGAATGAAGATGAATATTCCCAATTCATTTAACCAGGTTGACCAGTGGAAATCTGTGATGTTTTTGTATGACTCGGCATTAAAGGAAATCAATACAAAGATTGAGATACTCAATAATGAGTTCGTGCACATCTACAATTACAATCCGATTGAGCATATCAAGTCCCGTCTTAAGACGCCGGACAGTATCGTTAAGAAACTGAAGCGCTACGGATTTGAAGTGACGATCGACAACATGGTGGAAAAGTTAAGCGATATCGCGGGAATAAGGATTATCTGTTCCTTTACATCAGATATCTATCAGATCGCTGAGATGATAACGAAACAGAGCGATGTTACGGTGCTCTACGTAAAAGATTACATTAAGAATCCAAAGCCAAATGGCTATAAGAGCTATCATATGGTTGTGACGATTCCGATTTATCTGACTGACGGACCTGTCGATACGAAGGTGGAGATTCAGATCAGAACGATTGCCATGGACTTCTGGGCAAGTCTGGAACATAAGATCTATTACAAATTTGAAGGAAATGCCCCGGCGTATTTACAGCAGGAATTGAAGGCCTGTGCGGATGTGGTGAATATGCTGGATGTAAAGATGTTTTCCTTGAATCAGGCTATTTTGGAACTTGCGGAGGCACAGCGGGAGCAGGATCAGGAGATGCCCGATGACGAGGAAGTGGCAGAGGAAGAATTACCGTAGAATGTGGGCAGCCAGAGCGGATTCCATCCGTTCGGGCTGCTTTTTAGCAAGTCAGGCGGGGACCGACACAACGGGATATGGATTGAAACGACAGGCTATGGAATGAAAATAATAACCCTGTAGAAGAAGGTTGTATATGAGGACATTGACGAAGGAAACGTGCCAAATTCTTAAATTTAATCAGAAGAATGCATTGCTTTTTGAAGTCCTGTACCGCCTGCTCACCGGGCCGCTTTATCTCTTTCTGCTTAATAAGGGGTTAAAGTGGTCTTTAAAGATGGCAGGATACAGCTATTTAACTGCGGGCAATATCGGTTATTTTCTGCTGAAGCCAGGGACAATCGCCATGATTCTTGTGATCGGTATCATCGGTATCCTCTTTCTCGCGCTTGAGACCGGATGTCTTCTGACCCTGTTTCAGGGGGCGGCGTATTTCCGGAAGCTCAGTGTGGGAGAGATCTTTTTAGGCGGACTATCGAAGCTATCTGATGAGATTAAGAAGAAAAACTGGCGGCTGGGGCTTCTGATTCTGGCCGATTATGGGATTTCCAACCTCTATCTAATCTACCGGGTGCTGACCCATGTCAAGCCGCTGAATTTTGTTATGTCGGAGCTGATGAAGCAGAATGCCGGCCGTCTGGCGGTCTGCGCGGCGGTGGTGCTGGTCATTCTGGCCGTTGTACCGGGGCTGTATACCTTTTACACCTGTATGATCGAACAGAAGAGCTTCCGGGACGGCTACAGACGAAGCCGGAGGCTGCTAAAGGGTCATCTGGCGAATACCGTGTCTTTGCTGGGCGGATATTACGCGGGACTGATCGTTTTGCTTCATGTGATCTATATTTTCTGTATTCTGGTGGCGGCAGTCGGTATGAGCCTGTTTACGGATAACCGCCTGGCGCTGGCGATTCTGCCGGCGGTCGGGGACCGGATCGAGCTGGTGCTTATCTTCCTGGCCAGCATGGCCCTGGCCCTGGGGAATTTTGCGGCGCTCAGCGTCCAGTATTACCAGTACAGCAACCGTCTGAGCCGGGAGCCCCGGTGGGATTTTTCCTATCCCTCCAGAAAATCATTCCGCGGGCGGATACTGGGAGCGGGCGTGGCTGTGGCGGCGGCGCTCAGCCTCTTTTTCCTTTTCAACCTCGTGAGAAATGGTTCGGCCATCACCGATGATATCCTGACGGAGGTCCAGATCACGGCGCACCGCGGAAGCTCAAAATCAGCACCGGAGAACACCATGGCCGCGATGGAACTGGCAGTGGAGAATCTGGCCGATTTTGTGGAGATTGATGTGCAGGAGACGGCCGACGGAGTGGTGGTTTTGGGGCATGATTCCACGCTGAAACGGGTGGCGGGAGTAAACCGGACCATTGGCTCCTACACCCTGGAAGATCTCCAGGATCTGGATGTGGGGAAATGGTTTTCTAAGGAGTTTGAAGGAGAACGGATTCCGACGCTCGCAGATATTATGGAGTTCTGCAAGGGCCGGGTCAAGATGAATATTGAAATTAAGAACCTGGGAAAGGACAGTCCCCTGCCGGATAAGGTGGTGGAGCTGATCTCGGATTTTCAGATGAAGGAACAGTGTGTGGTAACGTCCACACGCCTCTCTTATCTGTCCAGGGTGAAGGAATTGGATCCGGATATACGAACCGGGTATATTATTTCTGCCGCATATGGCGATTATTACTCCGATGATGATGTGGATTTTATCAGCATACGGTCCAGCTTTGTCAGTGGTAAGCTGGTGGAAGCCGCCCATGAAAAAGGAAAAGCGATCCATGCGTGGACGGTGAACAACAAGAGCGAGATGGAACGTATGAAGATGCTGGGAGTTGACAACATCATTACGGATTACCCGGTTCTGGCGAGAGAGATCGTCTATCGGGAGAGGGCGACGGAGACGCTGTTAGAATATCTCCGGCTTGTATTAAAGTAGACGTAACAGTCTGAACTGTTACTAATAGACAGGAGCTATTGGTATGAAGGTTGTACTGCAGAGAGTTTCCCGCGCGGCAGTGTCCGTGGACGGGGAAGTTATTGGAGCCATCGGCAAAGGTTTTCTGCTTCTTCTGGGTGTCTCAGACACGGACACGGAGGAGACAGCGGACCGGATGGTGGATAAGATATGCAAACTGCGTATCTTCGAGGATGAGAATGGAAAGACGAATCTTTCGCTGGCTGATGTCGGCGGAGCGCTTCTGGTGGTAAGCCAGTTTACGCTTTACGCGGACTGTAAAAAGGGCAACAGGCCCAGCTTTGTAAAGGCCGGAGGGCCGAAATTGGCGGAAGAACTGTATGAATATGTGATTGCCCGGTGCAGTGAACACGTACAGACGGTGGAGCATGGAAGCTTCGGCGCACATATGAAGATAGATTTGGAAAATGACGGACCGTTCACCCTGGTGCTTGACAGCGGCGAACTTTCCTGAAATAGGATGCCTGAAATAGGATGCAGCTGCCCTCTGAGAGAATACCGGGCGCAAACAGAAACAATAAAATAAACAGACAAATATGGAGGTTATTTACACAATGGAAAAGACAAAGGGAGAAATTTTAGCAGAAGAATTAACATGGGAATTCCCGAATATAGCGAAGGAGGCGCCGGAACAGCGTGAAGCTGCGGAAGCCTTCTCGGTAGGATATAAGGCATTTCTGGATAAGGGTAAGACAGAACGGGAGTGCGTAAAGGAAGCTGTAAAGATCCTGGAAGCCGCAGGCTATACACCGTTTGAAGCCGGTAAGAAGTATTCTGCAGGCGACAAGGTATATCTGGTAAACCGGAAAAAGTCGGTGATAGCGTCCACGTTCGGAAGCAAATCCGTGGAAGAGGGACTGCGTTTAAACGGAGCGCATATCGACTCCCCGCGCCTCGATTTAAAGCCAAATCCTGTTTATGAGAAGAAGGATCTGGCGTATTTTAAGACTCATTATTATGGAGGAATCCGTAAATATCAGTGGGGTGCTACTCCATTATCCATGCACGGCGTGATCGTGAAGAAAAACGGTGAGATCGTAGAGGTCAATATCGGGGAACAGGAAGGCGATCCCGTCTTCTGTGTGACAGACTTACTTCCGCATCTGGCGGCTGACCAGAATATGCGCCCCTTAAAGGATGGACTGAAGGGCGAAGAACTGAATGTGATCATCGGATCGATCCCCTATGTGGATGAAGCCAAGATCAAGGAGCCGGTTAAGCTTCTGGCGCTTCAGCTGTTGAATGAGCGTTATGGGATTACCGAGGCGGATTTCTTCCGCGCTGAGATCGAGCTGGTTCCGGCCCATAAGGCCAGCGATGTTGGACTGGACCGCAGCATGATCGGCGCTTATGGACAGGATGACAGAGTGTGCGCGTATACGGCGCTGATGGCGGAGATCGAGACGGTGAATCCGGCCTATACGACTGTGACCATTCTGACAGATAAGGAAGAGATTGGTTCCGTGGGTAATACCGGACTGAACTCCGATTACGTCCTTCATTATGTGGAAGAACTGGCGGAGACACAGGGCGCAGACGTGAAACGTACCCTGAAGAATTCCATCTGTTTATCCTCCGATGTGAACGCAGCGTATGACCCGACGTTCCCGGAAGTCTATGAGGAGCGGAATTCCTGTTACTTAAACAAGGGTTGCGTGCTGACAAAGTATACGGGAAGCCGCGGGAAGTCCTCTTCCAACGATGCCAGCGCCGAAGTGATGGCAAAGGTCATCGCCATGATGGATCAGGAGGGCGTGTACTGGCAGATCGGCGAGCTCGGCGCTGTCGATGTGGGCGGCGGCGGAACAATCGCTCAGTATGTAGCGCATATGAACGTGGATGTAGTCGATCTGGGAGTGCCGATTCTTTCCATGCATTCTCCGTTTGAGCTGGCATCCAAGCTGGATGTATATAATACATACAAAGCATTTCTGGCTTTTTACAGGGCTTCCTAAGGGGCTGCGGGGCCGGAAACGGCAGCTGCGTATTCTGAAATTTTTGTTAATTTCGGTAAAAAGCTTTTTTTACATGCTCCGATATGGTATAACTGTCAGGAAGCATTTTATATATTTATTATTTTGGTTAAAGGAAAAGGAACGTATTATGAGAAAATTTTTGAAAGTTGCTGCCTGTGGTCTTATTATGGCGGCAGTTGTGACAGGCTGCTCCAAGAAGGCGGCAGAAGAGACGACACCTGCGGAAACCACTGCCGAGGCTACTACGGAGGCCGGTTCAGAGGCGGGCGCGTCTGAACAGCTGCAGATGATGGATTTATCCGGAATCGATAACGGTACCGTGACACTCGGTGATTATAAGGGCATCGAAGTGACCAAGACACCGGTGGAAGTATCTGACGAAGAAGTGGACGCTGCGATCTTATCAGAGCGCGAGAGCAAGACCACCTATGATGATGTGGACCGTGCCGTTCAGGATACAGATAAGGTAAATATTGACTATGTAGGAACAAAGGATGGCGTGGCATTTGACGGCGGTACCGCGCAGGGACAGGATCTTGTGATCGGTTCCAACCAGTTTATCGATGGCTTTGAGAGCGGACTGATCGGCGCCAAAAAGGGCGACGAGGTGACACTCGACTTAACCTTCCCGGAATCCTACGGCAACGCGGATTTAGCCGGCCAGGCGGTTGTATTCAAGGTAACCGTCAACAACGTACAGGAAAAGAACATGCCGGAATTAGACGAGGCGTTCGTTCAGGAAGTATCTGATTTCAAGACGGTTGACGAGTATAAGGAAAGCAAAAAGCAGAGCCTTCTGGAACAGAAGGAAGGACAGGCGCAGGCGGCAGTTGAGAATGATATACTGAAAGCAGTCGTTGAAAACTGCCAGATCGAGACGACGCAGGAAGCCGTTGATGCGAACTTCAATAACTATCTGCTCAACTATACCAATCAGGCCGCGATGTACGGAATTGATCTAAATACATTTACATCCGCGTTCTATGGTGTGGATGAGGAGACCTTTAAAGAGAACTACGTAAAGAATATTGCAAAGTCTGCGGTTGAGCAGAGACTGGTATTCCACGCGATCGCAGACCAGGAAGGTATTACCGTATCTGACGAAGATCGTGATAATCTTGCAACAGAGATGGGATACGAGAGTAAAGATCAGATGATTGAGTCAGCCGGAGCTTATAATGTGGACGACTATCTGATTTCTACCAAGACCATGAAATTTTTAGTTGATAATGCAGTAATCAAATAAAAAAATTTTACGAGTAGGGGGAACCTTTATGCAGCTTTTAAAGGACAGGATACGGAAAGACGGAAAGATTAAATCCGGCGATGTATTGAAGGTAGACAGCTTTTTAAACCATCAGATGGATATTAAGCTGTTCGAAGAGATCGGAAAGGAGTTTAAGAGACGTTTTTCCGATGCCAGCATCAATAAGATCCTTACAATTGAGGCATCCGGAATCGGCATCGCGTGTATTGTTGCCCAGTATTTCGATGTTCCGGTAGTATTTGCGAAGAAGTCCAAGACGAAGAATATCGCCGGGGATGTCTACACCACCAAGGTGGAATCTTTTACACATGGTAAAGTCTATGATATCATGGTTGCCAAAGAATTTTTAGGCGCTGGAGACAAGGTTCTGCTGATCGACGATTTCCTGGCTAACGGCAAGGCTTTAGAGGGCCTGGCAGCCGTTGTGAAGGATTCGGGAGCGGAGTTAGTCGGTGCAGGAATCGTGATTGAGAAAGGCTTTCAGCCTGGAGGAGACCGTCTGCGTGCGGATGGAATCCGTGTCGAATCCCTTGCTATCGTAGAAAGCATGGATGAAAAAACGGGCAGTATCCGTTTTCGGGGTGATGAATGACGAGCAACAGAAAAGCATTATTTTTTGATATAGATGGGACACTTCTTTCTGAAGTGAACCGGAATGTACCGGAGAGTGCCAAGCGTGCGGTTGCGAAAGCGCGGGCCAATAGGCATCTGGTATTTATCAATTCCGGCCGTACATACAGCCTGATCGGTCCGATTAAGGGCCTGGTTGAAGTGGACGGCTACTGCTGCGGATGCGGCACAAGGGTGATTGTGGATGACGAGGTGCTGTTTTCCTTTACCATTCCTCATGAGCGCGGCCTGCAGATTAAAAAGGACATTTTAAAGTATAATATGGAAGGAATTCTGGAAGGCACGGAGCACTGCTATTTCAGAAAAGCCAAAACCAGGTTTACCCAGCTGGAACAGATTCGGGAAAATGTCGAGAGAGACGGCCATGGAGCGCCTTATACCTGGGAAGATGACTGCTATGATTTCGATAAGTTCTGCGTATTCGCAGACGAGCAGAGCGATCTGGCGGGATTTTCAAGGGCGCTGGGGCTGGAATATAACATCATAGACCGCGGGGACGGGTTCTATGAATGTGTTCCGGCGGATTATTCCAAGGCGACTGCCATTGATGTGGTTCTGGAGAAGTATGGAATGGCGCTTGAGGACGCTTACGTGTTCGGTGACAGCACCAACGACCTTCCGATGTTTGAACATGCGAAGAACTGTATTCTCATGGGACACCATGATGTGGAGCTGGAGCCATATGCCACGTTTTTTACAAAGAATGTGGAGGATGATGGAATTGAGTATGCCATGAAGAAGCTGAAGCTGATCTAAGCGGCATACAGAGCCAGTGCAGCATTGCACTTTCACTGCGATATTCATGCAATGCAGGAGACTGAAGTAATAAGAGAGTAACAGGCGCCACGGCCGTTAATTCGGAGTGGCGCCTGTCTTTGTTTGAAAAGAGGTTGACATTCCCGGGAAAAACAACTAAAGTTAATCGTAGTTTAACAAAGGAATGGGTTAAAGTATGAAAGCAAAAGTGAATGTGATCATGGCCATGCTGATGTTCGGAAGCATTGGCCTGTTTGTACGGGGGATCGTGCTCCCCTCCAGTGTGATTGCCCTGGTGCGGGGCGTGATTGGCTGCCTCTTTCTGGTCACGGCCGGCTGTCTGATGAAACAGCCTGTCAACTGGGGCGCGATTAAGGGCAACTGGCTGGTGCTGGTGCTTTCGGGAGCGGCAATCGGTTTTAACTGGATTTTTCTGTTTGAGGCCTACCGCTATACGACGGTGTCGTGTGCGACGCTCAGCTACTATTTTGCCCCGGTGTTCGTGATCCTTGTGTCGCCCATTGTGCTGGGGGAGAAGCTGACAAAGAAGAAGCTGTGCTGCGCGATAGGGGCGGTCATCGGAATGCTCCTGGTATCCAATGTACTCTTTCTGGAGAACGGTGAAAATGGCCTTCTCGGCATATTCTTCGGCCTGATGGCCGCGGTCCTCTATGCCAGTGTCATGATACTCAATAAATTTATGAAGGGCCTGACCGGCCTGGAGACGACCGCTGCACAGCTGGGCGTGGCGGCTGTCATTCTCCTTCCCTATACGGTGCTGACCGCTGCAGAACCGTTCTCTGCGGTCTGGGCGTCCGTTCCGGCGGTATCCTGGGTCCTGCTGGCATTTGTCGGGATTGTCCATACCGGAGTGGGATACCTTCTGTATTTTTCGGCTATGAAGAAGCTGCCGGCGCAGACGGTGGCGGTCTTAAGCTATATCGATCCGGTAACCGCCATTCTCTTATCCGCTGTAATACTCAGGGAGACCATGAGCGTACCGCAGATAGTTGGAGCCGCGCTGATTCTTGGGATGACGTGGATGGGCGGCAGGGAGACGCAGGACAGATAAATTATAAGAAAAAGCTATGGAATTACTGCCGGGCAATAATTCCATAGCTTTTCTTATCCTTATAATTATTCTGTGCTGCTTACCGATTCCGCGGGCTTGCTGCTCTCGGCCGCCGCTGGTTCCGGTACAGCCGGAGCCGTTTCTTCCTCGTCGGGTATCTGCTTAAACTCCAGATTGTCGAACGCGGTGGCAATACAGATTCCGGTACCACTCGCCATATAGCTGATCTTTACGCGGTCACCCGGCTCTGTGAGGGCCAGTTCATTGCTCAGATCGTAGGAAATGGTAAAGATCTGATCCGGTTTCTCCTTCAGGATCAGCTTGTAGGTGATGCTCTCACCTAATGCCTCACTGGCGATCCGGTAGACCTTTCCTTCGGCTTCCTTTGCATTCTGCCCTGTGATGATGCCGTCATTGCTGCTTCCCATAACCTGCCGGAAATTACGGAGCGCGCTGTCGATGGTCTCCCCGGTTCCGACATTCGTATAGTTGGATACGGAGACGAAAGCGTACTGCTTGATCAGACCGGCTCTGTCCTTCAGTGTCATGAAGTACGTGGCCTTTCCGTCCAGATTGATGATCATCGGGAAGGATGCGGAATAGCCATACTGCTGAACCTTACCCTGGGCGGACTGCTGGGCCGCCATCTCGGTGGCGCCGCTCATCTGGTACATCTTCGGTTCCTTCGTTACCATGTCCACCATGATAAATCCGATGGCGGATTCATCGGAGCCCACGCTGGTGAGTCCTGTGAAGAGGTAGCAGTCGGAGCCGTTGTAGACGATGATGTTGCCCTGGCTGGTTCGGAACTTATCCTGGTTGGAGAAGTTGAAGATACCGTGAACATAGGCGCCCTGATTCTGAATCTGCTGCATGATAAACTCTTCCGGCTGAACGCGGTCTACCCATTCCGGCAGATCATCCACACCGTAGTAATTAGTTTCACCAGTGGAGGCGTTTACAATCGCCACGCCGCTTGCCTCCGGAAGACTGAATAGCCAGCGGTTCTTATAGGTAGTGATTACCCAGTAGGGAACGCCGTCGTCATCCAGCTCGAAGGAGTAATCCGTCATACCCCGGAAGAGGCCGCCCTCAAACAGGCGTACATGGCGGTTTAAGTCGTCCAGCAGGTAGGCATTCTCCTGATACTTGATCTTGTGATCCGTTACCAGATCCACATCGCTTACATCGGTCGCGGATACGACGATGTATCCGGCGGAACCGTCCAGATTCTTTAACCATTTGAAGAAGCCGGAGTGCTCCAGCGGAACAACCCACACAAGTTTTCCATTGACCTTCTGGATCACGGGAGTGCCCAGTACGACCTGGCTGCCAAGTCCCGGATTCTCGCCGACCTTCTTATCGGCCAGTTCCCTGGCCAGTGCCTTGTCCACGACCGGAAGCTGGTTAAGGGCCAGCGGCTGTACCGTCTCGGTGAACTCCGAAATCTCGGGCTGCCCTAACTGGTCGCGGTATGCCTTGTAATTAAACAGAGGCATGGAGAGTACCGTGACTGCAAAATACAGCAGCCAGAAAATGATCAGCAGCGTAATTCCTGTTTTAATTCCCCTAACGTTCTTGTCCACGCTGACGGACATGTGGGAGGACTGATCCGTAGTAACACGGATTCCGCCCAGACCAATCAGGAAATTTAAGACGACGTAGGAGCTGAATATAAAACACCAGGCGAATGCGCCATCCGAATACAGCGGATTTAGGTTGGGGCCCTTGACAATGATCATAATCAGGAAAAACAGAGTCAGAGCAAGGTTTAAGAGTAACTTAGTCTTTTTTTTCATGCGAAACTCCCTTTTGAGAAATATTAAATAGTAATAGTACTATTATATTGCAAAATAGAAAAAACACAAGGAAGGTTTCGCATTCTGAGTATAAAGATTTTATAAAGACCGGGAAAGCGGAATTCGGAAGGAAATGCAGGTCCCCATATTCTTTTTGCTCAGTATCCTCAGCCTGGATTCCTCGCCGTACTGCATGACCAGCCTGCTGTTTACATTGGCAAGTCCGATGCTTTCATTTCCCGGGTGGTTGATCTTCTCGTAAAGCGCCGCGGTTTCGGCTGGATTCATCCCCACTCCGGTATCGATGACGGTAACAGTCAGCCACTCTGCTTTCTCCGTGATCTTAAGCTTGATAAAGCCGGAGCCGTCCAATGGTTTGATGCCGTGATACAGGCTGTTTTCAATGAGGGGCTGAAGAATAAGCCGGATGATCGGCGTGGATTCCAGTTCCTCGTCATAGTCGTAGTACAAAATGTATTTATCCTCGTAGCGGTACCGCTGGATGTGATCGTATTTCTTCAGGTATTCGATCTCGTCCTTCAGTGTGACCATGGATGACGTGTTCTGGAGTGAGTATTTGAGAATATCCGACAGTGCCTCGATGATTCTGTTGAGGGCCGTCGGTTTCTTCGTGTATTCCAGAGCCTTGAAATCCAGAGTCTGCAGCGTGTTAAAGAGAAAATGCGGGTTGATCTGGGACTGCAGCGCCATCAGCTCGGCCCCCTTCTTTTCCTGGCCCAGACGGTATTGCTCCTCTAAAAGCATGCGGATACGGCGGATCATATAATTGTAATTGCCAATCAGCTGGCCCACCTCGTCCTGTCCCTCTTTTTCATCCAGAGTTTCCAGTTTTCCTTCCCTTACCTTTGCAACCGTCGTGGACAGCTGCAGGATTCTGGCGCAAACCGAACGGGCGATCAGCCACACCGCCGCCAGAAGCGCTGCGCAGACAGCGGCAAAGAATATGACCGTCCACATCCCGGTTTCCCAGAAAATCCCCTCCACCGTATCTGAAGGCATTACCGCAAAAAGAATAAGCCCGCTGTCCCCGATTTCATCCCTTCTGGCATAATATTCCCTGCCGTCCGCCCGGACCTTTCCGTCCTCCTTAAGGCAGGCATTTTCCAGTTCATCAGAGGGTGCTATTTTTTCATACAGGGCTCTGTCGCTGACGGTCATCAGCTCCCCCTGGGCGGACTTGATATAATACACTTCTTTCTGTGGGGTATTCAAAAAGCTTTCCTTCAGCTTATCCGCATGGATATATAC
>OJKJ01000925.1_pt1 | contig 12802 bp, 8 predicted proteins | sample 1596491 | NCBI WGS metagenome assembly OJKJ01 (sample SAMEA4350160, study PRJEB24818) | metagenome | biome: human; feature: gut; material: faeces | place: Denmark | collected 2013-09 | reverse complement strand
GGATAATATATAATATATTCTCATAATTATCATTATAAGAATCATATAGTATCCAAAACATACCAAAATTATACAATATTAACTGACTAAAGGCAAGAGAAAAAGGAATGACCGGCTGTCAATTGGTGTTCAAAGGTTACTGTTCACGGTCCCCTTCAAAGTTACAGGTCACAGCCGCCATCATGACATTGGTTCACAGCCTATAGTTTAGCTGACGCATACGCAAAAAAGTGATATACTGATACCAGAAACTCAACCGGCGGTTGTTTTTTGCAATTTTTGTGGTTTACAACCACTGGTTGCTTGATTTTTGAGGTGGAATAAGGATATCTTAAAATTGTACAGCGCAACAAACCGCGGTGAAAAACAGACGCTGAGACGGAAGGAGAACAGAAGGATGCAGGATAGAAAAGAATTTGTCCCGGGAACCATGGGCGACAGAATCGCATACTTAAGAAAACGGAAAAAACTGACCCAGGCTCAGCTTGCGGAACAGTTGGGAATATCGGCGCAGGCCGTGAGTAAATGGGAGTCAGGAATTTCCTGCCCGGATATTATGACGCTTGTTCCATTATCACAGGTGTTGGAAGTGAGTACAGATGAACTTCTGGGCCTACAGAGCGGAGACGCCAGTCATTCCAAGAACGCGTATGGCGATGCAAACGAAACAGGCGTTCCGCGGCAAGAAGGGCCGGAGGTGAATTTCACCATGGGATCGGAGGGCTTCGGGGAACAGGAACCGGAGCGGAGGCGGGAATCAGAGCGGAAGAGAGAATCAGAGCAGGCCAGCTTCCAGAGTCTGTTAGCGATTCCAGCCAGAGACGACGGCATGCACAGCATCAGCGAGCTTATCGTGGGCGCCGGTGCCTGTGCCGCGGTCATCAGATCCGGCAATGATTTCGGCCTGGAGTTGGAAGGGTATCAGGAGGGCGATATCATCAGCGAGGTATCGGGCGGAATCTGGACGGTTCGCGACATTGCCGACAAAAATATTCTGCGGATCGGAAGAAATACATTTTCGAAGAGAAAGATGATCATAACCATCCCCAAAGGGTATCATTTTGACACGGTGAAGCTGAATATCGGAGCGGGAACGCTGACCGGGACGGGAATTACCGCCGGTGAGAGCACCTTGAGCGTGGGAGCGGGCCAGGTGACCATGAAGGACTTTATCAGCTACGCGTCAAAGATTACATGTGGAATGGGAGAGATTGTGGTACGGGGCGAGCTGTATGGAAAGTGCTCCGTGGACTGCGGAATGGGATCGGTCCGCTTATACATCAAAGAACCGGAGCACTACGGCTACCGCACCTCCGTAGGAATGGGCGAGGTCAGAATTGGGGACAACAAACTGAGCGGAATCGGCGGAAGTCAGACCATGAACGCCGGGGATTCCAATTTCTATAAGGTTTCATGCAGCATGGGTATGGTCAGCGTTGCTTTTACCGACTGGGACGCATAAGCGGACACGGTATAACAGGGAAATGACGGCACCTTCGGGCAGGCAGATAAGCTGCGGCTCCGAAGGTGCCGTTTTGTATCGCATCCCGTTTTTCGTTGCCAACAGGGAGCAAGTCAAGTATAATAAACAGTGACAGATACGGCTGAAAGGGGGCGCACAGCGGATATGACAATTTTGGTGATTAACAGCGGCAGTTCCTCGCTGAAATTTCAGGTGATAGATTCAGAGAACGAGGAGGTACTGGCGAAGGGGGTATGTGAACGGATCGGCATAGACGGACGGTTTACCTACCGGACACGCACCGGTATTTCCTTAAAAGAGGCGGTGCCGATGAAAAACCATACGCAGGCGGTTCATACGCTGCTGGACACGCTGGCGGACCCGGAGAAAGGCGTGATAAAGGATTTTCGGGAAATCGATGTGATAGGGCACAGGCTTGTGCATGGCGGAGAAAAGTTTACGGGTTCCGTGGTGATCACAGACGAGGTGACCCAGGCCATGACGGAGTGCAACGACCTTGCGCCGCTCCATAATCCGGCGAATCTGGTGGGTGTGGAGGCCTGCCGGAAACTGATGCCGGACACGCTGATGGTGGGAGTATTTGATACGGCGTTCAACCAGACGATGGAGCCGAAGGCATTTCTCTATGGGCTTCCGTACCAGTATTATGAGAGGCACAGGATCCGGCGCTATGGCTTTCATGGGATCAGTCATAAGTATGTCTCACGGAGGGCCGCGGAATTTATGGGACAGGACCCGGGCCGTGTGAAGACCATCGTCTGCCACCTCGGAAACGGAGCAAGCATCTGTGCGGTGAAATACGGGCAGGTAGTGGATAATTCCATGGGATTTACACCGTTAGAGGGGCTGGTCATGGGAACGAGATGCGGAGATGTCGATCCGGGAGCTCTGGAATTTCTGGCGAAGAAGGAGAATCTGGATTTCGCGCAGGTGCTGGATATTCTCAATCAGGAATCCGGCGTCCTGGGCATTTCCAGGAATTTCTCCAGTGATTTCCGGGAGCTGAAGGACGCCGAGATCAAGTATAATGACCAGGCGGCTCTGGCACGGGAGATCTTTGCTTACCGGGTGGCTAAATACGTGGGCAGCTATGCGGCTGCGATGAACGGCGTGGATAATATAGTATTTACCGCAGGTGTTGGGGAAAATGATTCCGATATCCGCATGGAGATCTGCAGTTATCTGGAATATCTGGGGATTACCATAGACGAGGTAAAGAACAGGGATGAGGCGGAGGCGTTCCGGATCTCAGATGGGACGTCACGGGTGAATGTGCTGGTAATTAAGACCAATGAGGAACTGGAGATCGCCAGAGAGGCGGCGGAAGTGGCGCGGATGTACCACTGACGCGAAGAAAGGAGACGGGTATGACAGAACGGGAAAAAATGCTGGCGGGACAGCTGTATGACTGCGGTGACAGCGAGCTGCTGAACCGATGGCACGAGGCCAAGAATCTGGTTCGCGATTACAACCGGACGGATTCGGAAGACTTTGTCGAAAAGGAGCGGATTTTAGACCGGTTGCTGGGGGGACGCGGCGCCAACCTCTGGATAACGGCGCCATTTTATGTGGATTACGGAAATAACATCTATTTCGGCAATAACTGCGAAGTGAATATGAATTGTACTTTTTTGGATGATAATCTGATTATCATTGGTGACAATGCCCTCATTGCGCCCAATGTGCAGATCTATACGGCCTTTCATCCCACGAACGCCGGAGAGCGGTTTGGTGAAGTGAAGGAGGACGGTTCCTTTGCGTTCTGCAAGACGCAGACGGCGCCTGTCAGGATCGGCAGAAACGTGTGGATCGGCGGCGGTGCGATTATCATGCCGGGAGTGACGATCGGCGATAATGTCGTGATCGGGGCGGGCAGTGTCGTGACAAGGGATATTCCCACGGATAAGATTGCCTATGGGAATCCGTGCAGGGTGATGAGAGATAATCTCTGACGTGTGGTTACCACCCCGGCCCCTCCGGCCTCAGCTTCCCGGTCTGTCCAGCTCTGCAGCCACTTATAAAGCCAGGTATGGGTTCAGTCATGGATTGAAAGAAGAATTCGATTGTCACAAGCCCGTGTTCTTGTTATAATATTCCTGTAACCTTTGAACGAAATGAGGTGTGCGGGCATGGAAAAGAAGCGAGCGGGAAGTGAGAGAAGGAGCCAGTCCGCCGTCATGTATCTTGTGATGGCGTTTTCTTTCTGTATTTTTATATGGCTTCTCAGTACCGTGAAGGCTCCCGATGTCCGCTTTGACAGTGAGAAGCCGATGGTGATTACCGGTGACTGGAGTATGGAATATCAGGGAGAAACGGCAGTGTCGCAGCTGCCAGGGCCATTTTCCCCGCAAAAGGGGATTCCGGTCCGCTATTCCATAACGCTTGGTGATTACGGGACCAGAGGCAATTCGGTCATGGTTCGTGCGGTTCACCAGTATGTGAGGATTTTCCTGGATGGGGAGATGACAGAGGAGTTCGGATACGGCCAGAAGACTCCATTTGGAGAGGCGCCCTATAACGCATGGGTGATTGCCAGACTTCCGGATGACTGCCAGGGAAAGACGCTTTCCATCGAAATTGAGAACTATTACAGCGGCCTTTCCGGCCAATTGAACCAGGTCTATATCGGCACTAAGAATGCGCTGGTATTTCAGATTATCCATGAATGTATGCCGACGATGGTCTTTAACTTTGCAATTATCCTGGCGGCTCTTCTGCTGCTGGCGTACAGTTTCAGCTTTAAGAAACAATATGTGACGTATCAGCTGCGCTGTCTCTGCCTTTTTTCGCTGGTAACCTGCATGTGGCTCGTGCTGGAGTCCGGGGGATACCAGATCCTGTGGGGGCGGGCGCCGCTTGTGTCCAATGTGCTCTTTCTTCTTTTTTATCTGATTCCGCCGACCTGTATCCGGTTTATTCTGACCTATGAAAGCTTTTCGAAGGACAAATGGCTGAATCTGCTCTACTGGCTGTCCTGTATCAACGTTGTGGTGGTATCGGTCCTTCAGATTGCCGGAATCCGCGATTTTATCGAGAGTCTGATGGGAGCCCATGTGCTTCTGGTCCTGATTATGGCGGAGCTCTTATTCCAGTTTGTCTGGCGCATACTGCACGGGGATAAGGTGCGGGATATTCAGCTGATGGCCGCCTGCCTGTCCTTTGCCGTGTTTGCCTGCCTTGATATTGTGCGGTTTTACGTGTGCAGCTCGGAGATCAGCTCGGCCTATTTCAGCCAGATCGGAGTGGTGATATTTTTCTGCATTCTGGTCTATTACGCGGTGCGCCAGATCGTGGAGGAGCGGGAAGAGGGTGTGAAACGGGAACTTTTGGAGCGTATGGCTTACACCGACCTGCTGACCGGCCTGCCCAACCGAAACGCCTTTGAAAAGAGGATGGAGGCGCTTCGCGGAAGCGGAGTTTCCGGTACTATGGTGGTGGTGGCCGATTTAAATGATTTAAAACGGATCAATGACCAGCGTGGGCATCAAAAGGGGGATGCGGCCCTGGTCTTTGTGGCAGATGCCCTGAAAGCTTCCTTTCAGGATAAGGAAGAGCTCTACCGCATTGGAGGCGACGAGTTCTGTGCCCTGTCCAGCCGGATTACCGGGAAAGAGCTGGAGGATTTTGCAGCCAGCCTTCAGAAGAAGCTGGAGGAGGGGGAGACGAAGCTTGGATTTCCCGTCTCGGTGGCGGTCGGCTGGTCCAGGGAGGACGAGTGCGGAATCGATCTGGCCTTTCGCCGCGCCGATTTTACCATGTATGAGAAAAAGCAGCAGATGAAGCGGGAACGAGAACAGGATGAAACGCGTTTAGAACCGCCGGAATGTGGCTGCGGAGGCATAAAGAATGAAACAGTATAAGAAACTGATGGAAGAAATACCGGACCGGTTCTGGGGGCTGTTCCGCTCGGTGAACCGGTCCACCTACATAGAAGCACTATTGAGAATCAATGAGGAATATGAATACAGCAACTACTTTTTGAGCCGTGAGGTCTGCATCCAGGTATTAAGCGAGTATTTTGCAAAGAAGCGGTACGTGATCTGGCAGGATGAGCTGGAGGATGAACTGGATACGCTGGAACCGCCGGCCACGAGGGTGCTCAACTGGCTTTTGAAGACCGGATGGCTCAGAAAAGTGGACGATTATGCCTCTATGACGGTGTATATTGTGATTCCTGACTACGCCGCCGTCATGACAGAGGCTTTTTTGCGGCTTGACAGCGAGGATGAGGATGAGACGCAGATCTATATTCAGAATGTCTACGCCATATTGTTTTCCTTAAAGAATGATCCGAGGGCCAGCATCAGCCTGCTGAATACGGCATTTGTCAATACGAAACGGCTGAACAAGACGCTGCAGGATATGCTGCATAATATGGACAAATTCTTTGCAAGCCTGTTGGAACAGAAGTCGTATGAAGACCTGCTCCGGGATCATTTAGAGGGGTATGTGGAGGAGATTGTGAAGAAGAAATACCACATTTTAAAGACCTCCGACAACTTTTACCTCTATAAGACCGACATCAAGAGATGGATAGCGGCCATGCGGGAGGACACGGAATGGATGGAGCAGATGAGCAGACGGAGCGGAGGAAAGGTATCTGCCGCCGATATCGCAGAGAAGCTGGACCAGATCGAGAGGGGCTTCGACAGCATCGAACACCGGATATCCAACATGGACCGCGAGCATTCCAGATATATCCGCGCCACGGTGACAAGGCTTAACTACTTACTCAACCAGGATGATAATATGAAAGGGCTGGTCATACAGCTGCTGAACCATCTATCCGAGGGCGAGGAGCAGGAGGAACGGATCCGGGAGGTGGGAGAGCGCATGAACCTGTCGCAGATGACCATCTTGTCCGAGAAATCCTTATACAAGCGGAGACGGCCAAAGGCCGATTTCACCGGGAATCTGGAGGCGGAGGAAGAGGCGGAGGAGCTTTCCAGGGAAGAGATCCTGAACTTAAATAAGCTGAAAAACCGCTACAGCAAAAAAGAGATCGAGAGCTTCATCGAGGAGAACATGGAAGAGGGGCGTATGGAGGTAACAGATACCTCGGTTCGCTCTGGCGAAGACTTTGAGAAACTGATTCTGGCCTACGACTATTCCACCAGGCGAAAGAGCCTCTACCGGGTGGAAGAGGCGGATGGAGAGCCGGAGATGATAGAGAGCGGAGGATACCGTTATCCGAAGCTGACATTTATAAGGAGGAAATCTTAATGGGGTACGAGGAAGAGACGACAGTAAATTTGGGGCTCCCCTATTATGACAGCCTTTTGCCGGAAGAGCAGCAGGAGGTAACGGAAGCCGTTAAGCTTCTGCTTCGCCAGACGTTTGTGCTGGAACGGAAATACGAGAAGCGTTCCGGCCGTTTTACCAATAACCGGGAGTTTCGGATCTGCAACAAGCATCTGGAATTTCTGCGGAAGTATTTTGCCGTCAGCGGCGTGTCGGTGGTGGAGAACAGCCAGATGGGAGTCATCTACATCCAGGGGGAGACCCTGGTGGGCGACAAGCTTCCGAAGCTTGCCACTCTTTATTTACTGATATTAAAGCTGATTTACGACGAGCAGATGGCCACAGTCTCCACCAGCGTCAATATCTACACGTCGCTGGGAGAAATGCATGAGAAGCTGGGAAATTACCGGCTGTTCAAAAAGCAGCCGTCGCCCACCGACATCAGAAGGGCGGTCACTCTGCTGAAAAAATACCAGGTGGTGGAGCCGCTGGACTTGCTGGAAGATTTAAATGGCGACAGCAGACTGATTATCTATCCGTGCATCAATGTGGTGCTGTTCGGCGACGATGTGCGGGTGCTGCTGGAATCATTTGGCGAAGGAGAAGAGAACGATGACGAATCAGAGATTTGAGGCCCTGTCCCGGATCTGTTTAAATAACTGGCACTATATCAACCGCAAGACGCTGTCCTTTAACCGGGAAATCAACTTTTTTACCGGGCATTCAGGGAGCGGAAAGTCCACGGTGATTGACGCCATGCAGATTGTGCTCTATGCCAACACGGATGGCCGCGGCTTTTTCAATAAGGCGGCCGCGGATGACTCCGACCGGAACCTGATTGAGTATCTGCGGGGCATGGTGAACATTGGAGAGAACAACGAGTTCGCTTACCTGCGGAATCAGAATTTCTCCAGCACCATCGTTCTGGAGCTGCAGCGCACAGATACGGAAGAATGCCAGTGCGTGGGTATTGTATTCGATGTGGACACATCGACCAATGAGATATCGAGACGTTTCTTCTGGCACCGCGGGCCTCTGTGGAACAGCGGTTACCGGACGGCCAGACGGACGATGTCCATCGCGGAGGTGGAAGGCTATTTACAGAGCCATTACGGCAAAGAAGAGTACTTCGCCACTTCTCACAATGAACGGTTCCGCAGGCAGCTTTACGATGTGTATTTAGGCGGCCTGGACTCTGAGAAGTTTCCGCTGCTGTTTAAGCGGGCGATTCCGTTCCGCATGAATATCCGCCTGGAAGATTTCGTGAAGGAATACATCTGCATGGAACAGGATATCCATATCGATGACATGCAGGAGAGCGTCATGCAGTACGGGCGCATGAGAAAGAAGATTGAAGACACTTACATAGAGATTTCGATCCTGAAGGAGATGCAGGAGAAGTACGGCCTCGTCCTGGAGAAGGAGGAGAATATCCGGAAAAACGGATACTTTACGGGCAGACTCGAGATTCTGGAACTGAAAGAAAGGGCCGGAGAACTGACGGATAAGGCGGCGCTTTCCAGAGACGATCTTCAGAAGCAGGAGAGCTTAAAGGATGGTCTCGACGAACAGATCGCAGAACTGACCGCCCAGGGAGAGGAACTGCTGAAACGGATCTCCTCCACCGGATACGAGGATTTAAAGACGCGTCTGGAATCCTTAAACGAGCTGATGGAGCATTTGAATAAAAGTGAGGTCAAATGGCGCCAGACCGCGGACCGCCTTAACGCATGGATCGACCAGGAGACCACGTCGAATCAGACGATCTGGGACATTGAAGAGTTTGAGAAAAACACCATCGACGGGGAGAAGCTGGAACGTTTAAAAAAGTCCATTGCAGAGATGCGGAAGGAGGCGGAGGATTTAAAGAGTGAGGCCGCCGCCGTCCTTCGCGATTTGAAGCGCCAGGAGCGCCAGCTGAAAGAGGAGCTGGCTCAGTTAAAGGCCGGAAGCAAGGCGTATCCCAAGTATCTGGAGCATGCCCGTTCCTATATTCAGCGAAGGCTTCTGGAGGAGACGGGAAAGGCTGTGGAGGTTCACGTCATGGCCGATCTCTTAGATATCCGCAACGAGGAATGGAGAAATGCGGTCGAAGGATATTTAGGAGGCAATAAGCTTTCCCTCGTGGTGCCGCCGGCATACGCGGAGGATGCCTTAAGAATATACAGTGAGCTGGACAAAAATGAATACTTCCGCGTGGCCGTTCTCGATACGGAAAAGGCCGGAAAGGATACGCCGACCGTTCTGGAAGATGCGCTTTGCGAGGAAGTTGAGGTGCGGGAGGCGTATTTAAAGCCGTATCTGGAGCGGCTTCTGGGTCAGGTGGTCAAGTGCAGGAGCATCGATGAGCTTCGCGGCTGCCGCATCGGCGTGACGCCGGACTGCATGGTTTACCACACGTTCCGGCTGCAGCAGATGAATCCGGAGCAGTACACGAAATCCGCCTATATCGGCAAGGACAGTGTGAGACAGAGAATCCGTCTTCTGGAGAAATCCCTGTCGGAAATGGAGAAAAAGCGGGCTCCGGAAGAGATGACGGTCAGGGAATGCGAGGCCGTATTAAGCCTGGAGCAGTTAAGCGAGGAGATCTCCGTCTATCTGGAGTGGCAGAAGGATATGGGAGATTTGAAGGAGCGGCAGAAGGAAAAGAAGAGGCTGGAGCAGAAGCTTTTAAAGCTGAAAGAAGAAAATGTGGACCAGTGGGAGAAAGAGCGGAGCGCGGTTTCAGCCCTTGCCGACGGCAAGAGGAGAGAACGGGACGCAGTCAGCCGCCGGATCTACGAGATCAACACAAGGATCACCCAGATGGCCCAGGCAGTCACCGCAGTGGAGCAGGAGCTGCTGGCAAAGGACCGGGAATTCATGCAGGACGATTTGCTGGAGGCGGAGTTTGCAGAGTACATGGCTGGAAAAGAAAATCCGCGGTATGAGAAGCTTAAGGATACCTTTACCGGAAGGCTGAATGCGGCGGCGGAGGCCAGGGACCAGGCGTTCCAGACGCTGATGGACGCCAGGGGAGAGTATGCGAGAAAGTATCCGAACCGGAATTTCTCCATTACATCCAGGGATAACCGGGAATATGAGAAGCTGATGGAGATTCTGGAGTGCGATCATCTGGAGGAGTACCGCCAGATCGCGGCCGAGCAGGCACGGTCGGCGGTGGAACATTTTAAGGACGACTTCATGTTTAAGATCAGGAGCGCTATCCGGGAGGCGCTTCAGCGAAAGGACGAGCTGAACCGCATCATCAGCCGCCTCGATTTCGGCAAGGACAAATACCAGTTTGTTATCGGCAAAAATAAAGGGGCAGACGGCCGCTTTTACGATATGTTCATGGACGATTCCCTGGAGGTCAATCCCAACGAGCTCAGTGAAGCTGTGGACAACCAGATGAATTTGTTCACGATGGAGCATGAGAGTCAGTACGGGGAACTGATTGAGGAACTGATTAACGTCTTTATCCCGCCGGATAACGCAACGCCGGAGCAGATGGAGGAGGCCAAACGCAATATGGACAAGTATGCCGATTACCGGACGTACTTATCCTTTGATATGCAGCAGCTGATCCAGAATGAGGATGAGGTAATCCGGATCCGCCTGAGCAAGATGATCAAGAAGAATTCCGGCGGCGAGGGGCAGAACCCGCTCTATGTGGCGCTTCTGGCCAGCTTTGCGCAGGCGTACCGCATCAGCATGCCGGAGAGCGTCCGGAGAAATCCGACGATCCGTCTGGTGGTGCTGGACGAGGCGTTTTCCAAGATGGATGCGGAGAAGGTGGCCAGCTGTATTGAATTGATCCGCGGCCTCGGCTTCCAGGCGATCATAAGCGCTACCAATGATAAGATTCAGAATTACGTGGAGAATGTGGATAAGACATTCGTATTCGCCAATCCGAATAAGAAGTCAATATCGATTCAGGAATTTGAGCGGGAAAGCTTTCCGCAGCTGATGAAGGAACTGGATGAGGGGGAAGAAGATGATTGATGATAAAAAGAGGAAGTTCAGAGTGATACTGGAGGACTGTCCGGTAATCGCCGCGGTAAAGGATGAGACGGGGCTGAAAGAATGCTTATACTCTGAGAGCCAGATTATATTTCTGCTGTTTGGCGATATCTGCAGTGTAGGCCGGTATGTGGAGATTGCAAAAAGCGCCGGGAAGATGGTGTTTGTGCACATGGATCTGATCAACGGACTGGGAAATAAAGAGGTGGCCGTCGATTTTATCCGGGAGCATACCGGAGTGGACGGGATCATTTCCACGAAGCCCCAGCTGGTCAAGCGGGCCAAGGAGCTGGGGCTGTTCGGAATCCTGAGGATCTTCGTGATAGATTCCATGGCCTTTGGAAATATCGAAAAACAGTGCGCCTCCCTGGTGCCCGACGCGGTGGAGATTCTGCCGGGGCTGATGCCGAAGATCATCAAGAAGCTGTGCAGTACTGTGAACGTGCCCATCATCGCAGGCGGCCTGATCTCCGATAAGGAGGATGTGATGAATGCGCTGAATGCGGGGGCGATTGCGATATCGGTGACGAATCAGAGGGTGTGGTTTATGTGAGCGGAATCCCTTTATTTTCCTGCTGAAAACAGGGGCCTGTCCTTCCCGAAAATGGGAAAACAGAAAATCATGGAAAACACGAACAAATGTTTGCAAAAATGAAAAAGCTGTGATATTATGAGATGGCAGACCATTAGAATGAGTGCTGGAAACAGCACAGATCATATAGTAATGATTATTTATTTCATACTTTCAGACAGGAGTCATATGTATGGCAAAGCAGTATATTAAAATCAGAGGTGCCAATGAGCACAATCTTAAAAACATCTCTCTGGATATTCCAAGAAACGAACTGGTGGTATTAACGGGTCTCAGTGGTTCCGGCAAATCTTCCCTGGCGTTCGACACGATTTACGCGGAAGGGCAGAGGCGTTATATGGAGTCGCTGTCTTCCTATGCCCGCCAGTTCCTGGGTCAGATGGAGAAGCCGGATGTGGAGAGCATCGAGGGGCTGTCCCCCGCCATTTCCATCGATCAGAAGTCCACGAACCGCAACCCGCGTTCTACGGTGGGAACGGTGACAGAGATCTATGATTATATGAGACTTCTCTATGCGAGAATCGGTATTCCCCATTGCCCGAAGTGCGGACGGGAGATTAAGAAGCAGACGGTGGACCAGATGGTGGACCACATCATGGGACTGCCGGAGAAGACGAAGATTCAGCTTCTCGCCCCTGTGGTAAGAGGCCGGAAGGGCGAACATGCGAAGGTTCTGGATCATGCCAGGAGAAGCGGTTACGTCAGAATCCGTATTGATGGCAGCATGTACGAGCTGTCAGAGGAAATCAAGCTGGAGAAGAACATTAAGCACAACATTGATATCGTGGTGGACCGTCTCGTGGTGAAGGAAGGGATTGAGAAGCGTCTTGCCGATTCCATTGAGACCGTGATGGAGCTTTCCGACGGGCTGATGACCGTGGATGTGATTGACGGCGAGCCGATTACCTTCAGCCAGAGCTTTTCCTGCCCGGACTGCGGAATCAGCATTGACGAGGTGGAGCCGAGAAGCTTTTCCTTCAATAATCCCTTCGGGGCCTGTCCGGACTGTTTCGGACTGGGATATAAGATGGAATTTGATGAAGACCTGATGATTCCGGACAAGAGCCTGAGCATCAACCAGGGCGCGATCACCGTGCTGGGCTGGCAGTCCTGTACCGATAAGGGAAGCTTTACCCGCGCCATTTTAGAGGCGCTGAGCAGGGAATACAAGTTTGACCTGGATACCCCGTTTGAGGAGTATCCGAAGGAGATCCATGACGTCCTGATTAATGGGACGAATGGAAAGGAGATCAAGGTGCACTACAAGGGCCAGCGTGGAGAAGGCGTATACGATGTTGCCTTTGAAGGCCTGGTTCAGAACGTGGCCCGCAGATACCGCGAGACGTATTCCGAGGCATCCAAGGCGGAGTATGAAACCTTCATGCGGATTACCCCGTGTCCGACGTGCCGCGGCATGAGACTGAAAAAAGAGTCTCTGGCGGTTACGGTGGGAGATAAGAATATCTATGAAGCCACCAATATGT
>OJKJ01000922.1_pt1 | contig 12839 bp, 10 predicted proteins | sample 1596491 | NCBI WGS metagenome assembly OJKJ01 (sample SAMEA4350160, study PRJEB24818) | metagenome | biome: human; feature: gut; material: faeces | place: Denmark | collected 2013-09 | reverse complement strand
ATCTGATGCTGCATCGCACAGTAAAAAAGAATGATGTCAATAAAGATAAATGGATCGGTGTGGGTGGACATTTTGAGGCAGACGAAAGTCCGGAGGAATGTCTGCTGCGGGAAGTGAAAGAGGAGACAGGATACACTCTGACTTCCTGGAAATATCGTGCGATCGTGACATTTGTGTCAGGTGACGGTGTGACAGAGTATATGTCCTTATTTACAGCAGATGGATTTACAGGAGAACAGATTGCCTGTGACGAGGGAGAACTTAGGTGGGTAGATAAAAAAGAAATTGACCGACTCAATCTCTGGGAAGGGGATAAAATATTCTTCCGACTCCTGGAGGAATCGGAAGAATTCTTTTCTCTGAAACTGATCTATGATGGAAACGGAAAGCTATTGAAAGCGATGCTGAATGGAAAACCGATGAATTAGATCAGGTAGCAATACATGACAATAAAGTGGCAGGCACTTCCGGCCATAACAAAAAGATGAAAAATCTCGTGGCTTCCGAAATTCTTATGTTTACTATTGAAGATCGGAAGCTTTAATGCGTAGATAATACCGCCGATCGTGTAGATGATTCCCCCTGCTAAAAGCCAGCCAAATGCCGCCGGCGATAATGAGTGGAAAATCTGTGTGAAAGCCAGTACGCAGGTCCATCCCATTCCGATATAGAGAATGGAAGATACCCATTTCGGGCAATAGACCCAGAAGGCCTTGATCAGAATTCCTACAATAGCGATCCCCCAAACAATGGAAAGCAGAATCAGTCCGGTACGTCCTTTCAAAGTGATCAGACAGATTGGAGTATAGCTTCCGGCAATAAGGATAAAGATCATCATATGATCGATCTTTTTCAATATCGTATTTACTTTTGCAGAAATATCAAATGTATGGTAGGTCGTGCTGGCAGCATACAGCAGGATCAGGCTGATCGCATATACGGCAAGGGAAATGAGAGATACCTTGCCCGGTTCATGGGCTGCCTTTATCAACAGAGGAATCGCGCCGCAGATTGCCATAAGCATACCAATAAAATGTGTGATCGCGCTGCCGGGGTCTTTTAAATGTTGTGTTTTGTTCATTGATATCTTCCTCCTTAAAACTTGAAAATCACATGTAGTTTTTAAAACTACATTAAGTATATGTGTATATTACACCTTGTATTCCTTGAATGCAAGTGATTTTAAAAAATTTTTATAATCAAAGAAATTTTGACAGAAAAAGAAAATTCTGATATGATAATTCAGATTGTATTGTGGGACTGTTATACAGTCCCCTATTTTTGTTTTGAGAAAAGGAGATTTATGGAAGAATTAAAATTTGAAGAGTTAGAGTTGTGTCCTGAAATATTAAAAGCAGTAAAACATATGGGATTTGAAGAGGCATCACCGATTCAGTCCAAAGCAATTCCTGTGATCATGAGCGGAAAAGATGTGATCGGACAGGCGCAGACAGGAACCGGAAAAACAGCAGCCTTTGGAATCCCGCTTCTGGAAAAGATTGATCCGAAGAATAAAAAACTTCAGGCGATTGTTCTTTGTCCGACAAGAGAGCTGGCAATCCAGGTTGCAGAAGAAATCAGAAATCTTGCAAAATATATGCATGGGATAAAAGTTCTGCCAATCTATGGAGGACAGGAGATTGTAAAACAGATTCGTTCTCTGAAAAGCGGCACACAGCTTGTGATCGGAACACCGGGACGTGTGATGGATCATATGCGCCGCAAAACTATGAAAATGGATCATGTGCATACGATCGTGCTGGATGAGGCGGATGAGATGCTCAACATGGGATTCCGTGAGGATATTGAGACAATTTTGGAAGGAATTCCACAGGAACACCAGACAGTGCTTTTTTCTGCGACAATGCCAAAGGCAATCTTAGAGATCACAAAACAGTTCCAGACAAATGCGGAACTGGTGAAGGTGACGAAGAAAGAGCTCACCGTTCCGAACATTGAACAGTTTTACTATGAAGTGAAACCGAAGAATAAAGAGGAAGTGCTTTCCCGTCTTCTGGATATTTATACACCGAAACTCTCCGTTGTATTTTGTAATACGAAGAAACAGGTAGATCTGCTTGTGAATGGACTGCTAGGAAGAGGATATTTTGCGGCAGGACTTCATGGAGACATGAAGCAGGCACAGAGAGACCGTGTGATGCAGGGATTCCGTTCTGGAAAGACAGATATTCTTGTGTGTACAGATGTAGCAGCAAGAGGAATCGATGTGGATGATGTGGAAGCGGTATTTAATTATGATCTTCCGCAGGATGATGAATATTATGTGCACCGTATCGGAAGAACCGGACGTGCCGGACGCGTGGGACGTTCGTTCTCTTTTGTTTCCGGAAGAGAAGTCTATAAGCTGAAGGAGATCCAGCGGTACTGCAAGACGAAGATCTATGCGCAGAAGGTTCCGTCTTTGAACGATGTTGCCAACACAAAGATGGAAAATGTGCTGGAAGAGATCGAACAGATCATCGAAAATGAAGATCTGACAAAATTCCTTCAGATCATTGAAGAACGTGTCAATGAATCCGATTATACTGCAATGGATCTGGCAGCAGCATTTTTGAAATACTGTTCCGGACAGCAGGAGACAGAAGAAAAAGATATGGAATTTGGTGATACCGGGGCAGAAGAAGCCGGAATGGTTCGTCTATTTATTAATATCGGTAAGAAAAACAAAGCAAAACCGGGAGATATCGTGGGCGCAATTGCCGGTGAAAGTGGAATTCCGGGAAAACTGATCGGAACGATCGATATGTTTGATAAGTATACATTTGTAGAAGTTCCGAGAGAATATGCACGAGATGTACTCAATGCAATGAATCATACGAAAATCAAAGGAAAATCTGTTGCGGTAGAGCCGGCAAATCAGAAATAATCAAACTGGACTGGTTAAAAATACAATAACTGGACATTTTCATCTATCCACTCTGGTGGTAGGATAAGACCATCAAAAATGAAAAGAGGGAAAACGATGGAAAAGAGAAAGCAGACAGTAGTAAAACTGGCACAGACAGCACTTTTGGCGGCACTTTGCTTTGTATCATTTACATTTTTGCAGATTAAGATCCCGATGCCGGGTGGAGATGCTACATCCCTTCATATCGGGAATGCATTTTGTGTTCTGGGAGCATTGCTCTTAGGCGGTTGGTACGGCGGACTGGCCGGCGCAATTGGGATGACGATCGCAGATGTTCTGGATCCGATTTATATCGTAGGAGCACCAAAGACATTTGTGTTGAAGCTCTGTATTGGTCTGATCGTAGGACTTGTGGCACATCGTATCGGGAAAATTAATGAAAGTACAGATAAGAAATATGTATTCCGCTGGAGTGTCCTTGCATCCGTTGCAGGACTGGGATTTAACGTGATCGCGGATCCATTGGTAGGATATTTCTACAAGCAGTATATTTTAGGACAGCCGCAGCAGATGGCAGAAGTACTTGCAAAATGGAGTACAGCAACCACATTTGTGAATGCAGTGGTATCTACGATTCTGGTGGCAGTTCTGTATAATGCACTGCGTCCGGTGTTGTTAAAAAGCGGGATGCTGCAGATTGTAAGAAAAGCAGAAGAAGTCAAAATTTGAAATAGAGAAATGTGAAAACCACAGGAGAATCTCAATCAACATGATTCGCCTGTGGTTTATTTTACTTAAGCATGAATCGTAGTTCCGGTCTTACCCTTGAGTGCATCATTGATCTTGTCATAAGATGTGATCAGAGCGGTACGTCCTTCCCTTTCTTCTACAAATTCAACGGCAGCCTGGAATTTCGGGAGCATGTTGTAGACTCCGAAATGTCCCTGTTCCATATATTCTTTTGCCTGTGCAGCTGAGATTTCTCCCAGTTTTTCTTCGTTGTCTTTTCCAAGATTGATACATACCTGCTCCACACTTGTCAGGATGATCAGCTGATCAGCATCGACACCTTCTGCAAGTTTTCCGGCAGTCAGGTCTTTTTCAATGACTGCGCTGGCGCCTTTTAAGTGATTGTCCTGTTCCAGTACAGGAATTCCGCCTCCACCGGCAGCGATTACGACCTGATCAGCATCCAGAAGTGCGTTGACTGCATCCAGTTCCACGATCTTCACAGGATGCGGAGCGGAAACGACTCGTCGGAATCCTTTTCCGGCTTCTTCAATCACATAATTTCCTTTTTTACGCTCTTCGTTGGCTTCTTCTGCGCTCATGTAACGTCCGAGAACTTTGGTTGGTGTATAGAAAGCCTCGTCATAAGGATCTACGATCACCTGTGTCAATACAGTGCTGACTGTACGGTAGATTCCGCGGTTCATCAGTTCTTCCCGGATTCCGTTCTGGAGATCGTATCCGATATAGCCCTGGCTCATGGCAGAACATACAGACATCGGTGCAGCTGTATAATTTTCATGGCGCTGTCCGAATTCATTCATGGCAGTGTGGATCATCCCTACCTGTGGAGCATTGCTGTGTGTGATCGCAACCTGAAATCCGGCTTCAATTAAATTTGCGATTACTTTTGATGTATTTTTTACTGCGACTTTCTGCTCCGGCAATGTAGTTCCAAGAGCACGGTGTCCCAGTGCAACGACAACTCTTTTCTTCATAGTCATATCCCTTTCGTTAAATAATTGTGATGAGTAAATTATATTATTTTTCGTACAAAAAAGCAACGTTATTCCACGCAGAAGTTGTGGATTATCGATAAAAGGCAAAGAAGACATCCAGCAACATCAGCATTCCCAGCAGAACACATACGCAAAGCAGGAACCAGAGGGGGATTTTTCTGGTAATCTGCTTCCATTTTGGTGCGATGAAGTACTGGCAGGCGCATCCGATCAGTCCAAGGAACATGGCATCCGCAAAAAACGGAGGCAGCAGAGAAGGACAAAAGTATTGAGAAATTTTGTGCAGGTCTGCGTGCCAGATCATCTGGACTGTAAAATCTGAAAGGTATCCAATCACAGAGTATAACAACCCGTTCATACAGAATGCCAGAATCGGATTTTTTGCAAAACGGTGCAGCATCGTTACGCTGAGAACACCGCAGATTCCATAAAGAGGAATCCATGGACCAAGCAGAATACTACGGTTCAAAAAGACCCCTTCCATTGTGAGATAGCTCAGTGTTTCCAGAATCCATCCAAGAATGGAAAACAGAAAGAACAGCGATGCCAGTGTCAGCGGGTGATAGGAAGCGGTCGGAGCCATAGGCTGATGTACAGCACGGACCGGCGGCTGAACAGAAAACAGAAAGGCCGGATACTGATGTGGCTCAAAATAGGCAATCTTTGTATAAGGTCCTTCAGAATCGTCATAAAGCGCTTTGCGGATCAGTAGCTCGTCATCAGAAAGCTCCTGTTCCAGAAGTGGATCATTAAACAGCTCGTAACGGGGAGCGCGGGACCGGATATAATTTTTTCGCAGGGTCATATATAATTCGGCATCGGTGGCTGTCTGATAAGGATTGACAAACAGAAAATCCAGAATACCGAATGTAAGGAGAGAAAGAATGCTCCATCCGATAAAAGACAGATGCAGAAGAAACATCCGCCATTTGTTTCCGCGCATCAGCTGTCTGGATAAAAAGAATGCATCCTTTCGTCCCATTGTCGGGTTCTCAGCCAGTATATAAGGAATCATGCTGTATTCGTACTTTTTGATGATGCCGCCGATGAACGTCAGGTTCCAGAAAGTCTGAAAAACACAACGGCAGGTCATGATCCATGCAGGGTGGGAAAAGAAGTTCACTTTGTAAAGAAAGAAATGCTTACTGATCGTTGGCTGCTGATAAGTGCGTGCCTCCAGAAAGAAACGGGCATCTCCGACAAGCAGCACGTTATGAATGAAGACAGTGTAGAGAAAAGACAGCAATACCCCCAGGAGAAGCAGAAAAAACGAGGTGGAAAACGGATCATGAAAGGCCTCGTTGACTGCCTTTAAAGCGGCAAAGAGAAAAGATCTTCCACTGGTATATATATTGAGCATGTGTTCGAACAGACTTGCCAGCGGTGAGTCGGAAAGTGAAATCTGGAATACGTGGTGTAGCGTGTCTGCTGCGATCGACGAATTGGAGACATCCGGAAAATTCAGATGTGTCTGAACAAAAATTGTTTGCAGTCCCGGGCGAAACTGCCGGAAAATAGAAGTGGAAGATGCAAATGAGGTCGTTAAAAATGCGATCAGAAAACAGACAGATACCATTTTCTGATAGTTGCTCTTTAGTGATTTTTTTGCCTGATGTTTCAGATGTTTTCTTGTCCACATAACAGGATTCCTCCGATTCTGATGATAGACCTATTATAGTTGCTTCACGGCAGACTGTCAAAGAAGATTTGCACCTTGTCAACAGAACCTGAAATCTGCTAAAATTTAGATTGCTGTGAACAGCAACCATAGAACAAGGAGGATGAAAAGTTGAGAAAATTGATTCCTTATTTGAAAAACTATAAAAAGGAAAGTATTATCGGACCGCTGTTTAAACTTTTAGAGGCGGTATTTGAATTGATTGTGCCATTAGTCACTGCAAGAATTATTGATATCGGAATTCAGAACCAGGATATTCCGTATATCTGGAAGATGGCGGCATTGCTGGTGGCGTTTGGTGTAATGGGACTTTTGTGTTCCCTGCTGGCACAGTATTTCGCGGCAAAAGCAGCTGTCGGTTTCGGAACAGAACTTCGGCATGATCTGTTCTGCCACATAGAACAGCTTTCTTATGCTGCAGTGGATAAGGCTGGCAGCGCCACGCTGGTTGTCAGGATCACAAGTGATATCAATCAGGTACAGTCCGGCGTCAATCTGGTGCTTCGTCTGTTTCTGCGATCGCCGTTTATTGTGGTAGGCGCAATGGTTATGGCATTTACGATCAATGTAAAGATCGCATTGATCTTTGTCGTGACAGTTCCGCTTCTGGCGCTTGTGATCTACGGTATTATGATCGTGACGATCCCGCTGTATAAAAAAGTGCAGAAAGCACTGGATCAGGTGCTTGTCTCTACCAGAGAAAATCTGGCGGGAATCCGTGTGATCCGTGCGTTTTGTACACAGAAGAAAGAGCAGGAAGAGTTTGATACAAAGAGTGAGATACTGATGAAGCTGCAGTTTCTGACCGGGCGGATTTCGGCGCTGCTGAATCCGATGACATATATTATCGTCAACGCCGGGATTATTGCGGTTGTCTGGTATGGGGGCGGACAGGTATATGAAGGGCTGCTGACACAGGGAGAGGTGATCGCCCTGGTCAATTATATGTCCCAGATTCTTCTGGCGCTGGTGGCGCTGGCGAATCTGATTGTTTCCTTTACAAAAGCAGTAGCATCTGCAGCCCGTCTGAATGAGGTATTTGCACTCCGATCCGAGCTTGTGGATGGAGAGTGTGAGAAAGCAGAGGCGAAAGCGGGAGCCGTGAAAGTAAAGATGGAACACGTGACATTTTGCTATCCGGGCAGTCAGGAGCCGGCGCTGGAGGATATTTCTTTTACTGCGAAAGCAGGAGAGACGATCGGTATCATCGGGGGAACTGGTTCCGGCAAGACAACTCTGGTCAATCTCATTCCCCGGTTTTATGATGTGACAGAGGGGAAAGCCGAGATCGATGGACTGGAGATTTCGAAATACCGGACAGAGACTCTTCGAAAACAGATTGGAGTGGTTCCGCAGAAGGCGGTGCTGTTTTCCGGTACCATAAAGAGTAATCTTCAAATGGGAAATGAGCAGGCATCCGAACAGGAGATGTATGCAGCATTAAAAACCGCACAGGCTTTGGAGTTTGTGGAGGAGAAGCCGGGAAGGCTGAATGCTCCTGTCAGTGAAGGCGGAAAAAACCTGTCGGGAGGGCAGAGACAGAGGCTGACGATCGCAAGAGCACTGGTGAAAAATCCTCAGATACTGATTCTGGATGACAGTGCATCTGCGCTTGATTTCGCTACAGATGCGGCACTTCGAAAAGCATTATCCCAGGATACGGAAAATATGACCGTATTTCTGGTATCGCAAAGGGCTTCTTCTGTCATGCATGCCGATAAGATCCTGGTGTTGGATGACGGAAAGATGGCAGGATACGGCAATCATGAAGAGCTGCTTGGAGAGTGCGGTGTCTATCAGGAAATCTGTCGGTCTCAGTTTTCGAAAGAGGAGGTGGCTCAGTATGCATAAAAAGAAAAAAAGTGTATGGAAAAAGATACTCTGGCTGATTCGTCCCTATCTGCATTTTTTGATGTTGTCATTCGTATTTGCGGTTATTTCCGCGTTGCTGACATTGTATGCTCCGATTCTGATCGGTAATGCTGTGGATCTAATTCTTGGAAAAGGAAGTGTGGATTTTGATGCGATCGGCAGGATCCTGTTCAGGCTGGCAGGGATTATTGTTATAACCAGCGCTGCGCAGTGGCTGATGAATCTGTGCAACAACCACATTACGTATCGGGTAGTTAAGGATGTCCGTACAAAGGCATTTGCAAAGCTGCAAAAGCTTCCTCTGAAATATGTAGACAGCCATGCATATGGAGAGACCATCAGTCGGATCATCACCGATGTGGAGCAGTTTTCGGACGGGCTTCTCATGGGATTTACGCAGTTCTTTACCGGAGTGGTGACGATTTTGGGGACTTTGGTCTTTATGCTGCTGATCAATGTGAAGATTGCGTTGGTTGTGATCCTGATCACACCGGTATCTTTGTTTGTGGCAAGCTTTATTGCGAAGAGAACCTATGTGTTTTTTAAAGCACAGTCAGAGACCAGAGCACAGATGACATCCCTTGTCGATGAAATGGTGGGAAATCAGAAGGTTGTGCAGGCATTTGGATACGGTGACCGGGCAGTGGAGAGGTTTGATACGATCAACAAAAAGCTCCAGAAAGTCAGCCTGCAGGCGATTTTCTTTTCGTCCATTACGAATCCGAGTACCCGGTTTGTCAACGGACTGGTGTATACAGGGGTCAGTATTGCAGGTGCGTTTACCGCAATCGGAGGCGGGATCACGGTGGGGCAGCTGTCTTGCTTTTTAAGCTATGCAAACCAGTATACAAAGCCGTTTAACGAAATCTCAAGTGTGGTCACAGAGCTTCAGAATGCACTGGCATGCGCACGGCGGGTATTTGACTTTATTGAGGAACAACCGGAAGAGCCGGATGCGGCATCGGCGATCGAACTGAAAAATCCAGACGGCAGTATGACACTGGAACATGTCAGTTTTTCTTATAATCCGGAGATTAAGCTTTTACAGGATCTGAACCTGAAGGTAAAGCCGGACCAGAAAATTGCGATTGTAGGACCGACGGGATGTGGAAAGACGACGCTGATCAATCTTCTGATGCGTTTTTATGACATTCAAAGTGGAGAGATCCGTGTCAGCAATACCGGAATCCAGAATATTACAAGAGACAGTTTGCGGGCCAACTTTGGAATGGTTCTGCAGGAGACCTGGCTGAAAGCAGGAACGATCGCAGAAAATATTGCGTATGGAAAAGAGGATGCCACAAGGGGAGAAATTATTACAGCGGCAAAGGCTGCTCATGCACATGGATTTATCCGGAGAATGGAGCAGGGATACGATACGGAGATCCAGGAAGAGGGCGGCAACCTGTCACAGGGGCAGAAGCAGCTTTTGTGTATTGCTCGAGTCATGTTGAGAATTCCGGATATGTTGATTCTGGATGAGGCAACCTCTTCGATCGATACCCGTACAGAAATGAAGATTCAGGAAGCGTTCCAGAGTATGATGAAGGGACGCACCAGCTTTATTGTGGCACATCGGCTTTCTACTATTCGGGAGGCAGATGTGATCCTTGTGATGAAGGATGGAAATATTATTGAACAGGGCAGCCATGAGGAGTTGTTAGAAAAAGGCGGATTTTATAAAAATCTGTATGAAAGCCAGTTTGCGTCTTAGAAAAAAGCCCGGGGAGATCATGCATTTCCCCGGGCGGTCATATATTCATGCTCGCGTTTTAATTCTGCAAGACAGTCTTTTGCGAGCCAGTGCTGATTGGTCGGTGTGAGGATCGCTTTGTACGGAAATGATCCCGCACCGCTTTTTTTCAAAGCAAGAAGCGCCTGATCCAGCTTCTGGCTGGAAAGTCCGCAGAATACGATCATTGTATCGGAGAGTTCTTCTCCGTCATAAGTTTCTTCAGAAGGTGTCATGTCCGGCAGGCCTGCAAGCACGCCGAGAGGCTGGCTGTAATCTTTGAGTGCAATGTGGCGGATGCGCACACGAAGCGGAAGCAGTGCACGTTCCACTTTCTTTTTTACTTCTTTGTCTGATATATGGAATAATAAAATGCTTTCTCTCATACAGATGAAATCTCCTATCTCTCTTTTTGTATTTATTGTAATAGATTTTATCTTGTAAGGAAAGGGCAGATTATAAAAAATCTATTGACGGATGCAGGGAAAAGAAATATAATGGCTGTATTAAGAAAATAATACAATAATACGACAGGTGTACAGCACACCAGGCACAGCCGGGAGGAAAAGTATGATTGAGATTAAGAATCTGACAAAGACGTATAAGTTGAATAAAAAGCAGATGAAAGAATCCAGAACCACAAATCCGATCAAGACGGCAGTCAATGCTCTTACGCTGACTGCGAAAAAAGGTGAGATTTATGGCCTTTTGGGACCCAATGGAGCAGGGAAGACGACTACGCTGCGCTGTATTTCCACGATCATCAGGCCGACAAAGGGTGAGATCTATGTGGATGGACATGAGGTGCGCAAAGAGCCGGAGAAAGTGCGGGAAAAGATCGGATTTCTGACCGGAGATATCAAGCTGGATCCACAGTTTTCCCCGGATTATATGTTTGACTTTTTCGGGAAGATCCATGGAGTGAAGCCGGAGAGGCTCAAAGAACGAAAAGAGGAACTGTTTACTTATTTTGGGATCAAGGATTTTGCGCACAAAAAGATGAAAGAGCTGTCAACCGGAATGGGGCAGAAGGCTGCAATTGCAGTCAGCCTGGTACATGATCCGGATATTGTTATTTTTGATGAACCGACAAACGGTCTGGATGTCGTGACGGCAAGGAGTGTGACAGACTATCTGAAGCGCCTGAAAGAGGAGGGAAAGCTGGTCATTATTTCTACACATATCATGTCAGAGGCAGAAAAGCTGTGTGACCGGATCGGAGTGATCATTGACGGAAGAAAAGTGATGGAAGGGCATCTGGAGGACATCTTAAGAGCGACACAGACAGAAGATCTGGAGGATGCGTTTTTTGAATTGTACAGTCAGGTAAAAGGAGGCGGGGAAGATGCGTGAGATTCGATTGATCTGTAAAAAAGAATTATCCAGAGTGCTGACAGACAGAAAGATGTTATTTTCCATATTTCTTCTGCCGGCGATCATCATGGTGGTCGTAATGAATGTAATGACCAGTTTTTCGGAAAATTTGGAGAATGATGTCAAATCTCATGCTCCCATCGTTTATCTGCAGAGTGCCCCGGAGGGTGTGGAGCAGTACTTGAAGGCGTATAATGAGAAGATGGATCTGCGCACGATGGATGACGAACAGAAAGTGACAGAGGAAATCCGAGATGGATCAGCCGATTTGTGGATTGCTTTTCCACAGGATTTTCTGGAGCAGATAGAAGTTTATAAGATCGGGGATGAGATTCCCCAGATTAAAGTTTATTACAATCCGTCCGAAGAGTATTCACAGGCTGCCTATGAAGGCGTGGCAGGCGGATGTCTGGAGGTTTACCGACAGGCACTGTTGTCAGAGCGTGTCGGAGATATGCAGTCTTTGACAGTATTTACAGTGAATTCAGACAATCCGGACATGGTGATCCAGGATGAACAGAAAGCCGGTGGAAAAGCGCTGGGTATGATGCTTCCGTATTTTGTGACGATCTTGCTTTTTGCGGGGGCAATGGGACTCGGAACCGATATGGTGGCAGGAGAAAAAGAGCGCGGTACCATGGCAAGTATGCTGGTAGCGCCGATTAAAAGAAGCTCGATCGTACTCGGAAAAGTATTTGCACTGATGATTATTTCAGGAATCAGTTCGGTTGTATATGTTGCGGTTATGGTAGGCTTCCTGCCACAGATGATGGGGGCCTATGGAAGTGAAGGTCTGGGACTGAGTCTGGAAGTCGGGCAGGTGCTGATGATGGCATTTTTGCTGATCGCGATCGCATTTCTGTATTCCGGAATCATCGTTCTGATTTCTGTCTTTGCAAAAGATACAAAAGAGGCAAGCAGCTATATTATGCCGGTTTATATGCTGATCCTGATTTTGGGGATCGCGACAATGTTTACGACGCAGAATATTGAAAACTGGTATTATGCAGTACCGGTGTTTAATACAGCGCTGGCGTTACAGGGAATTCTTACAGGAGATGTGAGTGTGATGCAGTATGCGGTGACACTGGCAGAGACATTGATCCTGGGAATGATACTGATTACGGTAATCGCAAAAGCATTTGAAAGTGAAAAGGTAATGGCAAAATAGAGATTGTTTCAGACAGAGCATTTCACAAAGAGAAGGTGCCTGCATATAGTAACAGTAAGAAGGCTGTTGCTGTATGCAGGCGCTTTTTATAGCGGCAGAACGGATTTCGGGAAGCGGGTGTGAGGTGTGAGGCTCTGTGAACTGAGAGAGAAAGAAGTAATCAATATATGTAACTGCAGAAGACTTGGCTGTGTGGTGGATGTGGATATTGATGTCTGCGATGGAAAGGTTCTGGCGATCATCATTCCGGTTCCCGGGAAGATCTGCGGGATACTTGGCAGTGACGGAGAATATGTGATTCCGTTCGGTTGTATTAAAAAAATCGGGCCGGATATCATTTTGGTGGAAATCTGTGAAGAAAAGTTTTTGCAAAAGTACTAGATGTTGGTTATAAT
>OJKJ01000919.1_pt1 | contig 12956 bp, 7 predicted proteins | sample 1596491 | NCBI WGS metagenome assembly OJKJ01 (sample SAMEA4350160, study PRJEB24818) | metagenome | biome: human; feature: gut; material: faeces | place: Denmark | collected 2013-09 | reverse complement strand
TTGTTGATCTGCTCCGGCCGTTTTATACTTTACTAAAGGCTTAAAATGGCCAAAAATCCAATCAGCCACACAAAACGGAGGAGAAAGAATAAAAATGTATCAATACGAAATGTTCGAATTAAGCCTCACAGGAGAACCGCCCCAGGGCTCCCAGGCGCTGTTCACTTTCCAAACCGTATTCCATCTGGACGGCGAAGAAAAGACCGTAAAAGGCTTCTACGCAGGAAGCAATACTTATAAAGTACGTTTCCTCCCAAAAAAAAACGGCCGGTATTCCTGGAAAACCGAAAGTATTATTCCCTTGGAAGGACCTGTGGCAGGGGAAGAAGAATGCCTGCCGGCAAGGACCGGACGACATGGTATGGTAAAGACAGAGGGCCTTCATTTTGTTTATGAAGACGGTACGAAGTATCTGCCGTTCGGAACCACCATTTACGCCCTTGCCCACCAGAGCGAGGAGATAATTGAACAGACCATGCACACCCTGGAGCACGCCCCCTTTAATAAAGTGCGCCATTGCATTTTCCCGAAGCATTACAGATACAATCACAATGAGCCGCAGTTTTTCCCTTTTGAAAAAAATGCGGAAGGGAAGTGGGATGTGCACCGCCCCTGCATGGACTACTGGGAGCATTTTGAAAAAATCCTGGTCCGGCTGGGAGATATGGGAATAGAAACGGACTTGATTTTGTTCCATCCTTATGACCGTTGGGGTTTTTCCATAATGAGTATGGAGGAATGGGAAATTCACCTGGATTACCTGCTCCGGAGACTGTCCGCCTATCCCTTTATCTGGTGGAGCCTGGCAAATGAATATGATCTGATGTTCAACCGTACGATGGAGGATTGGTATGAGATAGAGGAATTTATCGCTGCCAATGACTGTTATGGGCATTTGCTGAGCAATCATAACTGTGTCCATTTTTACGATTTCACCCGTCCCAATGTGACGCATTGCTGCATTCAGACGGATGGTATGCATAAGGCGGCGGAATGGCAGGAGAGGTATCAAAAACCGGTGGTTTTTGACGAGTGCTGTTATGAGGGCAACATCGATATGGCCTGGGGAAATATTTCTGCATTTGAGCTGGTGAACCGTTTCTGGCGCGGCTGCATTCAGGGGGCCTTTGTGACCCATGGGGAAACCTATGTCTCGGAGGACGAGGTGCTCTGGTGGGCAAGGGGCGGCCGTTTGAAGGGGCAGAGCGCGCAGCGGATTGCTTTCCTGAAGGATTTTCTGTACAGCCTGCCATCCTGCATAAGCCCCTGGAAGGAGCCTTTTGTGATGGGGCCGGATGATAGGAACATTACGGCCACAGTTTTTGAAAAACCGGAGGAAGCATATGAACGGTTCCGGGCTTTGGTAAATACAGAGGAACGGGAGCTGTCCCAGGCAAAGGACGCATGCTATTATGGCCATTGCGGGGATCAGGTCTACATAAAATATTTTGCGAGACAGTGTTGCGCTATGTGCTTTCTTACCCTGCCGGAGGATAAAAAATACGAGGTTGAGATCATCGATGCATGGGAAATGACAAGGACGACTGCGCTGGAGGAGGCCTGCGGAAGGGTCGAAGTCAGGCTGCCCGGCAAAGAAGGGATTGCCGTGATTGCAAAACAGCTGCCATAATTAATTAAACAGCTGCAGTAATTGTGAACGTACCGGACGTTACGTATCTTGAACGCACAATCAGGTTCCTGTATACTGGACTATACAGGGTAAAAAACGGAAACAGGCAGGTCTGCGCATTTACTGCGCAGACCGTGGAAAAACGCGGCGCTTCAGGCATCCGGCCCACTGCGCAGCGTTTAATTGGCCGGATGCGGTAACGGTTCGGCCCCGTCTGAACCGTTACAAAAAGACGCCCCCCGTCCGGCTTCCCGGAGGGGGAAAAAGCTTCTGATATGGGGGAAGGGGCATGAAAAAGCAGGTTATGGTGAGTGTTTTTAAAAAGCTGTACATTCTTTTTGTAATCATCATAGTAATCATCTATGTGAGTACAATCATAATTTTCCTGAAATATGCGAAACAGCAGCGGAATGTGGAAATAGGCGGGATGCAGAGCGCCGTCGTCCATAATGTTTCGGCGCTGGAGCAACAGCTGGAAATTATTTATAATCTGGAGCGCAATCTGGTCAGCGACGGAAGGATTTCGTCCCTGGTATATGACACCTCCCTGAACGGGTATGAAAGGTCCCAGCTGATGCTGGCGCTGCTGGTGAATATGCAGGGCTTTCAGTCGCTGAATAATATCATTGAGGATATCACCATTATTTTTCCCAAACAGGAGATGGAGCTGAGCGCGGTGGAGGGGCATAGCAGTAAGGAATATGTGCCCATACCCAGGAATGGGGATAATACGGCCCGCAGCCTGGTATATTGCGACGGGAAGGCGCAGATGGAGCTGCTGTACCCTCTGACCTATTCGATAGAGGAGGATTACGTCCCTGATTTCGGCGTGAGCATTACGCTTTCGGAGGATTATCTGCAGGAGCTTCTGGAGCTGTTTGGCAGCGGAGAACAGGCGGGCGCGTTTTTTGTGCTGGATGGCGGGGAAGTGCTTGGCCAGCAGCCTGTGGAGGAAGAAGCGCAGGCGCAGCTGATGGACTGCTGGTACCGGGCATGGGAGAAGCAGGGCGGAGGGGAAAGCTTTCTCGGTAAGGGAAGGTGCCTGGGGACAAGCTATCTGTTTATGTCGGAAAGCATTCCCGGTTACGGGATTACCGTGGTTGCCTACCGTAGCGGCAGAGGGATAGGAAGCTCGGCAATGGTGGCTTTGCTTATGATGGGCGTTGTGCTTTTGGTCATCAGCATACTTTTTTTTGAAATCCTTTATCAGACCAATACTGCCGTGAATAAGCCGCTGAAAAAGGTGGTGCATGCGTTCGAACAGGTACAGGAGGGCAGTCTGGAAATCCGCATTTTCCATAAGCCCCAGGATGAGTTTCAATATATTTATTCGTCTTTCAACCGAATGGTGGAACGTATTCAGGAATTGATAGAAAATGTGAAGGAACAGGGAAGGCTTTTACAGAATGCGGAACTGATGCAGCTGCAGTCCCAAATCAATCCGCACTTTTTGTACAACAGCTTCTATCTAATCCGGATTATGGCCAAAAATGAATCCTACGAACAGATTATACAGTTCGTCACTTCCCTGGCAAAGTATTACCGTTTCCTGAATAAGGAGGTTGAGCAGAATATTCCGCTTGGCCGTGAGGTGGAGCACATGGAAAATTATATTGATATCCAGCAGATGCGGTTTGGGGATAAAATTACCGTAAATAAAGAACAGCTGCCGGAAAGCGCGGTCAGCTTCCTTGTTCCTAAGCTGATACTGCAGCCGGTCATTGAGAACGCCTATAACTACGGAATGGCCGATATTTTAAAGGACGGGCGGATCGCAGTTGCCTATTCCCTGGAGGGGCCTTATCTGTCCGTCATAATGGAAGACAACGGAGGCGGCGGGAGTGCGGAGAATATTGAGCGGATGCAGGAATATATCCGGGATTACCAGGGCCGTGCCGCCGGACATGCGCTGTCCAATATAGAACGCAGGCTGAAGCTGGCTTATGGAGAGACAAGCGGTATCCTGCTGGAACAAAGTGAACTTGGAGGCCTGAAGGTAATTCTGCGGATTGACATGAGGGTAAAACTGTAAACTGCACAATGCAGCCTTATGCGCCGTAACGGACAGCAGCTGGTCAACATGAGGTCAAAGGAGGAGGTACAATTATGTGGAACGAAGCGTTATGGCTGGGAGTGCCAAGGGTTGAGATTGAGGAAAAGAAAATATACCAGGGGGATATGAACGGGCGGTTCGCCTATTACCGTCTGGATTTTATGTTGGATCGGAAAGCGGAGCTGAAGGTGGATATTTCCGCCAATTCCCGCTACCGGCTGTGGGTGAACGAGCAGCCGGTGCTGTCGGGGCCTTGCCGCGGCGATCAGTTCAGACATTATTATGAAACGGTGGAGCTGGGCGGTTATCTGCGTACCGGGAAAAATGTGCTTGCCGTGCAGGTGCTTCTGTGCGACAGCATGTATGTAAAAGACGGCCCCACGGACAAACGGGCGCCGTTAAACAGCGTGGCAACCCTGCCGGCAGGCCACAGGCTCGCTGTGGAAGGAGTGCTGAAGGATGAGGAAGGAAATGTGCTGGGGGAGGTGACAACGGGAAAAGCATCCTGGAAGGTATGGCTGGACAATACTTTTTTTCTTACCAAGGAACCGGTGGTGAACGGGAATATGGGTGCGCTGACGGAGACTATTGATTTTAATACGGTTCCCGGAGGCTGGAGACAACGGGACTTTGACGACGGCAGCTGGCGTACGGGCGATGCGCTGGAGCCGGTAAAATGTGGCTTTGAGATGATGTTTGGTATTCTCAAGACCTTTATGATGGAGGAACGTCCGATCCCGCTGTTGTATGAGCGTCCGGCTGCTTTGGAGAAAGAACTGGGAGAAGGCGTGATGAAAGGGGCACCGTATGTGACAGTGCGGCCCGGAGAATGTCTGACTCTCCTGTTTGACGGAGAAGGCCTTTTCAACGCTTATTTCCGGTATCGGATGGAAGGAGGCGCAGGTGCGGAGATTTCCTTTACCTATTTTGAGAAGTTTACGAAGGGGATTGACCAGGTAAAAAGAGATGACTACATCAATGGAGAAATCGGGCAAAACGGGCAGCGGGACACAATCATACTGGACGGCGGCAGCTTGCTTTATGAACCTTTCTGGTACCGGACCATGCGTTTTTTGAAGATTGAAATCCAGGCGGCGGGGGAGGAAGTGCGTTTTTACAGGCCTGCGCTTTTAAAGACCGGTTATCCTTTAAATCCCGGCTCCTATATCAAATCGGACGCTCCCTGGGTGGAGAAGGTGTATGACATGTGCGTGCGCACCCTGCAGGGCTGCATGATGGAAACCTATATGGACTGCCCTTTCTGGGAACAGATGCAGTACCCTATGGATACCAGGCTGCAGGCGCTGTTTACCTATGTGTGCAGCGCGGATACGAAGCTGGCGGAGAAGGCCCTCCGGGATTTCCATGATTCCATGCTTCCCATGGGCCTGATTCAGGGCAGGGCGCCCAGTAACCCGAAGCAGATTATATCCACCTTTTCTTTGTACTATATTTTCATGCTGCTGGAGTATTACAGGCGTACGGGAGATACGGATATACTGAAGCGTTACCGGGCGGATGTGGACAGCATCCTGGAATATTATGACAGGCATCTCGGGCCGCAGGGACTGGTGGAAAATCTGGGCTACTGGGATTTTGTGGACTGGCAGGAAAGCTGGCATGATACCATGGGACGTCCCGCGGCGGTGCGAAAAGGCCCTTCCACCATTATTAACCTGATGTATGGACTGGCCCTGCTTGACGGAGCGGAAATTAATGAAGCCACAGGTAGGAGCGGCATTGCGCAGGAGTACAGAGAACGGCAGAAAAAAATCGTGGATTCGATCCGGTCCCTGTGCTGGGATACGGAGCGGGGAATGTACCGGGAAGGTCCCTCCTGCCAGGAGTTTTCCCAGCACGCCCAGAGCTGGGCGGTGTTGAACGGCATGCTTTCCGGAGAGGAGGCGCGTAAAGTGATGCGTATGACCTTTGAGGAAAAGGATGTGCTGCGCTGTTATTTTTCCACCTGCTATGAGCTGTTCCGCGCCTGTGAAAAGGCGGGCTGCTATGAGCTCACCGCCCGGCAGATGGACTGGTGGATTAAGCTGCTGGAGGAACACTGCACCACCTGCCCGGAAACACCCTCCAATTCCAGAAGCGAGTGCCATGCATGGAGCGCGTTACCCATGTATGAGCTGATCAGCGTCATGGGAGGCATCCGCAGGGAAGCGGGCAGTCCGGCGCGGGTGGAGGTCTGGCCCCATCTGGACTATGTTCCCAACCTGGAGGGCGGCATGCTGACCGAGTAGGGGCTGGTTACCTTCCGCTATTATCCAAAGGATGGCGGCATGCAGTATGAGCTGGCGCTGCCGGAGGGAATGGAAGGAAGCTTCCGGGGAGCAAACGGCGGCAGCGCTGTGCTGAGGGCCGGTAAAAATGAAATCTGGGAGCCTGTGAAAAAGGCCTGAAAAACAAAGTGACGGATATAACAAATAGTAAAATATCAGCCGGGGCAAAGCTGTCCCCGGCGGCGTGGAGGTTATTTATGGAACATACGGATGTGGTAATTATCGGTGCGGGAGGCGCGGGCATGATGGCCGCGCTGACGCTGGCAAAGGCCGGCAGGAGCTGTGTTGTGCTGGAGAAGGGAAAGCATTTGTCCGTGAGTAATGCGGCCAGGGCGGGCGGCCCTTCCCTGGCAGATACTCTTTTGCAGGAGGAGGAAAACTGCACCGTTTCAGCAGAAATGTTGTTTAGGCATATGTATGGATTTTCTCGGGGCACCGTGGACGGCGGCCTGCTGTACCGGTGTATCAGAAACGGAAGGAAGGTTGAGGCGCTGCTAAGGGAAAGCGGCATTCAACTGCGGCTGACGGAGGATTTATACAGTGTGGGCTTCAGGGCCAGGCATTTTTTTGAAACGCCGGCGCCGCAGCGGTGGGAGCTGCTTGCAAAGAAGCTTGAGGAATACGGCGGCAGAGTGGTCCTGAATGCCTGCGCCGGGGAGCTTTTGACGGAAAACGGCAGGATATGCGGCGTCCTGGCCGTTGACGGACAAAGCGGGGAACAGACGGCGTATTACGGAAAGGCGGTCATCATCGCCAGCGGCGGTTATCTGGGAAATGAAGAGATGCTAAAGCAGCATTTCGGGGATATTACCGTAGGCCCGCTGGGCAGCCGGCTCAGCGATGGGGCGGGGATCGCCATGGCGCTGAAGGCCGGAGGCATGGAGGATCGCAGCTGGGGAATCTGCGCCGGGGAGTTCGGCGGCTACCACAGCAGGATGAAGGGACGCTTTCCTGGGAATATGCGCTGGGCCATGACCGGCGGTCTGCTGGTGGACCGGGAGGGCCGCCGTTTTATGGATGAACAGCTGCTGGCGGATCAGCCGCTTTCCGTGGGAGGGGAAGTGACCCTGCGCGCCGGAAGCTATTATGCGGTGCTGGACGAAGCTTTTTACCAGGGTATACGTTCTGCCAGGTCGGTATACGACTTTTATGGCCGCCCGGAGGAATGGAAGACTGGAAAGTCCGCCCTTGACAGGGGACCCTGGCCCTTCCCGGAGGATCTGGAAAGGGATATCAGTGAGGGCTGGGCTTTTTGCTGCGGCAGCCTTGAGGAAGCGGCGGCGCATTTTTCCCTTCCTTTTCTGGAAGAAACGGTTACGCGCTACAATGCCATGTGCGAGGCCGGGCAGGATACGGAATTTGGGAAAAACAGCTGGCTGCTGAAGCCGGTGGCAAAGGCGCCCTTTTATGTATTTGCCTATGAACCCAGCGCCTGGTGCACCATAGGCGGCGTGAAGACGGACGCCTTCTGCAGGGTGCTTGACAGGAAGCAGAAGCCAATTTCAGGACTTTATGCGGCGGGTGTGGATAATGGAAGCTGTTACTGCGCCCCATATTATGATACGGAGGGCGCCTGTCTGGGACTGGCCTTCACCAGCGGGATCACTGCGGCGGAACATATTTTGGGTAACTGGTCCGCCTGATTGGTCCGTCATATTATGAATGGCATGGCTGAACAGTAAACATTTTGCAGGCGGCAGTCCGGGTAATGGGGCGCTGTTTGGGAACAGGTCAATTTTTGAACCGGGATATCAAGAAAGTTGCATTGTTGGATTCCGTTTTCCTTTTTATACTGGCCTTAGATGAAAAACACAGCCGGGAAGGCAATGGACGGCTGGAGGAAAACAAAACTCAAGGAGGAAAACACATGAAGAAGAAAATTGCGTTATTGCTGGCGGCGGCAATGACCGTAAGCCTGATGGCAGGCTGCGGAGGGGATTCCGGCAGTGCACAGACAGCGGGAAACAGCGAAGCGCCCAGCGCTGGCACCCAGGAAGAGGCGGATCCCAGGTTTACATATGAGGAAGCGGCTACCCGGACCTCTTATTTTGAAATCTCACCGGCTTTGCGGGAGTTCAATAAGGAAGACATGCTTAACAGCGTTTATTACACCAGGATGACCGAAGAAACCAACATTTCCATCGACTGGCTTTGGTATGCGGCAAACACGCCGGATGATTCCCAGCAGAAGAAGAGCGTGGCAATTGCCTCCGGCGAAATCCCGGATTTTATGATTGTCAACAGCTCCCAGCTTTCCCTGCTTGCCAAGAGCGACCTGATTAACCGGAACATCGGTGAGGTATTTAAAAAATATGCATCCGATGAACTGATGGCATGGACGACCGGGGAAGGAGATGCCGCGCTGGAGGCCGCAACCGATAAGGGAGAAATCATTGCGATTCCGCTGGTGGATTCCTCCATTGATAAAGCCCCCATGCTGTGGATCAGAAGAGACTGGATTAAGAAGCTGGGCCTGGAAATGCCCAAAACCCTGGATGAACTGTACAATGTCATGGTTGCCTTCCGGGATCAGGATCCGGACGGAAACGGGAAAGACGATACCATCGGCATGGTATTCCACAATAACTTCCTCAGCGCCGGACTGGGCGACGGCGTGGGCGTTTTCAACGGCTTCGGCGCTTATCCCACCGCCTGGATTGAAGACGGGAACGGCGGTCTGGTATATGGCTCCGTAAAGGAGGAAAATAAGGATGCGTTAAATTTCCTTGCAAAAATGTATCAGGAAGGGCTGATTGAACAGGATTTCTCCTCCAATGACGAGGTAAAGGCTTCCGAAGCGGCGGCTTCCGGACGGGCGGGCATCCAGTACGGCCTGATGTGGAACGCCAACTGGCCCCTGAATTCCACAGTTCAGAACGACATAGAAGCCGACTGGGTAGCCCTTCCCATTCCCACGGCTGTGGATGGGGATGCAAAGCCCCAGATTTCTCTCGCTATTACAGGCTATGTTGTGGTAAACAAGAAATGTGAGCACCCGGAGGCAGTGGTGAGAATGCTGAACTTCTGGGTAGATAAATACGGATATTCCGGAGAGGAATATAATGATTATCTGGTGAAGGATGCCAACGACGTCCTGAACTTCCCTCTCCACTGGGTTATGCTGAAGACCTGGTTCCCCTTAAAGAATCTGACAATCCACAACAATATTGTGGCGGCGCTTGAGAGCGGCGACAGCTCCTCACTGAATGCCGAGGAGCTGGTAAGCTATAATGACATCCAGAATTACCTCTCGGGCGATATCGTGACCAGCTACGGCGGAATGAAGACCTTCGGCAATGACATGTCGGCTTACGATACCATGAACGAATATTATGAGAAGGATATGTTCATGTGGGATAAGTTCACCACCGGCCCCACACCGACTATGGGCCAGAAGATGTCCACCGTGACGGATAAGGTGATGGAGTATTACACCAAGGTTATCATGGGCATTGAGACTACTGACAGCTTTGATGATTTTGTTAAGGAGCTGAATTCTCTTGGGCTTGATAAAATAACGGAAGAAGTAAATGAGTGGTACGCCAACAAGTAGTCGTTTAAGGGAGTGAGGCATAAAAAGGCGTGATAGTCCGGACAACGGAACTGCTGCCAAAAGGCTTCGCTCCCTTTTTCAGAGAGAAGGGGAATTCAATGAAACAGAAAAAAAGCCTGGGTACAATTATGAAGAGGGAATGGCCTCTGCACGTAATGCTGCTGCCCGCAATCATTTTATTAATCATTTTTGCCTATCTTCCCATGGTAGGTATTGTAATCGCCTTTCAGGACTTTGTCCCGTCGGGCGGGATGAAAGGGTTTTTCACCTCCGAATGGGTGGGACTTGATAATTTCAAATATATTTTCGGCATGAAGGATTTCCGGCAGGTGCTGGTGAATACGCTGGTCATCGCGCTTTTGAAAATCATTGCGGGTATTATCGTGCCCCTGGTTCTGGCTCTTTTGTTAAATGAAGTAAATAACAAGGTGTTCAAGAAAGCGACGCAGACGATCATCTATGTTCCGTATTTTCTTTCCTGGGTGGTCCTGGGCGGTATTCTGGTGGATATTCTTTCGCCTACCAGCGGGATTGTAAATACCGCGATTACCGCGCTTGGCCATGAACCTGTCTTTTTCCTGGGAAGTCTGGAAACCATCCGGGGAACCCTGGTGGCCTCCGATGTATGGAAAGGCTGCGGCTATAATATGGTCATCTTCCTGGCTGCGCTGACTGCCATCGATCAGAGCCAGTACGAGGCGGCCAAGGTGGACGGCGCAGGCTATTTTAAACAGATGCTTTATATTACGCTGCCCGGCATCCTGCCGCAGATCATCCTGGTGACGGTCCTGGGCATGGGCAATATCTTAAACGCAGGCTTTGACCAGGTATTTAACCTGTACAGCCCCATCGTTTATCAGAAGGCCGATATCCTGGACACCTATGTGTACCGCCTGGGTATGCTGAATCTGCAGTACAGCGTTTCCACCGCAGTGGGGCTGTTCAAATCAGTGATTTCCTTTATCCTGATCGCCTCATCCTTCACCCTTGCAAAGAAATTTGCAAATTACAGAATTTTTTAGGAGGCCGTTATGAAAATAAAATCATCTCCTGCAAGAAAGGCATTTCTGGTAGTCAACTATTTTTTCCTGACGCTGGTCATGTGTATCTCCCTGTTTCCGCTGATCCATGTGTTCGCTCTGTCTTTAAGCTCCAACTCCGCGGCGCAGGCGGGCTGGGTTACTATATTCCCGGTGGATTTCACGCTGGATTCCTACCAGTATATTCTGGCAAAGCCGGAATTTTTCATATCCTTCGGTGTGTCGTTGGTCAGAGTGGTGCTGGGGACCCTGCTCAGCATAGGGCTGACAATCCTGTGCGCCTATGCCATGGCCCAGCCGGATGAAAGATTTCATGCAAGAAAATACTATGTCTGGGTGTTTCTGGTGACCATGGTATTCTCCGGCGGGCTGATCCCTTTGTTTATCGTAGTGAAATCCGTGGGAATCTACAACAGCATCTGGGCGCTGATACTGCCCGGCGCGGTGCAGACCTTCAATATCATACTGATGTTGAACTTTTTCAGGGGCCTTCCCTATGCGCTGACGGAATCCGCGCTGATTGACGGGGCAAACCACTTCCAGATCATGACGAAAATTATCGTGCCGGTATCCAAGCCCTCTCTGGCGACCGTGGGCCTGTTCACCATGGTGAATCACTGGAATTCCTGGTTTGACGGCATGATATACAAAGCGATACCGCCAAGTATCCGCTGCAGACCTACCTGCGCAATGTCATCCAGTCGGTGGATATCGCCAGCATCGACCTGACCAGTGTTGGTGCCATGACAAATGTTTCCCAGAAAACCGTGACGGCGGCGCAGATTTTCGTGGCGATTATCCCTATCCTTCTTGTTTATCCGCTGCTCCAGAAATACTTTATTACCGGTATGACACTGGGAAGCGTGAAGGAGTAACCAGGCGATATTGACCAAAATACAGCAGGAGTGAGAAGAGACGATGTACAGTGTATTGATTGTTGATGATGAAAAAATGATCCGGGATGACGTATATGGCCTGCTTTCCATGGAAGAATCCCTGGAGCTTGATCTGACGACGGCGGCCAGCGGGGTAGAGGCGCAGGCCATCCTGGAAAAAAGGAAGATAGATATCGTGATTATGGATATCAACATGCCGCAGATGTCAGGTCTGGAGCTGTACGATATCGTCAGGGAAAGATGGCCTTTTTGTAAGGTCATCTTTCTCACGGGCTATTCTGATTTTGACTATGTATATAAGGTACATAAGCATGCAAAATATGTGCTGAAGGCGGAGGAGGATGAAAAGATACTGGAGGCTCTGCGGGAGTCTGTGGAAGAAATCGAGAACAGCCTCCTGCTGGAACGCCTGACCGATCTGCAGCGGGAACAGCAGAAGAAACCGCTGCTCCATGAAAGAAGCATGTTTTTAAGGGAGCTTTTTGAAGGATACAGGGGCCTGTCCCAGCTTACCGGGGAGCTGTCGGTACAGCTTGGGATCAATCTGGATCCGGAAAAAGAAGTGTATTACCTCCTCCTCAGGCATGAAGCCTGGTACTGTGAGAATTACCAGGAGCAGCAGAATAGCACCCAGGACTGTTATCAGCTGCTGGAACGGTATTTCCTGGATTTCATGCGGGGCGCCTTTTTTGAATACAACAAGAATTACATCGTACTTCTTCTCCAGCCTGAAAAGCTGCTGCACGAGGAAACCATTGTAAAAATGCTGGCCGGCGCCGGGGAGCTGTTCCAGAAGGCGCTGAAAAAGAACCTGGGCAGGACGGTATCCATCCTGGTGGGGGAACGGCCGGTCACCCTGTCACAGCTATTGCAGGAATTTATCGGCATATGCGACCGTATGATCTGGCTGTCCGGGGAAGAGCTGGTACAGGAGGGCCTGCAGAAGGAGGCACTCGCCAAAGAAACCCTGCCGGAACACAAAAAGCAGGAGCTGATGCAGATGCTGTGGCGGCTGGAATATTATCTGGAAGGGATGGAGGAAGAAAATTCCCTGAATGTGCTGCGTCAGCTGCAGACAGAGCTGCAGAGCGTCAAGAGCATGCACGATCTGTTCGCGCTGGAGGCATACTGCACCATCAGCTCCCGGCTGATCGGCTGGATCAAGCGCCTGGAGCTGCACGAGGAGCTGGCCTTTCGGGTAGGTACCCTGAATTTGTACAATGTGTCAATGCATGCCAACTGGCAGGATGCCTTCGGCTACCTGCGGCATGTGGCGGAGAGCATTTTTTCCCTGAAAAACCAGAGTGTGGAAAAGCAGACCGAGGACGTGGTGAATCAGGTGACAAAGTACATTGTGGAGCATCTGGACGGCGACCCCTCCCTCTACAACCTGGCGGAGCAGGTACATTTCAGGCAGGAATATCTGCTGCGGCTTTTGCAGAAAAAAGAAGGGCTTACCATCCTTCAGTATTTTAATGACTTAAAGAAGGCTGCGG
>OJKJ01000918.1_pt1 | contig 12958 bp, 11 predicted proteins | sample 1596491 | NCBI WGS metagenome assembly OJKJ01 (sample SAMEA4350160, study PRJEB24818) | metagenome | biome: human; feature: gut; material: faeces | place: Denmark | collected 2013-09 | reverse complement strand
AGATAAAGTCTGCGGATGCCGTTGAAATCCATCGCTGATTAGCGAGGTCCCTTACGAGCTTAGCAGCGCGATGCATTTCACAGAGCGGGAGTGTGCTCCGCAGACTTTATCTTCGCCCGCAGTCCCAACTCACAACAATCTTCCCCCGGGACGAAAGACTCATAAAACAATCCCACCACCCCGTCCGCTGGCCGTACCGGCGGCGTCCTCACCTGCTTAACTAAATTACATTGCGTGCGAACAGTAACGAAAAGTGAACTTGCGCAATCAACGGACCCCGCCCTCCTTGTCCGAAGAGCTGTTTTATGGTACGATAGAGCGGGGGTAAAATCAATGAAACGGATACGGTTTAATTTTCGCTTTTCGGGAATGTTTGGCCAGACGCTGATGGTTCTTCTGGCGCTTACCATAATAATTGGCACTTTTTTCGGCTGTTTTTTAAGAAATCTCTATGAAGAACAGTATCTGGAGAAACAGTCGGATGTCTGCTTTGCGAATATAAAAGAACGAAGCCTGGAGGCCGACAAGGCGGCGGCTTCCCTGACGGCAAAGATGGAGAGCCTTTTACAGGCGCAGGACTGCAGCCGTCTGATGGTTTCGGGAAAGGACCTGCTCCAGCAGCAGGCGATGAATGTGGTGCAGGAGCTGTCGAGTCTTGTGGATCGGGATGAAGATGTGATGGAAGCCTACCTTTATCTGCCCTATTCGGAAAAGGTGCTGGGGTCGGACAAAAGTGTGGTGAACAGTGATAATTTCGCCCGGCAGGAGCTTTTACGCGGAGCCGGTAATGGATACGGGGATGAAGCGGAGCCGGAGCCTTCAGGGCTGCAGGACATGCAGGAAGTTGAAAGCGGGCTTTTCTGCCTGGATGGGGAAGGATGGATGATTATGGACTATCCGGATTCCAAGACACTGGCCAGAGTGATTCTGAAGCTGAATCTGCCGGAACTTTATAGAAAAATGGGCCTGGCGGCGGAACAGACGACCGGAAGCGGCATGATTTATGTCTATGACAGCAGAGGAGTCCCGGTATTTTCCGACATGCTCGCATATCCGGGAGCAGATAAGCTGCTGGTTTCGGAGCAGGAAAGAAAAGAAGACGGCAAGGAGATTTACCGATCGGGCGGCGGATATATTCTGGTTTACCAGTCGGGCAGAACAGGATGGTATTTTATACAGCGGATGGAAGGGATTCATCTGGATGTGGAGACGCCCAGACTTGTTAAGGCTCTGGCTACATACGGCCTGCTGGCGCTGGTTCTGCTGGCGCTGGCGGCGGTTTACCTGATTTGGCGGATTTACCGGCCTTTCCGCGCGCTTCTCGACTCTCTGATTTCCCAGAAGAATCCCGGATATGCTCTGGCGGACAGAGCGTCTTTTGCCACCGAACAGGAGCTGCTGCGCGGCATCATGGCAGGGGACAGGGAGCAGAACCAGAGACTGCGGGATATCCTGCAGTCGGTGGGAGCCTCATTGAGCGAACACTTGTTTAAGGGCCTTCTGACCGGCAGCAGCTGGGAGGAAGGGGCGGTCAGGGAGACGCTGGAGCAGATTGAAAGTCCGTTTCCATTTGACGGACAGTACCGGGTACTGGCGCTTTATTACCGCAGCCGGGAGCATGGGAACGACAGTCCGGTGGATGCGGAGCTATACGGTCTTCAGATGATACGGTACAGTGAGGAATACTGGGGGGCATCGGCGCTTTTGCAGTCTGTGGATATGGACGGGTCTGAGAAAGGAATCGTACTCTGCATGAACCAGGCCATGACGGAGGCGGCATGGTACCGGGAACTGGAGAGGTTTGAAAAATCACTCCGGCGCCGTCTGGCGGAGCGAAACTTCGATGTGTATGCAGGGGGAAGTGACTTTGCCGGAAACTTGTTCGACTTAAATGTACTCTGGCTACAGGCGCGGTCGGACCTGCAGCAGAGGATGGAAGAGTTTGATAAGCTCAGGGCGGAGAACCCGGGAATCCAGCTGGTAAGCCGCTTTTTGAAAGGAGGTACCGGTAATGGGGAACAGGAGGGAAATAAAGAAACACATGCCCGGGTGGAGGAGGCAAAAGAACTGAGCAGGGCGGGCTATGGCGACAGCAGCCTGTCGCTTGAAAGCGTCAGCGGGAAGCTGGGGCTTACGGCCCCCTATCTTTCCAGGATTTTTGCCGAACACCAGCCGCCGGGATTTCTCGACTACCTGAACCGGTACCGTCTTGAGCAGGCAAAGCTTCTGCTGATAGAGACCGGTGAGACGGTGGGGGATATCGGACTGAGAGTGGGATTTAACTCCCCCCAGAGTTTCATCCGTGTATTTAAGCGGTATGAGGGGGAGACTCCGGGGCAGTTCCGTACCCGGATTAAGGGAGAGGAGCAGCGTGAAGATGAACGATGATAAGCAGGCTGTGCATATTTTACGCCGTCCGCTTAAAAAAGCGGCGGCTGTTTTGGCGGCGGCTGTTTTACTGCTGTCCTCCGGCTGCAATAAGGCACAGCCGGAGACGGAGCTTTTCAGCCTCCTATTGGAGAAACAGGAGCAGGAACAGGAGGAACGGCAGGGAGAGAACGTGATTCTCCTGACCCATTCGGCCACCGCATTCAGTACCACCCAGAAAATAGCGGGGCGTTTTAAAATGGCGCTGGAAGAGAAGTCAGGAGGCCGGTTCCGGGTGGAGATATTTCCGGATGATACACTGGGGCACGTCAACGACAGTGACAGGCCTCTTCTTAACCAAACGGTGGAAATGCGCATTGGGCCGGCGGCCACGGATACGATGGGAGCGATGTTATGGGCGTCAACTCTGTCGGATGCCTCCCTGGAAGAGATTGACAAACTTTTGAAGGATGGGGAAGCCCGCCGTATGCTGGAGGAGGAATGTGAGGCCAAGGGGATAAAGCTTCTGGCGGTGTTTCCGGCTCATTACCGTGTGCTTACGGGCAACGAGCGGATTGATGAGGCAGAGGATTTTTCCAAGCTGGAGATGCGCATTTTTACTTCCAATACGACAGAAGGGGCCTATTGGCAGAGTCTCGGAGCGCAGACCAGAGTTTATGATATTCATCAGGTGTTTTCCGCACTGCAGCAGGGACTCGTTAATTCACAGGAAAATACGCTCCCGCTCATTGTATCCAACTCGATCCACCGCCTGCAAAAATACCTGATCATGACCAACCACAAGATTTATTTTGAATGTATGCTGGTGGGTATGGACTTCTATGATTCTCTGAGTGAAGAGGAACAGAAGCTTTTAACCGAGACGGCGCAGGAGATGGTGGATTATGCAAGGGAGATGGATGAGAGGGAGCTTGAAGCATGTACCGAAGTCCTCTCGGAATCCGGTGTTGAGACGGTTGAACTGCCGGATGAAGTGCTTCGCCGCATGAGGGAAACCGGGGGACCGGTTGTGGAGGCCGCCCTGAGAGCGGAGGCCGGGGATGAGAAGATAGACCGCCTGCTTACAGCCCTGCGCGGGGAATAGCGTCATTGCGCAGGGCTTTTGCCTGATGGCGGTGACCTCGGAGCAGGTTATCGTTTAATCCGGCGTCACCGCGCCATACTGTACGGTGACAGTCCCTGATATGTCTGATAAGGTGCCGCCTTTATTTTGAATATAGAACCGGTAGCTGCCTTTATACGTATCATAAATTCCCATGGCAGAATTAAAATGGTTATCAAAACGTGTTTGCAGCGTGCTGTTGTCTTCGGTTATATTCACCTGACAGCGGAAAAACCAGTCGCTGTCCAGTCCGGGTCTGCGCAAACCGGCAGATATCGTTCCCTGGCTGTCACCACAGGTAATATCATATTCAAAGCTTACCGCGTCACGAATGTCCGGGATTTCACCGATACAGACAGCTTCATTTTCACCAATCGTATGGAGTGAGACGGGGATGACAAGCTTTCCGGAGGAATCCGGGGCATACAATTCAGGCTCTGGCGCCGGTTCTTTTGCCGGCTTTGCTGTTTCGCTGGCGCCGGCTTCGATGGACACATATCCGCCGCTTCCTAAATCAATATTGATCACTCCGGCTTTCGTTCCGTCGGAATATACGAAACGATTCCCGCGTTTGGTAAAGCCATCCGCAATGTCACCGAATGTGGAGCCGTTTGATATAGTCACATCGCAATTTTTATATCCGTCATCAGAATACAGTTCAAGGTAGCAGTCAGGCGCCGTCATGTTCAGAGTTCCCTGAAAGCCGGACGGAACCGTATAGAAGATTGAGGCATAATCGCTGATTTTTGCATTGATGGTTTCACCATACCGGAATACACTGTTAAAATACAGGGTGGCTTCATCTACGTGTATGCCGATTTCCCCAAAGGCGGTGTCGGGGATATGCAGAACCGCGGAGGTGTATTTTGAATAGCTGCCAATATAGCTGATATCTACCTTCCAGTCGCCGTTTTCATTTTCCACGGAAACATCATACAGGGTATCTGCATAGTCAACCGTCACGTCTTTCGCTGACGTGGGGACCAGCTTCACAGCGGCATTGCTATCAATGGAAATCTCGAGATTAGGACGTTCCTTTCGAATGATATGAGCTGCCTTTGCCGTTTTTGTCTGCAAATTCTTAGGCGCCCGGCCGTCATGCCGGGAGGCGTTATTTTCCGGGCTTTGGGGCTTATCTGCAGCCCGGACGGTATAAGCCCCTGTTAACGCAAATCCGCACAACAGCAAAGCTGACAGGATTATTGATATGCTAATTGTTATTTTCGATTTTTTCTTATAGTTCATAATGGCATCCAGCCTTTCTTTTAACAGCGTTGCATTCTCGCTCAGCGTGACGGAGGCGAGAGAGTCGCTGTATTTTCCCTTGGCGTCCGCCGCACGCAGCAGAGTCTCCCCGTAGGCCAGCTGCGCCTGCCTGCCGAAGGTACTGATCACGGCTTCATCACAGGAAAATTCACAGGCCCTGTTAATTTCTGCGCCCATACAATATACAAGCGGATTAAACCAGTGGAGACAGATTGTCACCTGTACCAGCCATTTGTAAAACATATCCCTGCGCCTGTAATGCATCAATTCGTGAAGGATGGTATTTTCAAAGTCGGAATCAGCCATCTTTTCATAGGGAAGCATGATGCAGGGATGGAAAAATCCAATTAAAAGAGGGGAGGAAATAAGGCTGTTTGTATAAAGCCCCACCGCCCTTTTGATACCCGCCCGTTCGGCCAGGGTTCCCAGCCGTTCCCACAGCTCCATATCCGTAACTTCCATGCGTCCGGCCCGCAGGTATTTGATAAAGCTCTGATATACAGTTATTTTGCGTATCAGCAGGCCGGCCGCGGCCATCAGCCAGAGGAAGCCGAAGATAAGCCATAAATTCTGTGCGGCCGGCTGCAACGCGATTTTCAGCCCGGCTGCTCCCGGTTCCATGGACTTGGCTGACTCTGCACCGCTGCTGTCGGAAGGTATATCCTCGTCCGTTAAGTCGGTGCCCGGGATCGGCCGGCCGTTTAAAAGCTCCGGTCCATCCGGGCGAAGCTGCATAACGGCGCTGCCGGAGGCCTGGAACAGACTTCCTGTCAGGCTTGGCTCCGGGGTAAAGGGAAGCAGCATCCGGGCCACGACGATAAGCCAGATATAATATTGCCATTGCCTGCTTAACCGGTTCCGATAAAGCGGTCTGCTCAGCAGCAGGATCAGAATCAGCACCGTCCCTGAAAAAGACAGGGAGAGTAACAGCTTTAACAGTTCAATCATCTTTTAGGCAGCTCCCTTCCCAATGCTTTTTGAGGTTCTCGTAATCGTCGGGTGAAATCATTTCCTTCTGAATCAGTGTGGAAATCAAATCCTTAGCGCTGCCCTCATAGATTTTATCCAGAAATGTTTCTGTCTGGGCGGCGCGGTAGTCGGCTTCAGAGACAAGGGCGGTATATCTGTTGCGCCGTCCAATCTTGTTAGTCTTTAGAAAGCCCTTTTCAATCAGCCGGGACAGCAGGGAAATGATCGTATTTTTTGTTGCGGGCGTGCCCTTCTTTTCCAACGCCTCGGCAATTTCCGCGTAAAGGGCGGTTCCGCCGTTTCCCCAGATGGTTTTCATCAGTTCCAATTCAAAATCAGAAACCTGCTGTATCATTCTTATCCTCCTTTTGAGTACATGTTGCACTCTAACTATAAGATAACACCTTGCACTCTAACTGTCAACTGTTTTAGGCTCCGGAAGCGGCGGCAGAGCAGATTTCGCGTAGCAAGTCCTGCTGTCGGACTGCGGATATCGTGATATACTGGGAATAGCAGCGGACGTTTTAACAAAAGAGGGGATGCATGGGGATATTACAGGTCTGCCGGAACAGAAGCGGAGGGAAAAATGGAAAGGGAACGGATATTAAACACAGAGGGGGGACATCAGAAGGGGAAGGTTCCGGCAAGGAATCTGCTGTCGGATGAAATCAGCAGGGATTTAAAAAGGCGGGGATTTAAATATATGGGCTCGATTACCGTATATTCTCATTTACAGGCATGCGGAATTATCAACGATCACAGGGAAAACTGTTTTCGTTACCATGATATTTTGGAAAATTATCCGGTCGTGAGAAAACGGGAGAAAGTCTGAGAGCCAGGCAGTGCAGCCGCGCTCCGTGGAGAGCGCGCTGCGGCGGAAGGGACTGATGCCGCAGCAGGTTATCGTTATTCTGCAAGCTCTTCCCAGGTCTCATACAGTGTTTCAAGCCTGGATGCGATGGAATCCTTTTCCTGATTCAGTTCCATCAGTTTTGAGACATCAGAAAAGATCTCTTCCAGGCAGAGCAGACCGTCGATCTCCTGATCCCTGGTCTCAAGGGCATGTATCTCCTCCTCCGTTTTCTTCAGGGCATTCTGTTTTTTCCGAATCCGCGCCTGTTCCTCTTTCTGCTGTTTCCAGTCCATCGAAGAAGAGCCGGCCCCGGAAGAAGCAGAAGATGCACCCGCCCCGGCGGCAGAGGCGGCAAAGTCTGCCGCCGGAGTAAAGAGCTGTTCCATCGTCTCTTTTTTCTCCAGATAGTAGTCGTAATTACCAATATAATTAATCAGGTTTCCCAGCTTCAGGTCGAGTATTCTTGTGGCCGTCTTGTTGATAAAATAACGATCGTGGGAGACATAAAGTACGGTTCCCGTATAGTTGACAAGGGCATTTTCCAGTATTTCCTTGGACGTAATGTCCAGGTGATTGGTCGGCTCATCCAGGATCAGAAAGTTGGCCTCGGAAAGCATCAGCTTTGCAAGAGATACGCGGCCGCGTTCGCCGCCGCTTAAATCCCGGATCAGTTTGAAGACATCATCTCCGGTAAACAAAAAGGCGGCAAGCACATTTCGAATCTGGGTATTATTCATGTTCGGATAAGTGTCCTGAATCTCCTGGAATAATGTCTTATCCATATGAAGCACCTGGTGTTCCTGATCGTAGTATCCGATATGGACCCTGGCGCCCAGCGTGATTTCCCCGGCATCCTGTTCTACCAGTCCGTTGATGATTTTTAAAATAGTCGTTTTTCCTGTGCCGTTGTTTCCGATAATGGCAATGCGTTCCCCGCGCTTAATGTCAAAATCCACATTCTGAAAGAGTACGGGGCCGTCAAAGCGCTTCGTCAGGCCGCGTACGGACAGGACATCATTGCCGCTTAGGATATTCGGTTCCAGCGTGATATTCATCGCATCGTTTAACTCCACCGGTTTATCGAGAACCTCTATTTTGGAGAGCAGCTTTTCACGGCTCTCCGCCCTGCGGATGGATTTTTCACGGTTAAAGGAACGCAGCTTCTCGATTACCGCCTCCTGATGCTTGATTTCCTGCTGTTGATTTAAGTATTCTTTTAATTTTGCTTCACGAATCATCTTTTTCTTTTGTGCATAGTCTGAATAGTTCCCCATGTAAGTCATAATGCTGCCATATTCAATCTCTACCACTTTTGTGACAACACGGTTCAGAAAATAACGGTCATGGGATACGATTAAGACAGCACCGTCATAGTTGAGCAAATAGGTCTCGAGCCATGAGATGGAGTTCATATCCAAATGGTTTGTCGGCTCATCGAGCAATAAAATATCTGGTTTTGTAAGAAGCAGCTTTCCGAGAGACACACGGGACTGTTGCCCTCCTGAGAGCGTGTCCACCTCTTTTAAAAATTCATCTTCACGAAAGCCAAGTCCTTTTAAGACACCGACCAATTCACTCTGATAGGCGTATCCGTTGGCGTGTTCAAAACGCTCTGTCAGTCGGTGGTATGTCTGAAGCCGGTTTTCTAAATCTTCGCCGTGAAGATGTTTCAATTCCATCTCAATCGTGCGAATCTGTTTTTCCATCTCAATGATATCTGCTTTGGCAGTCTTTAACTCTTCCAGAATTGTGTTTCCGCTTGAAAGCTCCTGATGCTGTGACAGATAACCGATTGTCTTTCCTTTTGTCAGGATAATATCGCCACTGTCTGTATCGAGTTCTTTCATGATCATTTTTAAAATAGTAGACTTTCCGGCACCATTTGGTCCGATCAGTGCCGTTTTTTCGCGATCTTCTATATGAAAAGAACCAGATTTGACAATCACTTGTTCTCCAAATGCTTTTGAAATATTATGACATGCGAGAATCATATATATAACCCCTCCCTTTTTGGTACAATAATTTTATTATAACTAAAATGTAAGAAAATACAACTAAAAGTTTGACTTTGATGCGGTGATTCTATATAATGATTCTTAGAATGGACAGGAAAACAGAGGAAGGTGAAGAAAAAATGGAAGAAAGACAAATCTCCCAGGCAGTTATCAGAAGATTACCCCGCTATTATCGTTACTTAGGTGAGTTATTGGAAAATAGTGTGGAGCGTATTTCTTCTAATGAATTAAGTAAAAGGATGAATGTAACAGCTTCCCAGATCAGACAGGATTTGAATAATTTTGGTGGCTTTGGACAACAAGGTTATGGATATAATGTAAAGTATTTATATACAGAGATTGGAAAGATTTTAGGTCTGGATGTCAATCATAATATGATTATACTCGGAGCAGGTAATTTAGGACAGGCACTTGCCAATTATGCTGCTTTTGAGCGAAGCGGATTTGTCTTAAAAGGAATTTTTGATGTGAACCCAAGACTTGAGGGCGTTACAATTCGAGGTATTGAGATCCGGATGATGGATGAGTTAAGCGACTTTATCAAAGAAAATAATATCGAGATTGCAGTGCTCACTATTCCAAAGACAAAAGCAATTGAAGTTGCAGACATGCTTGTGGAAAGCGGTATCAAAGCTATTTGGAACTTTGCGTATACAGATTTAGAACTTCCGGAGGATGTGATTGTTGAGAATGTACATCTTTCAGAAAGTTTGATGAGACTTTCTTATAATGTCAATCGTTATCATGTGGAGCATACGACGGAAGAATAATTTCCTGCTTTTGCGGGAAATAAGATAAAAGAGACGTGTAGTGGAGGCATGCAGCAGGCAGGTTTCCTTTACACGTTTTTTTCAAGAATAGAAGGTGAACAAAAATGATATATTTGCCAACCGGCGAACAGATGCGAAGAGCGGATCTGTATACGATTGAAGAAATCGGAGTTCCGTCTATGGTTTTGATGGAACGTGCGGCACTGGAAGTGGTAAGATGCATGGAAGAAGAACAACTGGATTTTCGCAAGGTGCTTGTAATCTGTGGGAGCGGCAACAATGGTGGAGATGGATATGCAATTGCCCGCCTGTTACACTTAAAGGGGCATGATGTGACTATTTTTTTTGCCGGGAATTCTCAAAAACGAAGCGAGGAAAATGCACAGCAGGCAAAAATTGCAGCACATTATGAAATTCCGGTGATAACCAATCTGGGTACAGAGGAATATAGTGTAATTATAGATGCACTCTTTGGAACCGGATTGAAACGTGAAGTTACAGGCCATTACAGGGAGGTTCTTTGTTCTGTCAATCAGATGGCCGGCAAGAAGGTGGCGGTTGATCTGCCATCGGGAATTCATGATACGACCGGAGCCCGGATGGGGATTGCTTTTTGTGCAGATCTGACAGTTGCAATTGCCTTTCCAAAGAGAGGTCTGTTTTTACAGGAGGGAAATGTGTGTGCAGGAAAGATTCTCACAGGTGACATCGGCATTTCCTCGGAAACATTCTCAGAAGGAACAGTTACATTTGGCTATGAAAAACAAGACCTATTTCTGGGATTTCCAAAAAGGAAGAAAAATTCACATAAGGGAAGCTATGGAAAAGTGTTGATGATTGCAGGCAGCAAAGGGATGTCAGGAGCTGCTTATTTAAGTGCAAAAGCCGCTTATGCAGTGGGGGCAGGACTTGTGCAGATTTATACACACGAAGAAAACCGTGTGATATTACAACAGCTTTTACCGGAAGCGATTATTACAACATATGACACGTTTGATTCTGAGCAATTAGAAAAATTGATTCAATGGGCAGATTTGATTGGAATTGGATGCGGACTTGGGAAAAGTGACACAGCAGAACGAGTGATGCAATATACGTTGAAACGTGCGCTGGTTCCTTGTGTGGTGGATGCAGATGGTATCAATATCCTGTCAAAACATATGGAATGGATTGAAGAAACGAATGCTCTGATTGTTTTGACACCACATATGAAAGAGATGTCCAGAATGCTGCAGTGCAGTGTAAAAGAACTGATAGAACAGCGAATGGAAAAGCTGCATGCGTTTGTGGAACGATATAAGGTTGTCTGCGTGCTAAAAGATGCGAGAACGCTTGTTGCGAAAGAGCATCAAAATACATATTTGAATTTGTCCGGGAATGCGGCGATGGCAAAGGCAGGCTCCGGAGATGTGCTTGCGGGAGTTATTGTGGGGATTTTGGCACAACAGTGTGAACCGTATACATCTGCATGTCTTGGGGTGTTCCTCCATGGTCTTGCAGGTGATATGGCCCGGGACAAAAAGGGAGCATACAGTGTACTGGCAAGTGATTTGGTTGCGGAAATCAGCAGTGTATTAAAGAATATATAAGAGAGGCGACAGAACAGATGAAGACTTATAGCAGAGTATATGCAAAGATTGATTTGGATGCAATTGCATATAATATGGAACAGATGAAACAAAACATCAGACCTGAGACGAAAGTAATGGCGGTCATAAAAGCGGATGGATATGGGCATGGAGCCGTTCAGATTGCGGAGATGATGGAGCGTTGGAACTACATATGGGGCTTTGCGGTAGCGACTTTAGACGAGGCAGTTGTGCTTCGCACAGAAGGGATTCAAAAACCGATTCTGGTGCTTGGATGTGTGTTCCCAGATCAGTACATGGAGATGTTAAAGCATGAGATTCGAATGAATATTTACACAGAAGAGATGGCAGAGTCAATCTCTCGAATGGCGGCAAGAGAGGGGAAAACAGCTTATATGCACATCAAACTGGATACCGGAATGTCGCGGCTGGGATTTGGAATCAATGAACAATCAGCAGAGACAATCAAGCGGATCAGCAAGATGCCAAATGTCAATATGGAAGGGATTTTTACACATTTTACCAAAGCAGATGAGAAAGATAAAAGCTTTACAAAAAAACAGATACAGGAATTTGTATGGATGACGGAACGCCTGAAAGAAAAAAATGTCCGGTTTACATATGAGCACTGCTCCAACAGTGCAGGCATCATTGATGTCCCGGAGGCGAATTTCGATATTGTAAGAGCAGGAATTTCTACATATGGACTCTATCCATCGGAAGAGGTAGACAAGACAAACGTAAAATTAAAACCGGCATTGGCATTAAAGAGTCATGTGGCATTTGTAAAGGAGATAGAGAGAGGGACTCCTGTGAGCTACGGAGGCACGTTCGTGGCCAAAGAGAAAATGAAGATTGCAACAATTCCGGTCGGATATGCAGATGGATATCCAAGAAGCTTATCAAATAAAGGATACGTGTTGATCCGTGGAAAGAAAGCACCTATTCTCGGGCGGGTCTGCATGGATCAGTTTATGGTGGATGTGACACAGATTGAAGGCGTAAGCTTTGGCGATAAAGTCACAATGATTGGAAAAGACGGAAATGAGATTTTGCCGGTGGAAGTGCTGAGCGAACTTTCCGGGCGATTTAATTATGAATTTGTGTGCGACCTTGGAAAACGTATTCCGCGTGTATATGTGCGGGATGGGAAAATAGCAGAGCAGGTGGACTATTTTGCATAAACGAGAATTCAGGTTCTAACTGGAATACATCCGAAAAAGATGGAAATACTAATTTTATCTTAAAAAATCGGAGTGTGAATAGAGTGCAGATTAGACGTGGTGATATATTTTATGCGGACTTAAGTCCGGTAGTCGGTTCAGAACAAGGTGGAATACGACCTGTTTTGATCATACAAAATGACATTGGGAACAGACACAGCCCGACTGTGATCTGTGCTGCGATTACATCAAGAATGAACAAGGCAAAGTTGCCGACACATGTTGAAATTGATGCAGGAAAATATCAGATTGTAAAAAATTCAGTGGTGCTGTTGGAACAGATTCGCACGATTGATAAAAAGCGTATCAAGTCGTACTTGGGAAAGACTACAAAAAAAGAAATGTTGGGAATTGATAAAGCATTGCTTAGAAGTTTGGCACTGAATTATTTGATTTGTATCAAAGAACCCAGAGGTAACAGATAGTTTATGGATTAATGTATTCAAAAGGTTTTCTTAGAGAATTTGAGGATCGCCTATCTGTTTCAATGGACAGGTAAGCTTCAAGAGAAGATTTATATAGCCTCTGTTTTTACATATCAATTTATCAAGTAAGGTATGTAGAATGGAGGCTTTCTATGAAAGATGAGTGGACTGACTTAGCTGATTTTTTAAAAGAAATGATTGAGAAGTATTTTGACACTATTGACTTTGACGAGCAAAAAAGTGACATCCTTGTAGCGAAATGATATTCAAAATAAAATGAAGGAAACAAGTAATAAACGTAAAGATTAAGAAGTTTGTGTGAGCGTTTCTCGCACAAACAATTACATAGAATACGGAT
>OJKJ01000911.1_pt1 | contig 13068 bp, 10 predicted proteins | sample 1596491 | NCBI WGS metagenome assembly OJKJ01 (sample SAMEA4350160, study PRJEB24818) | metagenome | biome: human; feature: gut; material: faeces | place: Denmark | collected 2013-09 | reverse complement strand
GCTCTTGACATGCAACGATAGTTGCTGTTATATATAAAGCAAGGGCTGAAAGTCCAAAAAGGAACTTTCAGCCCAGTGATTATCATAGAAGATCAGCATTTACAGACTTTTTTTCACACACTCATGATATGCTTAATTATGCGCCAACTATGCGTTAAACTTGTGTTTCGCGAATAGTTGTATCAATCCCCATTTCTTCCCAAATCCCTCCCAAATCAATCCGCCACTTTAACCAACCTCACTCAATTACCCAATCCCCCTCCACTCAACATCATCCTCTCCAACCACCCGATAATGCTCAACCGTATATCGAACCCCATCAATTTCAACGGTACCGGACAAGTTAGTAAACGCCGGTCATCATTTTTCCGTCCTCGTCGAACAGAATAGCCCTCCAGGCCTTGTCAATGGACAATGCGAAATTCAAATCCCAAGTATTTCCATTAATTCCCTGTGAGGCCTGTCCGCATCCGCCTGGAACACATCGATTCGGCTGGGATCCCCGCTTCTGTCCACAAAGGCGGGGAACAAAAATCCGCAAACCGGTTTTCCGGGCTCGTACTCCCCGGCCAGCGGGCAGATAGCGCAAATCATATATTCAAATACCTCCTCAGACTCCCACTGCCGCTCTCCGTCCGATCCCTTGGCCGGGATATCGTAGCGGTCGTGGAACACCAGGATGGCATAATCCGAATTTGACCGGTAACGCTCCATGACAATATCGTAAAAAGTGTCCATCAGAGCGTCGTTTTTCAAACCGCATTCAATCATGGCCATGAGCAGCTGCCACATGCTTCCCTGTCTGCGCGCTCCCGCAGGATATTCGTATTCTTTCAGGTTTACATTGGTCGCGGAAAAGGGAATCTCCTTGGCAAGTTTCAGCTGTTTGGTCCGCTCCGGCGCCGATAATTTTCGAAAATTCGTGTTAAAACTCCCGTCAAAATCGCCGTCCCTGTCCACATAGCAGCCGGCGATCCTTGAAAAGGATGTCCGGGCAAGGGTCATCCGCCTCGTCAGTTCCAGCATATCTTCTCGGTTTATCATGGTCTGTCCATACCCTTTCTGTCATTGATCGCATTCATTATACCAAAAGCCGGACCGTAAATAAAGCGCTGATTACAGTCAATCAGCGCCTTGGTAGACATAATATTTTTATGTTAAGTAATCAGAGGAAAATCCACCGGCTTCCGGCTAACAGCAGAAACTCTGCGGTCCCCAGCAGGGCGATCCAGGTTTTTCCGGCAGCGTGCGGCTTTTTTACCCTGACCGGCAGCAGAAAAAACAACGCCATGGCGCACAGGGCCAAAAGATCCATTCGGATTAGACCTCCTCCCAGCCACCCCTTCAGCGCGTATACCGCCGGTAAAATGGCGGCCGAGGTGGTCACCGGAAGCCCCATATAGCAGGTTCGCGCTTCATCGGTCTGTTCCTGCCGCTCTTCTTCCATCACGTTAAAATACGCCAGGCGGACCAGCGCGCATAATACATAGAGCGAAGCCGCCGCTGCGCTGGCCAGGCTGCGGTCCTGGCAATACAGAATTATACCCGGCAGAACTCCAAAACTGACTAAATCGCTGAGGGAATCGATCTGGATTCCAAAGCGTTTCTCGGCAGGCGTCCGTTTTCTGGTCCGGGCGACCGCGCCGTCGAACATATCGCAGGCTCCGGCCAACATCAGGCAGACCAGCGCCGTTTTTGGGCTGCCGTTGACAGCGGCCAGAATTCCGGAAAATGCGGCCAGCATCCCGGCATAGGTTAAAATGACAGTATAATTATAAAATCCAAGCATATTGGTCTTGTCCTCTCTTTATCCGATTTTTGCGGCTAAAATGCTGTAGGCCAGAATGCACCAGGGTTTTCCCAACAGGATAATCCAGGTGAATTTCCGAAAAGACAGCTTCATAAGCCCGGAAAAATAACACAGAAAATCGTCCGGCGCCAGCGGAAGCAGGATGCACAGGAACAAAATCAGGGTATAGCTTTTGGCGCTCTGAATTCGTTTGATCCAAACCTGATAATGTTCCTGCGAAAACAGGGACTCCACCAGAGGCGCGCCAAAGCGCCGGGCCAGAATAAAGGCGATCAGCGAGCCGAGACTGATCCCGATATAATTGCACCAGAATCCACCGGCGGTTCCGAACAATACAACGCCCACGATGCAGCCCAGGAATCCCGGAAGAACCGGGATCACCACCTGAAAGGCCTGGATCGCAATTAAAATCATCGGGCCAATGAGCCCGAAGCTCCGAATGTATTCCTGAAGCGTGTCCACTGAGTGGAACCGCCCGTCAACACCTGCCTTCAAAATAAAAACCGCGCAGAACATGATCAAAAAAATTCCCAGCCACATGCTCCATTGATATCTCTGGTCTTTTACCAAAACGCTGTCCCTCCCTTGCTGTCTCTTCTGATATCTGCCATTCTAAATCATATTTCTAAATGATATGCGGTAATAAAACGAAAGCTTTTATAAATATTCTCTAATAATAAAATAAGACGGTAAAACCAAGCCGGAATGCGATTGACAAGCCATTTGATTTCACTTATACTGCTACCTATGCTTTGAAGGAAAATGCGAAAGGGGATAAAAATCGGTTTATGGAATACAAAAGCAAACGAAATTTTAGAATAACAGGGGCGTTGGGCCTGCTGTTCGCGGTGTTTACCGCCATTGTCGCAACGGTTGACGTAAGGCCTATCGGGCCGGAGCAATCCTCGGTGGGGCTGGCCGGCCTCAACCGGTTTGTGGCCGGTCTGTTGGGGGTGAACCCGTTATGGTATGACATAACCGAATGGCTGGGCGCAGCGGCGGTTCTGTTTGCCCTGGGATTTGCCGCTCTCGGTTTGTGCCAGCTGATCCGGCGGAGAAGCCTTTGGAAGGTGGATGCGCGCATTTTGCTGCTGGGAGCCTTTTATATGGTCGTGGCTCTGGTTTATCTGTTTTTTGAGCTGGTGATCATCAATTACCGCCCGGTGATTCTGGATGCCGGGCTGGAAGCCTCCTACCCCTCCTCCCACACCGTGATTGCCATCTGTATTTTTGGCACGGCGATTATGCAGTTTCATCATTACCTGCGGGGGAAAACAGTGTGGCTTGTCATTTTGGATTCCGCCACGGCCCTTCTGATGGCTGTGACGGTGATCGGCAGACTGCTCTCGGGCGTCCATTGGTTTACCGATATTGTCGGGGGCGCGCTGCTCTCCTCTGCTCTGATTATGCTGTACGCCTCTGCGCTCTCCTATGTCGAATGCCGCAGAACGGTGTGATCGATAATCCGCACAAAAACGGACCGGCCCAGCGTTGCGCCTGAGGGATGAAACTCCCTCGGCGGCAAGCTGGGCCGGTCCGTTTTATCTCATAAGGCGGGCGCATTTCCGCTCTCAGACTTTAAACATCACCCTGTTTTGAAACTCCTGCGCCTTGCCCTCGTTCCAGTCCTGTACAGGCCGGTAATATCCAGCGATTCTGCTGTACACATCCGTGGTCGCTCCGCATTTGGGGCAGACCGACTGATTGCCGGGCAGGTAGCCGCAGGACTGGCAGATGGTGTAAACCGGCGAGAGGGTCACACAGGGCAGTTCATGTCCGGTGATCGCCTGACGGATCACATCCCGCGCCCTCTGCCACTCTTCCATCTCCCGCTCCACATAGATGTGGAATACCGTTCCCGTGGTGTAGAGAGGCTGCACCCCGTCCTGGTTGGCCAACGCGCGGTCAAGGGGCAGCGCACAGTCCGCAGGCAATTTGGTGCTGTTGGTGTAATACGGAGTATCTCCGCTCCTGCCCGCCGTCCGGATTCCGGGGAAGCGTTCCCGGTCCAGCTTGGCGAACCGGAAGGTGGCCGACTCCGCGGGCGTGGCCTCCAGTCCGAAGATATGGCCGTATTCCAGCTGGTATTTCACCAGCCGCTTCTGCATGTGCTTTAAAACCCCGGCGGCAAACCGCGCCGTGGCCTCGGACTCCATTCCCGCGTTGAGCCAGCGCGCGTTCAGGCCCGCCTCGTTCATGCCGATCACGCCGATGGAGGAAAAATGATTGTCGAAATCGGACAGATAACCTGCGGTGTAGGGGTACAGCCCGTTCTTTAACAGGGTGGAAACTACGTCCCGCTTGATATCCAGGGAGCGGGCCGCCAGATCCATCATCTGGTCCAGGCGCGCGTAAAATTCTTCCTCGTCCCTAGACTGGCAGGCGATCCGCGGCAGGTTGACGGTCACCACGCCCACCGTGCCCGTGTGCTCGCCGTACCCGAAAAAGCCGCCGGCTTTTCTGCGCAGCACATGGAGGTCCGGTTTGATTCCCTCGTAGGAAATCCGCACGTCCCCGGGCTTTAGGCCCCCGCGGGCGTAGTTGACAAAGTACGGCGTTCCGTAGTGGGAAGCCAGGGAAAACAGAAGCCGGTTCTGTTCCGTGTCGGACCAGTCGTAATCTTCGGTGATCCCGTAGGCCGGAATCGGATACTGGAAGCCCAGGCCGTTGGCGTCGCCCTCCAGCATGGTCTCCAGAAACGCCCGGTTCACCATGTCCATTTCCTCCTGGCATTCCCCGTAGGTGAAGTCCATCCGCTTTCCGCCCACAACGGCCCGCTCTCCGGCCATGTCAGCCGGAACCTTCAAATCCATAAAAATATGGGAGAACGGCGCCTGCGTGCCCCAGCGGCTGGGCGTGTTCACGCCGAAAACGAAGGCTTCCATGCATTTCTTGACTTTGTCGTAGGACAGGTGGTCCGCCTTCACAAAGGGCGCAAGATATGTATCAAAGGAAGAAAAGGACTGGGAGGCCGCCCATTCATTCTGCATGATGCCCAAAAAGTTGACCATCTGGTTGCACAGGGTGGCCAGGTGCTTGGCCGGGGAGGCTGTAATCTTCCCGGTGATGCCGCCTAAGCCGTCCATCAGAAGCTTTTTTAAGGACCAGCCGCAGCTGTAGCTGGTGAGCATGGTCAGATCGTGGATATGGATATCCCCGTTTAAGTGGGCGTCCGAGATCTCCTTGTCGTAGATTTCCGTGAGCCAGTAGTTGGCCGTCACGGCTCCGGAGTTGTTGAGAATCAGACCGCCCACGGAATAGGTGATGGTGGAATTCTCCTTGACCCGCCAGTCTTCCACCCTCACATAGCTGTCCACCACATCCTTGTAGTCCAGAATGGTCTTATCCAGATTGCGGATCTTCTCGCGCTGCTTCCGGTACAGAATGTAGGCCTTGGCCACATCGGTATAACCGGATTCCTCCAGCACCTTCTCCACGCTGTCCTGTATGTCTTCTACCGCAATCCGGTTTTCCTGTATCTTTTTCTGAAAATCGGAGGTGACCCGGATGGACAGCAGTTCCAGGATATCGTCCGTGTAAAACTTATCCGTGGCTTTAAATGCTTTCTGGATGGCCATGGTTATCTTTTCCAGGCGGAATTCCACGATTTCTCCGTCCCGTTTTACAACTAAAAGCATATTGATTGTTCCTCCTTAGAGAGATTTCCTCCATTATACCAAAAACGGGACAGGAAATACAGTATCCGCGGTTATTCTGCCAGAGGTTCCGGTAAAATTTCTTCCAATTCCGGGGAGAACGGCTGCTGCGCTCTGCCGCGCACGCTCCAATCGGCCTCCGCGCTGTTGCCGGGAACCGCCTTGAAGATGAAAATTCCCGCAAGGGCGCAGATGACGCTGACCGCGATATTGGCGTAAGCGAATACCACATAGGGGGCAAAGCTCAGCGTGGTAAAGCCGAACAGGCCCATATAATAGATACAGCCGGTATTCCAGGGCACCAGCGGCAGGATAATGGTGTTGGCCTCCTCGATGGTCCTGGAAAGCACGCTGCGGTGGATTCCCCGGCGGTCATAGAGTTCCCGGAACATGGTTCCCATGAGCACCGCGGAGACATAGAAATTGGTCACCAGCATCACGGTGAGGATTCCGCATACCAGGGTTACCAGGATGGCTGCCCGGTCAGACCGGACGGAACCGGTGATGCGCTCCACCAGCGTGTGGAGAAAACCAGCCTCGCTCAGGATTCCGCCCAGCGCCAACGCCAGAACCGCGGTGCAGATCGTGTTCATCATGGAGGAAATGCCGCCTTTGCTGAGCATCGTGTCCACCAGTTCCATTCCACTGTTGACCTTCACTCCGTTAAACACAACCGCCAGCACGTCGGTCAGAGCGGCTTTCTGTACCAGAACCGCCAGGGCGAGCCCGGCAAATCCGGAGATCAGGATCGCCAGAATAGCCGGAACCTTCCGGATGCTGAGGATGACGATGAGGACCACGGGGATCAGCAGCAGAATGTTGAAATGATAAAGGCCTGCCAGCTGGACTCTCACGGACTCGATCACAGAGGGATCCATGGCAACCTGCGCATATTGGGCGCCCAGAAAATAGAAAATCACCAGGCTGATAATCACGGCCGGAATGGTGGTGTACATCATGGAGCGGACGTGGTAGTAGATATTGATGTCGCTGGCGCTGGAGGCCAGAATGGTGGAATCGGACAAGGGGGACAGCTTGTCGCCGAGGACCGAGCCTGAGATCGCCGCACCGGCCACGATGGGGATGGGAATTCCCATACTCACGCCGATGCTCACACAGGCCACGCCCATGGTTCCCGCCGTGCCAAGGGAGGTCCCGATGCAGAGGGAAAGCAGGGAACACATGATAAACGTCAGGGGAAGGAGCATACGGGGCGTGATGAAGCTGAGGCCGTAATAGATGATCATGGGGACTGTGCCGCATTTGATCCAGGCGCCGATGAGGACGCCCACAAACAGCAGGATGATGACGCAGTCCATGGCCCGCTTCACGCCCGACATCATACCCTCCTCCAGCTCCCGGTAAGGGTAGCCGAACAGCATGGAAATGATCAGGACCAGGAAAATGTTGACCACCAACAGGGGGATGGTGGGAACGCCGGCGATAATTCCGGCCGTCAATACGACGGCGATTACCGCCAGGACCGTAACGGATAAAAACAGACTGGGTTTTCCGGATTCTTTTTTCATCGCAATCTCTCCTTTACTGATTTACTGACAGAAAAAGCCACCCGGAAATTCCGGGTGGCGAAGGCAGCTCAACAGCTGTTTGCGCGAATATGCGTACACAAAAATAGCCATTTAACCTTCCTTCGCCTACGAGATTAGCTGACGGGTTCGGGAAAGAAGGTTCCCTATTGCCGGGATACGTGGCGCTCACTGTATCTCCGGGCAAATACACCCCAATAATTGGTTCTCCCGCTGCCGCTTCTGTTGGTTTACAGGGCGCGGCATTCGGCGTATATTTTTCTGTTGTGTTATAATTATATGTCTAGTTTAACAAAAAATGAGAACAGTTGCAATAGTCAACTGTCAGATAGTTGCATAAAACTGCGCAAATGTTGCAAATTTTATCGGCTGCTCCGGATCCATTCCACCCACACGGAATAATATTTCCCCAGAATATGGGAACCGTCGGTGGAATAACCGTCGGCCAGATTTCCGTTTTCATCGTCGAAAAGGCTGTTGACGTTCAGGTAGCGGCAGCCGGTTTCCTCTGCAATCGCTTCAATGGCCTCGTTTAAAGCGTCGATTTTCCGGTTGTTGTAAATATCGCTTTTGGCGGCCTTCTCCCGGGTGACGTGCAGATTTGCCTCCAGAATCAGGGTCGCCTGGGGCTGCCTGGCGCGAATCTGCTCCACCACGGTCCGGTACTGGCGGAGAATGCTCTGTTCCTCGTATCCCAGCTCATTGATCCCAAGCATGAGATAGATGGAGCCGTAGCGGTTCGAGGAGAGAACCTCGTCCAACCCCTGTTTGGTCCCGTTTTTGAGGGTGACCTGGGCCTGAAAGAGATTGAACACCGACATGCCGGAATTTGCAAATACCTCCGCCTGCCCCAAATCACCGTATTCGGAGAGCCCCACGGTCCGCGAGTCCCCGATAAAGAGCGTATCGGAAAAAGTTTCGCCGGTCCCGGGAGATACGGTTGACGGAACTTCCGGGGCTGGAGGTGTTGTTTGCGAGGGCGCTGTATCCGGTGCGCCCATTACCACTGCTTCCGTATCCGCCGTTCCCCTCTCCGGCACGCCCATTTCCGTCGCTTCCGTCTCCACCGCGCCCGTCGCCCCCGCCGCTGCCGGGTTTGTCTCCGCCGCGCCCATCTCCTCTTCCGCTGCTTCTGCCCCCGCTGCGCCCGTCGCACTCACCTCCGCCTTCGCCATAGCCGTCCTGACGCCAAATGCATCCGGCGGCAGCTTTCCCAAGGCAAGGATCATGATACTGCCCGTCAAAAGAATACTGTACCAATATCGTCTCATCTCACACCTCCGCCTAAAATCTGAAATATAAAAATGGATCGTCCAGCCCTAAACGCATACAGTACACACACAACCAGAATACGGCCAGAAGTCCAATAGCCGTGATCAGGGAATACCGGTGTCTCCTATAGATCCGCCCGGGAATATCCGTCATGAAGATCAATCCCGCCGCCAGGGAGATTGCGTAGAGCTTTCCGTATTTCAGATAATCACCGCTGAAATAGACAAATTGCTTCTGGCGGGCGAAAACAGGAAACAAGCGCTGGAGATACAGGGCGATTTGGCCTATGTCCGTGACCGCGAACACAAGCCAGGTGAGCGGTATCACAAACAGCATGTAGAGGTGGCCCAGAAAGCTCCACCGTTCCAGTACGGCGAGAAGCCCCAGCCGTTCGGCGGACATGATCAAAAACAGCAGCAGGCCCCAGAGGATGAAGTTCCAGCTGGCCCCGTGCCAGAATCCGGTCAGAAACCAGACTGCCATCAGATTGCGGAAAGTCAGAAGCCTGCCCCGCCTGTTTCCGCCCAGGGGAATATACACATAATCGCGGAACCAGCTTCCAAGAGTCATATGCCATCGCCGCCAAAATTCCGTCATGGAACGGGACATGTAGGGATGGTTAAAATTGTCCGGAAGTTTAAAGCCCATCATGGCGCCCAGCCCTTTTGCCATCAGGGAGTAACCGCAGAAATCAAAATAGATCTGAAGGCTGAACGCCGCCAGACCCAGCCAGGCCAAGGGAGTGGAGATGCTCTCATAGCCGATGGCCTGAACCTGGCTCCACAGGCCGCCAATCCGGTTGGCCAAAAGCACCTTAAACCCCAGGCCGATGGTAAACTCCCGAAGGCCGTCCTCAATCTGCCGGAAGGTAATCCGCCTTCTGCCGATCTGGGCACGGATGGAGGAATAGGTCACAATGGGACCGGCGATCAGCTGGGGAAACATGCTGATATACATGCCAAAGCCCACCAGAGAACCCTCACAGGGAACGGATTTCCGGTAAACGTCAACCAGATATGAGATGGCCTGGAAGGTGTAGAAGCTGATGCCAACGGGCAGGACCGGAGTGAAAACCGGAAAATTTTGGGATACTCCCGCCATTTTCAGAAGCAGGTTTACATTTTGGACAAAAAACGACGCGTATTTGAAAAGAATCAGCCAGAACAGGTTGTAAAGAACGCCGCAGACCAGCCAGCGCTTCCGCAGCCGGCCGACCCTGCGCCGTCCGATTAAGACTCCGATCCGGTAGTTGACCAGAATGGAGAGAATCAATAGAACAAAATAAAAGGGGGTGTCCCTGACCCCGTAAAAATAGAAGCCAAGACTCCCCGCAAGAAGCCACAGATTCTTCCATCCGCCCGGGATTAGATAGTAAATCATCAGGAACACCGGAAGAAACTGAAATATAAATTCCAAACTGCTGAAAACCATTTTTCTCACCCTCGCTTTTGTATGCACTCATATCCTTAGACGTTTTCATGAGGCCAAAAGTTGCAGGTGAATCATTTTTTTTGCAGCGGACAATTATTCAAAAGGCTGAATATAGAAATTGCCAACCACGTCGCTGGAGTTGATCACGTTCACAAAGGTGTCCGGGTACTGCTGGTGGATCTGCTTTTTCATCTTTCTCACATCGCTGTCCGAGAGCACCGTGTAGATCAGATATTTCTTGTGGGCCGTGTAGGAGCCAAAGCCCTTCAGGATCGGGCTGCTGTGGTTGGTGACGTCGAGCAGGTCTGCGGAGATGGCGGCCGGATTGTCGGTAACGATGAGCAGCGTCTTTTTCTTGTACTTCTTGTAAAAGGTGTTGATCACCTGGGTGCTGCAGAACTGGAAAATAATGGAATATAAAGCCTTGTCCATGCCGAACAGCCGGCCGGAGATCAGGATGATCACGGCGCTGAACAGCAGCATGTAATTGAAGGTGGACACCTTGTACTTGTTGGAGAGGGACATGGCGATGAAATCCGTCCCTCCGCTGCTGGCGTTGTTGTTTAGGATCAGGCTCAGGCCCAGACCGTTGAGAATCCCGCCGAACACGGAAATCAGCAGGATATCGCCGGTGATGGGGATGACGGGCAGCTCGTCCACCAGGACGGAAACCACAAGCAGGCTGAGGCAGGAAAACACGGTGAACTTCTTGCCCACCAGCCGGTAAGCAAAAACAGCCGGGACCGCGTTGAATATCACGTTCAGCAGGGTAAAGGAAATCTTCACATCATAATATTTTAGCCCCACCCTCTGGATCAGCTTGGACAGGCCGGAAAATCCCCCAGGCACCAAATTTCCCTGCTCCACAAAGGTGTTCATGTTGATGGCCAGAATCAAACTTCCCAGCAGAATGAAGATAATATTCACGATATTCCGCCATTTTTTGCTGTTTGCCACCTTCTGCATATTCTTCTGATACAGATCAGACACCATTTCGTGATGTTCCATATCCGCCTCCTGCTCCATGGTTTTATCATACCCATATAAATCGATTTGTTTCCTTATTATAGCAGAAGTTGGGTAAATATTACAACACTCCGGGCGGATTTTCCGCTTAGGATACGATTTTAAAATAAACTCTGGACGTCAGGACATAGACTGCTGCGTAGACAGCGGCGAACACAGCCAGGGTTCCGGCCGTGGTGGCGGCAAAAAGGGACACGTTCGTCAGGTTCATGGCAGCCAACAGCCTGGTAATGATGGGAAATGCTGCTGAAATGTGAACCGCTGCCGCTGCCAGGGGCAGGAAGAACATCAACAGGATCTGTGAGCGGATGGACCGGCGGATCTCCGCCTTGGAGAGTCCCACCTTCTGCATGATCTCGAATCGGCTCTTGTCGTCATAACCTTCGGTCACCTGTTTGTAATAGATGATCAGCACGGTGGCCATCACAAACAGGGTGCCCAGAAAAATGCCCAGGAACAGCAGCCCCGCGTTCAGAGAAAAATAAGAGGCGCGCTGGGCTGCCGCACACTCGCCCTGGATTCCCTGGGGGAGCACAGCGGCCTTTGCCATGACTTCATCAAAGATGCGGATTTGCGTCCCCTGGTCCGCATCCAGGTCAAAGCCGTAGTGGTATTGGATGCGTGAGAAATATTTCTCATCCACCTTCTGCTGCGATTCCAGAAATTCAATGTCCGCCAGATTGGGAAGGATCAGATAGTACACCTCGGGGCCAAAGGAATCCGCCCCCTCCCAAAGTCCGTAATCTCCCGCCGGCACCGCCTGGTAGGTTCTGCCAAGAAGGGTCAGGTTTTCCTCCTGGTAGGGGGCCCTCTGGGTGATGACCATGCACTGTCCTTCCCCCAGCACGGTGTTGTTTCCGGTGAGCCGGTTATAGTCCTCCTGGGTTATGACGTACATGGGAGCAATCCGGTCCAGGTCGCTGTTGGTGTAAATTTCTTCCAGCTCGACACGAGAAGTGACAGATCCCGGTAGGTCAAGGTGTTCTGTTCCGGCAGCCCTTCCCGGGCGAGCACCTCCTTCACTGCGGCCGTGATCACGGATTCCTCCTCCGGTGTGGTCCGGTCCGCCGTCAGCATGATATTGCGCGGAAAACGGTTGCGCATCACATCGTCCATTCCCACGTAGAGCGCCACTGTGCTGGAGAGCATCACTAAAACGGAGGTGGACAGGATGCAGATTCCCGCCAGACCGGCGGCGTTCTGCCGCATGCGGTAGAGCAGGCCGGACACGGAGATAAAATGCTCAGTCCGGTAATAGAACTTTTTACGCCCGCGCAGGAATTTCAACAGCGCGATGCTTCCGGCCGTAAACAGACAGTAGGTGCCGATCATGACCAGGATGGCGGCGACGAAAAAGGCGCTGATTGCCATAGCGGGGTTATAAGTGGTCAGAGCCAGATAATATCCAAAGCCCAGGGTGATGATCCCAACCACCGCAATCCCCCACCGCGTTTTGGGCTCCCGCTCTCCCATCTGCCCGCCCCGCAAAAGCTCCATGGGGCTGCTCAAATGCACCCGGGCCAGATTCACGGACAGGATCACTAAAAATACGGCTCCAAACAGCAGCACGGAAGTCAGGGCGGCTGTCCCCGAGAAAAAGAATCCCCACTGTACGGGAGCTTCGATCAGGCGGAGCAGCAAAAGATAAACTGCCTTTGAGAACAAAAAGCCCCCTATGATTCCGCCCCCAAGGCTGATTACCGCAATGATGAAGGTCTCAAAAAACAGGATTTTGCCGATGTGGCGCTTGCCCATGCCTAATATATTGTACAGGCCGATCTCCATCTTCCGACGCTTCATCAAAAAGCTGTTGGTGTAAAACAGGAAGCCGCCGGCAAACAGGGCGATGATGAAGCAGCCCAGGTTTAAGATGGTCCGCATATCGGAACCGCCGTGCATTGCGGCGATCTCCCGGTTGCCCGCTAAGGTGAGGATGATGTCGAACATCATCACAGAACCCGTACAGGTCAGAATATAAGGAATGTAGGTCTGGGCGTTTTTACGGATATTCTGCGCAGCCAGCCTGAGATAGAAGAAACGGTTCATGTTCTGTCACCACCTGTCGTAATCATAGTCAAGGTATCCGCTATGTTCTGGTAGAGCTCGCTGTTGGTCTTTCCACCGCGGTAGAGCTGGTGGAATACCTCCCCATCCTTGATAAAGAGGACGCGCCCCGCATGGCTGGCCGCGCGGCCGCTGTGGGGTGCGCCCGGCGGCGCACGTTTCTAACCGGTGCAAGTCCGGAATCCGCCCGGTAGTGGGAAGGATATAGCCGAAGGCAAGGGTGTCCATCGTGAGGTGGAATCTGAAGGAAGCCGGATATGGG
>OJKJ01000909.1_pt1 | contig 13104 bp, 10 predicted proteins | sample 1596491 | NCBI WGS metagenome assembly OJKJ01 (sample SAMEA4350160, study PRJEB24818) | metagenome | biome: human; feature: gut; material: faeces | place: Denmark | collected 2013-09 | reverse complement strand
TGCTGGAAGGATGCCTGGCCGCTATGGAGGACATTACGACGGCACGGACCGGGGACAAGACGATGATGGATGCCCTGATTCCGGCGGTTTTGGCGGCCAGAGACGTGGAGGGAGGAATCCCGGATATCTTAAAAGCGGCGGCAGATGCGGCGGAGCAGGGCGTCAAAGACAGCGAGCAGTACGTATCGAAGTATGGAAGGGCCAGGAGCTACAAGGAGCAGACCATAGGAACCCCGGATGCGGGGGCAGTCAGCACGTCGCTGTTTTTCAGGGGATTGTATGACGGTCTGATGGAAGCAGGACGATAATTCTTAGAACAGGAGAAATGAATGATGAGAATGAAAAAATTTATCAATGATCCGGAAAATCTGACACCTGAATTGCTGGAAGGATTTGCAGAAGCCCATAAGGAGCTGGTGGAGCTGGGAGACCAGCGCATGGTCATAAACAGGAAGCTTCCGGATGCGGACCGCGTAACGATCGTGACACAGGGCGGATCGGGCCATGAGCCGGCGATCAGCGGATTTGTCGGAGAAGGAATGGTGGATATCTCTGTGGTAGGAGATGTCTTCGCGGCACCGGGACCGCAGGCGTGTGTGGATGCGATCCGGATGGCAGATAAGGGAAAGGGCGTTCTCTATATCGTTCTCAACCACGCCGGCGACATGCTGACCGGCAACCTGACCATGAAGCGGTGTGCTAAGGAAGGCCTGCATGTGGTCAAGGTGGTGACTCAGGAGGATATTGCCAACGCACCGAGATCCAACGCAGACGACAGACGGGGCCTGGTGGGATGTATTCCTACCTATAAGATAGCAGGTGCCGCGGCCGCGGAGGGAAAGAGCCTGGAAGAGGTTGCAAAGATCGCACAGCGTTTTGCTGATAATATGGCGACTCTCGCTGTGGCCGTGACAGGAGCGACTCACCCGGCAACGGGAAGTCTTCTGGCCGATTTAGGCGAGGATGAGATGGAGATCGGCATGGGACAGCACGGAGAGGGCGGCGGCGGACGCCAGCCTTTGAAATGTGCCGATGAGACGGCCAAAATTATGCTGGATGGCCTGATTTCCGATCTGGATATCAAGCCGGGCGAGAAAATCATGCTGATTTTAAACGGCACAGGCGCCACCACGCTGATGGAGCTGTTTATCATTTACCGGAAATGCGTTTCCTATTTAAAAGAGAAGAACATCGAGATCGTGGCAAACTACGTGGGCGAGCTGCTGACCGTGCAGGAGCAGGGCGGATTCCAGATGTTTATGGCAAGAATGGATGACGAACTGCTTCACTACTGGAACGCACCGTGCAATACCCCGTATCTGAAAAAATAGGAGGAGGTCCCTATGGCGGCAGAATATATGCATATTGGAATCCCTGTGCTGAACAGGAAAGAGGGAATGGTTTACAATGAGGCCATGAAGTTCTGGGTAAGCAATGTGGACGACTATGATTTTAAGATCGAATACTTAAAGTTTGAGGAGGGGACGCCGTTTCCGGAGATCCTTTCCAAGCAGCCGCATGTGGCTTACCGGGTAGATGATTTGGACGGCTATGCGAAGCAGGCGGACCGGATCATCTTCGGACCGGTCGACGCGGGTCCGGGAGTACGGCTGGCCTTTGTCATCTGGGATGACGCGATCATTGAACTGTATGAAGAAAAGTAAGGAGCTGGCTGAATGTTAGTAAATATGAATGAGGTACTTGCAGCCGTCCAGGCGCGAGGCTGCTGTGTGGGCGCGTTCGATACGCCCAATCTGGAGATTTTAATGGCCGTTATCCGGGCCGCGGAAAAACGGAAGGAGCCGGTCATCATCCAGCACGCCCAGCTTCATGAGCCGGAGATGGCGCTTCGCGTGATCGGGCCGATCATGGTCCGCATGGCGAAGGAATCGACCGTGCCGGTCTGTGTGATGCTGGATCACGGCGAGGACCTGGACTATGTAAAGAAAGCCCTGGATCTGGGCTTCTCAGCGGTCATGTATGACGGCTCCTCCAGGCCGTACGAGGAAAATGTCCGCATGACAAGAGAGACCGTTGCCATGGCTCAGGAATACGGCGCCAACGTGGAAGCGGAGATCGGGATCGTGACCGGCCATGAGGGAAAGGAATTCGTGGGCGGCGCCTATACGGATCCGGAACTGGCCGCAAAATATGTGAAAGAAACGGGCATTGATGCGCTGGCCGCATCGGTGGGAACTGTACACGGCTTCTATGCCGCCCAGCCAAAACTGGATTTTGACCGCATTGTGAAAATCAGAGAGCTGACCGGTGTTCCGCTCGTCATGCACGGCGGTTCCGGAATCAGCGTGGAAGATACCCAGAAAGCCATCCGCTGCGGAATCCGGAAAATCAACTACTTCTCCTACATGTCCAACGCCGGCGTAAAAGGCGTGCAGAAGCTTCTGGAGGAGAAAAACGTGAAGTATTTCCATGAGTTAGCCAATGCAGCGATCGATGCGATGGAAGAAGATATTTTGAATGCAATGGCGATGTTTGCATTGGAGTAATTTTAGAAGATAGAGGAACAACAGAGGATCGGAACCAGGTAAAATGGGACCGATCCTTTTTCTGTGCCTGAATGAGTGAGTCTGACATTCCAGAGGCAGGTGGAAATTCACATGACTGACAAAAAATATCTGCATCCTTTCCCGAAGTCCGCTGCCAGCATACCAATTTTTAGGAGAAAGTGCTATAATAGTCTAAAAAATTGAGGTACCTTATGATAAAACAAACCAGAAAAAATAAAGAAGAACACTCGACAGACGCGCTGATGCGTATGATCGAAGCTTCGCCAAAGCAGTTTGAAAAACAGAAACTGAATGGTATATCCGATAAAAACTTCAGCAGCTATCTGAGAGATTTGATGGAGGATTACCATTGTACGGCCGCGCAGTTAATTGCGAGGACTTACTTGAGCAAGACATTTTTTTATCAGATTCTGTCAGGGAGCAGGATGCCGGGACGTGATACGATACTGAAGACGGCGTTAGCTTTAGGGCTTACCGTCGATGAGACTCAACGTTTGTTAACGCTGGGCGGAAGGAATGTCTTATATCCCAAAGTACGGCGTGATGCGGCTATTCTCTGTGCAATCCGTCAAAACCGAAGACTGGACGAAGTAAATCAGATGCTGGAAGAACTGGGAGAACCTGTTTTGTCCTGATAAAGGGGGGAGCATATGGAAGAACTGTTGAAAGGCTATGAGATTGTATCCTGTATTCAGGATAAACAGGAAAAACAGATTTACAAGATCAGGGAAAAAGCAAGCGGCAGGCTGTGTGTGTTAAAATGTGCGTCGGGAACGGCTTCCATACTGCTAAAGGCGGAAGCGGAATCCTTGAAGGAACTGCAGGAACCGTTTTTACCGGAGCTGATCCGGTATGAAGAATCAGAGGATAAGAATTATCTTATTCGCAGTTATGTGGAAGGCCTGACTGTCTGGGAACGGATCGAGACGTACGGCCCCATGGATTCAGACGAAGCGGTTGGTTATATGGTGAAGATTTGCAGGATTCTTGAAAACCTGCATACTCGGATGCCAGCTGTTATATACCGGGATTTGAAACCTCAGAATATTGTATTGACTCCGGATGGAAACTGTGTGCTGATTGATCTCGGCACTGTGCGTAGCTATAAAGATGGGGCGGAGGAAGACACTGTTTTTGTCGGAACGAGATCCACCGCCGCGCCGGAACAGTTTGGATACCGGCAGACAGACGCCCGCGCTGATATCTATGGCGCGGGCGTAGTGCTTTACTACATGCTGACCGGGGAATTAAAGCTGGAAAAGGAGCAGTTAAAGAAGCTTCCTGTCCGGCTGCGGCGCGTAATTAACAAATGTACGTGTTTTTCACCGGAAGGAAGGTATGCGTCTGCCGGCAGACTGGAACGGAGCTTGACGGTATGCAGGCGGGAACAGGCGAGGCGAATTCGGGTGAGGCAGGCTCATGCCATGGCTTTCCTTCTGATTTTATCTGCTTTTCAGCTGTATCAAAGCATCGCAGGACCGAAGCCGGTTGTATTTACTTCCTCACTTCTGGAGCAGGCTGTGCGGGAGGAACTGGGCAGGACTGATAAAGAACCGGTTTACGAGGAAGACTTAGCTGCCGTCAGGCAGATTTATATCTGTGGAAACACGGTATTTCACAAGGAAGAAGATCACTGGCAGTATTATCAGAGACACAGTGTCCGAGGGGAAGAGGTGATTGAATCAGGGGGAATAAAAGATCTGTCGATTCTTTCCCATATGAAAAATCTTCAAAAATTGATTCTGGACAACCAGAATATCAGTGACTTGTCGCCCTTAAGCGGACTGCCTCTTGAGAAGCTGTCTGTCTGTAATAATCCGGTATCTGATCTGACTCCTTTGTCTGCGTGTCAGAACCTTCAGGTTCTGCGGATTGAAGATACAGGCACTGAGAATCTAAGCGCGCTGTCCGGACTCAGGCAGCTAAAGACATTAGATGCAGGGTTCACGAATGTTACGTCTGTGATGACTTTGGAAGACTTACAGCTCAGCGAATTGCGGCTTATTGGAATTCACGTGGATGATTTCGAAGGGATTGCCCATATGCCACTGAGACGGTTATGTCTTTATGGGATTTCCCAGGATGCCGTGCGCCTGATTGGTACTTTAACAACCCTTCAGGAGCTTACGATTTATAACAGCGGAATTGAAGATTTTTCAGACCTGGCAAATTTACACGATTTGGAGAATCTCGATCTTCATTCTAATTCGATCACTTCCCTTGACGGCCTGGATAATTTTCCGAAGCTTATACGGCTTTGTGTCGGAAATAATCCTGTACAGAACATCGATGGGGTAAAGGCCTGCTCTCTGTTGGAAAAACTGGAGCTGGGTGACACTCCGGTGAACAATTTCGCGGCAATTAAGGAATTAAAGCATCTGACATACATGACAGTGAGTGAAGAACATCAGCCTGAGCTGTTAGCTTCTGTGCCGGCTCCATGGTTTGTCTATGCAGATGAATGATAATAAATTGCCCGAAGTACGCTGAAAGCGTACCAATTTCAAAGGATAAAATGCTAGAATTATCTTAATAAAATTGAAGGAGGTACGACATGAAGAAAAGAAGTAAATGGCTTCTGGCGGCTGCGGGAACCCTGATATTTGCAGGAAGTACAGCCGTCATAAGTCTTGCGGAACCTGTTGTGTCCAGCATGGAACTTACGGATTCACGAAGGCTGGGCTGGGTGAAGGAAGACGGCAGTTGGCTGTATTATGGCTGGGAAGAGGGAACTGATCAGGTAACTCCTGTCATAGACGAGTGGAGGACCAGCGGAATGAAGTCTTATTATCTCGGGGATAACGGAAAGCTGGTGGTAAACGACTGGGTGGAGGAACCGGACAGAAAATGCCGGACAGGCGCCGATGGCGCCCGGATTGAAAATCAGATCGTGGAGATCGACGGATTAAAGTACTGCTTTGACGAAAACGGGACAATGGTTGCCAATGCCCTTCCTTACTATTTTAATGGAGAACCTTACTTTTTCCTGTTTAATGGCATGATGATCACCTCCGACTGGGGAATGCGCCGGTCGGACGGCTATATGTGCTATTGCGGTGAAGATGGAATAATATTAAGGAATGGCTGGTATCACCTGAAGGTAAATACGGAAAATTCTGAAGATACAGGAGATTCCGAAGCTGCGGAAGATTCCAAAGATATGGCGGCTGCGAAGGCGGAAGATGCATATGGCTGGTTTTACATGGATGCCAGCGGCGATGTAGTCCGGAAATCGGAGATCGGGGTGGCGGGAGGTGTGTGTCATCTGGATACGGAGACCGGGAGGTGGCTTGAAACTGCCGGAGACATCGATCCTTCGAAATTGAAGCAGACTGCATTAGCAATACCGGAATTTACAAACCTGGAGGTTGGCAAGACGAGTACGGTTACTTTGAAAGCAGAGTCGGCAGCCGACATTACCCTGTTTGCCGACCGTGTCGCGGAGGAAGGTCTGGCGGAAGTAAATCTGGAAGGCAAAACACTTTCTGTCAGGCCGCTGCGCTGCGGCTACGGTGATTTTGTCGTATTTGCCTCGTCTGAGGGGAAAATGTGGAACGAGGCGCTGGTAAGGCTTGAGATTAAACCTTCCATCGATATCAATACCAGTGAGATGAGAATAACCGCGGGACGTCCGGCGACTCGGGTTCTGACTGTGGGAGACAGAACGGCATCTCCCAGCGACGCGTCCCGGAAGGCATCCCCCAGCGATGCAGACAGATTTGAATATGATGCCTGGCTGGAAAACGGTGAGCTGGCATGGGTGAAGCGCTGTGATCAGGAGACGGGAAGGATACTTGTCCAGTCCCAGGCTCCCGGTGACGGTATCTTAAATGTTCGGGTATCTGAGGGCAATGGTGACGAGTATATTGAGACCGTAAAGAAGATTCATGTTGTCATAGAAGAGAATCCGCTCACAAAGAAGATGACAGGATACGCTGCTGAGATGGACACGATCCGCCGGAAGCTCGAGGAGGAAACTTTAAATCCGCAGCAGGCGCTGGACCAGGCATTATCCATAATTTCCAGGGTCAGAGCCGCCATGGAGCAGTCCTCCGTCTACGAAGACGAGGCATGGGAGCGTTCCAATGAAATAGAGGAAATCTTCAGGGAGGTGCTGGACCGTACGGGAATCGAAATTTTATGGGATCCGGCCGTGGAGACGGAGTCGGACGAGGTAACGGATATACTGGCATTTGGCGTTCCCATGAATATTCCGGCAGGATTATTAAAGCCTGGCGCAAGGATCGAGTGTCAACTTGACGTAACAGATGGGGACAACGGGATCAATCTTCCCGGAGAGGTGACGTCGGATATGGAACCTAAAGTACTTAATATAGCGCTGAGAATCGGAGAAGAGGGCAATGTGAAGCCTGTTTCCGTCATTTATCCGATCAAGTTTCATATGAATATGGAAACGCCTCACGGCGCGGAGACAGATGACGAATGGATAGTGATTCATGATTCTGGCAAAACCGGAACCGTGATTCCTTCCATAACAGACAGTGAGAATACGGATCGCCTGTTTTTCGAGGCTTACGGTTTCAGCAATTATGCTTTCGTCTACGGAACTTACCACGGTGATGTCAAAATTCCAACGATCACTCATCGTACAGTCACCAGCGAAAGTTCCGGTTCAGGCAGTTCTGTTCCCGAGGGGCAGTGGGTGAAAAATAATACCGGCTGGTGGTATCAGTACCGGAACGGCACATGGCCGTCTGACGGCTGGTATTACCTGGCGTGGAAAGACCAGTATTACTGGTATCATTTTGACAAAAACGGCTATCTTAATACTGGATGGTTCACGGATCGCGACGGGCTTGCATACTACCTGCACCCATTGGCAGACGGAAATCAGGGGGCTTTGTATACAGGCTGGCACCAGATCGATGGATTGTGGTATTATTTCAACCAGGATTCTCAGAATGGGAAAATGGGGGCGCTCTGGAAAAACGGGGCGACGCCGGACGGATATTTGGTGGATTCGGACGGGGTCTTAAGGCCGTAATATGTAAAAGAATGAATGGAGAAGAATAAAGGGAAAAGGCATGGCGGAAATTTCTGCCATGCCTTTAAACATGGCAGACGTTATAACCAGCCTGGAATTTCTGAAGCAGGCAGACGAACCTTCTTTGTAATTTTCCCTCAGCCGAATTGATTTTTCCTGCCCCCTCTTGTATAATACTTATATAAAACGATTCATAAAAGAAGATTATCGGAGACGATTCCATGATAGAAAAGAAGAAGCTGAATAAAATCAAGATCGCAAAATTTATCCGTTATAAAGGCAGCACGTCCAAACCGGAGATCGCTGCGGAGCTGGGGATCAGTATGCCCACGGTCTTACAGAATGTGAAAGAACTGACCGAAGCCGGAATTGTCGGGGAGATCGGAGAGTATGAGTCTACTGGAGGCCGAAAGGCAAAGACCCTTTCTATCACAGCCACATGGAAAATGGCGGTGGGGCTGGATATTACGTTAAACCACATCAGCATGGTCGCGCTGGATTTAAAGGGAGCCATAACGGGGAAGAGACGCATCAAGAAGAATTTTGAAAATTCGTTCGATTACTATAAGGCATTGGCGGAGGAGCTGGATTGTTTCCTGGAAGACATGGGTGCCGCGCCGGATAAGATCCTGGGAGTCGGCATCTCCATACCGGGAGTAATCGACCAGAGCAGGGAACTGATCGTCCGTTCCCACGTACTGCATCTGGACAACGTGAAATTTCAGGTGGTCAGCCAGTTTATCCGGTATCCGGTATCCTTTGAAAATGACGCCAACAGCGCGGCGCTGGCGGAATTTGTCCACCGGGACCGTGACGCGGTTTATCTGTCCTTGAGCAACTCCGTAGGCGGTGCGATTTACGTGAACAGGGAAATCTATGCGGGGGATAATTTTAAGAGTGCGGAATTCGGCCATATGGTCATAGCGCCGGAAGGAAAAACGTGTTACTGCGGAAAAAAGGGATGCATGGATGCGTACTGCTCGGCCAGAGTACTGTCGGATCACACGGATGACAGCCTGGAGCTTTTCTTTCAGAGACTGGAAGACGGCGACGATGCCATACGGGATATATGGGATTCCTATTTAAGCTATCTGGCAATAGCGGTGACGAATCTGCGGATGGCCTTTGACTGCGATATCATACTGGGAGGATATATCGGCCAGTATTTAAAACCGTATATGATTGACTTAAGCCAGAAAATGGCCGGCTATAATATGTTCGAGCAGGACACGGTTTATTTAAAGAACAGCCGCTACGGCATGGAAGCCGCTGCAGTGGGCGGAGCCATGAAATATATTGAAGCATATTTTGAAGAGCTGTCGTGAGGAGCTGTTACTCGAAACGGATCAGACAAAAGAGATGGTATGGAAAGAGTTATGGTTTTCCGTATCCTCTTTTTTGTATGGGGTCTGTTCCTTTACAGTATCTAATGAATATGGTATACTAAAAAAACGCAGGCTGATAATTCTTACCCTGCAGCAGCCGTTTTATCATCATTCAGAAGGAACGGTCTGCCACGGAGGTCCTTTATGAAAACCCATTCTTTTTTTAATCCATACAATCCCACGTAGAAAATAACAATTTCAGAACTACCATGCGTTTTGGCACTGTAGATCACAGGGCTTATTTTGCGTACCGTAAAACGGGCGCCAGGTTATGAAATTTGTGAAATCGATGAAAATGGAGCAGAAAGTATGAAAATAAAAAGAAATATCTATCTGATGTATGGGATTTCCCTCCTGCAGGGAATGGTGTTTTACGGACCGATCGCCACGCTCTACCGGCAGGCGGCGGGAGTTACCGTGTTTGAAATAACTTTAATTGAGAGCATATCGCTTGCCCTGTGCATTGCCCTGGAGATGCCGTGGGGCGTAGTGGCCGACAGGATCGGATATAAGAATACTCTGGTGATCAGTTCCCTGATCTATGTGGTATCCAAGGTGGTGTTCTGGAAGGCCGACGGTTTCGGCGGATTTCTTCTGGAACGGGTGATGCTGAGCGTTGTGATGGCGGGCATGTCGGGCTGTGACGTGAGCCTGCTGTACCTGTCATGCCGCGAGGGGGAGAGCCACCAGGTGTTCGGCGTGTATAACCTTTTAAATACCGCAGGCCTGCTGGCTGCGGCTCTGATCTTTTCTGTCGCTATCGGCGATGATTACCGGATGGCCGGATTTTTGACCGTTCTGACGTACGCGGCCGCGGCGGTGCTGGCCTTCGGGCTAAAGGAAGTAAAGGAAAAAGAGGGCAGAAAGCCGGTGAAAGGCCGGTTCCTGGCGTGTTTGAAGGAAGTGGTGAGTGATAAACGCTTCCTGCTCCTTCTGGTGGGCATGGCATTTCTGGCGGAGACGAACCAGACCATCACAGTGTTTTTAAACCAGCTGAAATACGAGGCGTGCGGGATAGCGCCGGCTAATATGGGATATATCTATATCCTTGTAACCGTAAGCGGAATGGCCGGAGTCTGCTCGGCCGGATTTACGAGGAAAATCGGTATGAAACGGTTTGCCCTTCTTTTATTTGGCGCAGCCTCCGTCTCCTGTGTGATTCTGGCTCTGACCGGAAGCGGTGTGCTTGCGGTGGGAGGCGTCGTGCTGCTTCGCCTGTCAGCCAGCCTTTTCGTGCCGCTTCAGACGGAGATACAGAACCGCCATGTAAAGGCGGCAGACCGCGCCACCGTTTTAAGCATTTACGCAGTTTTGTCGGAGGGAACGGGAATCGCCACCAATCTGCTGTTCGGCGCGGCGGCCCAGGCCGCCCTTCCGGCCGCTATGTTCTGCGGGGCAGGAATGTGCGCGCTTGGCGCCGTATTTTTCTTAATCTGGCACCGTACTGCAAAATAAGGTGAAAAACAAGATGCAAAATAAGATGGCCCGCCGGATGTTGCACACCGTCGGCCGGGATGATATACTGAGAGCATCTGGTATTGAACCAGGATGAATGAGCACTCCCGGAAACTCCCCATGCGCCCCTCTTTGTGGCTGAGTTTCGGAGAGTACTCTGAAAATCAGGCGGAGGTGACCGACATGAAAAAGTATCCGGGAATTATCCTGGCAATGACAACGGCTGTGATGATCACATCCTGCTCGTCTGTCTTGAACGGAGGAGACACAAAGAGTACACAGGAAGGCGCGGCCAGTGAGAGTGTGACGACGGAAGCGCAGACCGATGCGATAAAGATAGAGAATGAGACGGATCCCGAACCGTCCTCCGAAACGGAGACATCGTCCGAGGCGGAAACATCTGCTCCGTCTCAGGAGTCGAAGCCCAGGGAGACAGAGGCTATGCCGGTCTACACCGTAACCGCGGTTCAGAAGACCATGTATGTGACTCAGCCCGTCCATGTACGGGCCAGCTATACGACGAAGTCCGACGTTCTCACCAGCTTTGGAACAGGCCAGAAGGTCAGCGTTACGGGCCAGTCGGCCAACGGCTGGATGCGGATCTCCTATAAGGGCGGGGACGCTTATATATATAAGAAGTATTTAAGCAGCTCAAAGACGGAGAGCGAGACCAAGGAGGCGGCATCGGTGCCGTCACCTGAAAACACGCCCACGGGACAGAACGGCTCGAATTCTTCGAATACTCAGAACCCATCTGCGCCCTCCGGCCCTTCGGTGCCAGGCGGAAATGATAATATTCCGATCGTGGAGCCGTCGCCGCTGACGCCCTCCGCGGGAACGCAGAACACGAATTCCACGGCAGGGCCTGGCTCTTCGACCGCACCGGGAAGCAGCAGTGGCGCCGGAACCGGGATGATTACGTCGATTGGCCCGGGAATGTGAGAGCGTGGGAAGGTCAAAAGATGAAAAGATAAAAAGATAAAAAGAAGAGTAGATGAAAAGATGAGTAGATGAAAAGATGAGTAGATGAAAAGAGGCGGTTACTCCAGGAGATGGAATGCTCGTGGAAGTAACCGCCTTTTTGTATACTCTGTTTACTCCGCCTGAATTTCCCTCTTAAAGAAATGGGCTCCGGCCAGAAGCAGAAGATAGCAGAGAGACAGAATCAGGATGTGGAAGCCGGTTTTGATAAACAGCGGAAGCGCAGCGAACGGATCGCAGACGGAGCTTGCCGCATAGTAGATTCCGATCGCCATCACCATCAGAAGGGCTGGTTTCACAATCATATCCCATGCATTCCAGGAGAAGGAGACCTGCTTTTTCAGGGAGAAAATGTGCATCAGGGCCAGAAGCAGCTCGCTGGCCAGCATACCGATCAGATACGCCATGATTCCGAATTTCGGGATGCCAAACAGCACGAAGGCCAGGCGGACGAAAAGAGCCGTCACGTTCTGAATAAACGTGGTGGAGGTCTTTCCGAGGCCGTTTAAGATGCTTCCCATGGTGGTGACCAGATAAAGGAAGGGACAGAGCCATGCCAGGGTGATGATGAAGGAGCCGGCATTTTCATCCTTAAAGACACTGACGCCCAGATCGTTGCCAAACAGGGTGAAGATTCCGATGCACAGGATTCCCACGTACAGGCAGTAGCGCAGGGACATGGAGATGGTGCCTGCGATCCGCCGTTCGTTTCCTTCCGACTGGGCCTCGGCTACCGTGGGAAGCAGCAGGACGGCCAGCGAATTGAAGATCGTGGAGGGGAACAGGATAAATGGCAGAGCCATTCCCGTAAGGACGCCGTAAATACTGAAGGCCTCGGAGCTTGATAAGCCGAACCGGTTTAAGGAACCGGGAATCCAGATTGCCTCTGCGCTGGAAAGAATATTCAGGATGAGGCGGTTGCCCATGAGCGGCAGCGCCAGCGTCATGAGTGCGGGCGCGGTTCGGCGGAAGGAATCGGCCGCGGCCGAAAAACGGCGGCCGTCGGAATCCGTATCCTTCGCATAGGTGCCATCCGGCAGCTTCGGCGGAAAAAACTGACAGGCCGCGACGGTATAGAGGGTCGAGGCGATCTCCCCGATCAGATGGCCGGCCACAGCCAGCTGGACGGTGATCTCGATTCCGGCTTCCAGCATAATATCCGCAATCAGAAACACAGCACCGATGCGGACAGACTGTTCAATCACCTGAGCGAATGCCGGAACCCGGGTACGCTGCATACCATAATAGTAACCGTTGATGCAGGCATGGATGGCGGCGCAGGGGACGGAGACGGCTATGTAGGTGAGAAGCGGTGCACAGCGCGGTTCCATCAGGATGCTGCCGGCCAGAAAATCCTGGAACCGGATGATGAGCCAGGCCAGGACGAAAGAGGTTGACATGGAAATGACGAGGCCGGTCCGGAAGATGGAACGGCCTTTCCTTACATTGGCGGCAACGGACTGGGAGATGGCCGTCTGGATGGACCCTGCGCACAGGGCAAAGCAGATGCCGAATACCGGATGGACCATGTTGTAGAGCCCCAGTCCCTCCGCACCGATGGTTCTGGAAAGAAAGATTCGGTAAAAGAACCCCAGCACGCGGGTAATGAGCCCTGTAGAAGTAAGGAGGAGAGTGCCCGTAAACAGGGCATATTTTCTTGGCGAAAGTTTTTGGGAAATCTTTAAAGAATCCTTCATGAAAACTCCATGATTTGGGAATTATTATAATATATTTCTAATGAGCCCCCTTC
>OJKJ01000905.1_pt1 | contig 13148 bp, 14 predicted proteins | sample 1596491 | NCBI WGS metagenome assembly OJKJ01 (sample SAMEA4350160, study PRJEB24818) | metagenome | biome: human; feature: gut; material: faeces | place: Denmark | collected 2013-09 | reverse complement strand
ATTGTTTATATAGTGATCTGCGTATGTTATTCGGTCTTCTTTTGAGTCCCTCAGCTGCTGGTGTTCAACTAGGTTTTTTCTCTAGAGAGCCACAGACTCCAACACCTCACGCGCTCGGCCGCTTCACGCAAGCGTGAGTCGTGAAAAGAACCAATTATTACCCCCGCCAGTTCCACCAGAGAGATCTCTGCATTTTTCGTCAGCAGTCCATAATCGCTTAAACCAGTAAATCCTCTCGTATCGGCAGCATTGTATACCCGTCCGCGGCCGCCGTCTTCCGATTCATCGAAGACTACCTTGCTTCCGCTGGCGTCTCCCGCCAGCTTCGCGGTTTCCAGAAGGATTCTGACTTTCTCCGTATCCAGCTGTCCGGCGTCTTTTCCTGCCAGCTCCGGATAGTAGAGATAGATCATCTGCCTCAGAATATTTTCATAGATGGTCTTTGGGAAGAGAGCCTTATCCGGATTCGCCTCCTGCCACGCCCGGAGAGAACCGATCGCAGCCATCTGGCTCACCGCCGTTCCGTCTCCGTACATAATCGGAATGGTGACACGGACCGGGTACTGATAGACACTTCCGTCGGAACCGGTGAAGCTCTCCGCTATGTTGGGGTATAGCTCTCCCGCTTTTACCATGGGAGTGATCATATCACTTAAATCCTCCAGAACCCCTTTTTCAATATAGGATTCGATCGGAAGCCCATCCAGCACCAGCACGTCAGCGCCGTTGCCGTTTAACAGTTCCGCGTTTAAGGAACGGATCGTATCGGATTTTAAGGTACTCCCCGACTCGCCGGCTCCGTCGATCAGTTCGACTCTGACATCGGGATGCTCCATCTGGAAGAGGGAGGCCGCCTGTCTCACGGTTTGGTTTTCCGAAAGGTTGAGGCCGTATACCGTAAGGGTTTTCGAAGGCACGGTCGGCATTTCCGGATCATACGTATAGCGGGCCAGTTTCTGTTCCTCACTTTCCGAGTACCATAAGTAAAAATCATTGTCATTTCCGACGAGGAGACGTTTTACGTTTGCGCTGGGCATACTCATGGAATTCAGGGAACCGTCCACGATGGTCTCCCACATCGTTCCCTGATCCGCCATGTGATGAATACCTTTAACATTGGCAAGGTAGAAATCATCTCCGTCTCCGCGGGCCAGACTTCCGTATACGTCTGACTCACCAGTCTGGAACGGAATTACTTCTTTCTCCGCCAGTGATTTTAAATCGTACCTGAGAAATCCCCTGTCTCCAGTAGTCATAAAGGTATTGGCTGTCAGCGTGTGGCTGTCACAGAAATTGCTGTGGGAATTCCTCTGCGGGAGCTTCTTTTCCACCACGCCATCCGTACCGACGACGATGACCTGGTCACCGGAGGGAATGAACAGAGTGCCGTCTTCACTTACGTACAGTCCGTTCAGCAGAACCATGGCATCCTGGATCCCGGCGGAAATCTCCTGCATGGGCTGCCCTTCTGCAAATTTCACCAGATGCGCCTTATAACTCTGATCCGCGTAGATCAGATAAAGCGTCCCATCCGCTCCATAGGCAGAATACGTTAAATAGTCGCTGTCCTGAAGCTCCTTCACCGGAGAAGCCGTATCTTCGCTCCAGGAGGAACCGTCGTAGCGATAGGCCTTCTTTTTCCCTTCCACTTCCTGGCCGATTAAGGTGAACATCACCAGCTCCCCGTTCTGGTCCTGGATGATATCCAGAACACGTTCCGTTCCAGCTTCAAACGGATATGCAACCGCCTGCTCCACGTAACGCCCCTTTGCGACGTCCGCGGTTCCCGGGTCCGCAGTCCCTGTTTGTTTTGTACTGTCCTTTGCCCCCTCTGCGGCGCCATCCTTCTGTTCCTTTGTGGCGCATCCGGCAGTCATGACTGCCATGACCGCGGCCAGGGCCAGAGCCGCGGCTCTCTGAATCAAGTGACTGTTTTTCATCTTCTTTTATTCCTTTCTCTCAATTCACTCCTGCATGAATCAAACCATATCTTTATTCTGTCTCCGCCCGATAGAGCGTCACCTTGCTTATTATGGCCTTTACAGCGGCCGGAAGATCCTGTATTCCGCTGAAATAGCCTTCCGATTCTTCCGCCATAATGGACAGAACCGTGGGATCCGGTACGACCGGATTATCCAGGTCCGGGATCATATCCAGCAAAAGCTTCCGCTCTGATTCCATTGGATAATCCCCATAGATCATAAGGCCATCCCAACTCCCAGTCCCATAGCTCATCACTATTTGCCTCTGCTTCCATCGTTCCACACCAGCACGGGTAACGGGGAAGCCATCCTTCACGTCCTCTCCCTGTATCTGTTCCGACAGCAGGAAGGTTACAAAGCGTTCCGCCGTCTCTTTCTGCCTGCTGTTCCGGTTAATGGCGACCCGCTCTTCCGGATAGAAGGTATGATTGACGGATTGAAGCGGATACCCTTTTTCCCTCATAACTGCAAACGAAAGGCTCATCTCCGCCATTTCCCGCGGAAGCTCCAGAGAGGCTGCATTGTCTCCCGCCATAATCCCCAGATGGTCCGGAGTGGTAAACCCGTTCTCAGCGACCAGATTATACCGTTTTCCGGCTCCGTTATCCTCGTCCTCCGGATACAGAACGCGGGCGCCGGAATGCTCTCCGGTCCGCTTGGCCGCTTCCAGAAGGTCTGTAAGCTCCTCTTCCTTTAATTTTCCATCGTCATCCCAAAGCTCCTGATCATACAGAAAAGCAAGGCGCCGGAGAATATTTTCATATACGGTTTTTCCACTTATAGAGCCGGCTCCCTGCGATTTCTGGTACTCCAGATACGCCTGCAGGCTGGATAAACTCGCTGTGGCCCCGGCTTCCCCATATACAACCGGGAACAGGACCCTCACTGGCACCTCGTAAACAGATCCGTCACTTCTCCGGAAATGGTCGGTCAGATTCCGGTATATTTCCCCACTCTCTGTAAACGGCGCGAGAAGTTCGCTCATATTCTCCAGAATCCCTTTTTCTATATAAGAATTTCCCGGAAGGCCGTCCAGTACGAGAACATCCGCTCCCGCTCCGGTCAGCAGCTCCTCGTTTAAGCTTCGGATGATATCCGCATCCGTCATCCCTTCCATCTGCTTTCTTCCGTCGATCACCTCAACACGAATATCGGGATTTTCCATCTGGAACCGTATGGCTCCCTGGCGGATCAGATACTTCTCCGACAGATCAAGACCGTATACGGTCAGCGTCGATGTCGGAACGGAAATGGTGTCCGGATCGTATACATAGTGTGCAAGAACGGGATTTTCGTCTTTCTCGTACCATACGAAAAAGTCGTTGTTCTTACCGACACACATCTTACTAATTCTAATCCCCGGAAGGCTTAAGGAATTCAGACTCCCGTCCACAATGGTCTCCCACATCGTCCCGCCGAGCGCCATGTGGTGAATTCCCGCCGCATTGCACAGGTAGATATCGTCCCCTTCTCCGGCTGCGAGGCTGCCCTCCGCGTCGGAATCCCCCGTCTGGTAAGGAATCGTCTCCAGTTCCTTTCCTGTCTCCATGTCATAAGCCAGAAATCCCAGGTCACCCGCCGTTATGTACGTATCTCCCACCAGTGTGCTGCTGGTATTCAGCGTGCTGTTTCTGTTTTTTTGATACAGCTGGAGGGACCACCCGTCTTCCGGCTTCCAGACCACGGTCTTTCCATCCATCAGGGAAAAGAGCACCGCCCCGCTGTCAGCCGCCAGAAAATCGGAGATATTATAGATCCCATCCTTTTCAAACGCGGGATCTGCAAGCCGCTCCATCCTCTGACTGCCCCAGGCCATCTTTCCGATGTATCTCTCTTCCCCCTGTATAAGATAGTAATACGCCGCATCCTTCGTACCGCTCATCTTTAAAAGCATGCTGCCTTCGGGAATGCTGCCGGTGAGGGCTTCATCCATGTTCCACTCTCCCGTATCTTCCCTCCGGTAAATCCTGTTTTCCATCTCCTGGTTGTATGTGAGAACCAGGAGATCTCCTTCCGGTGAAAGCATCATGGCTTCCATCATCTCCGTCGATGGATCGAACGGAAATGTCAGTTCCTGCTCCACATACCGTCCTCTTGGGACGTCGGAGTTATCGCCGATCCCCCCATTATCGGCCGTCGGTGCCTCCGCACCGCCCGGCTTCGCACCGCCCGGCTTCAGGCCGCATCCTGCCGCCATCACAGTTACCGCGGCCAGTATCAAGAGCCATGCGGCGGCTGTCCGTCCGGTCATTCCTTTTTGTCTGTCCATCTCTTTTTGTCCTTTCTGCCATTCCGGATTTGCCTTTAAAATAATCATACCAGAGAAATCTCTAAAAAAACTGGAAACGGCTGGTTTTTAGATTTTTTAGAGATTTCTCTGCTATAATAGAGGAAACAACTGATATAAATAAGAAAGAAAGCAGGGATCACAGACATGAGAATCTTACTGGTAGAAGATGATAAAATACTGTGCAGCACGGTAGCCATGCAGTTAGAGCAGGCCGGATATCAGGTCGATCAGTGTTACCGGGGCGACGACGCCCTCTACTACGCGACGGAGTATCCCTACGACGTGCTGATTCTGGACCGGATGCTCCCGAGTCTGGACGGTTTAAGCCTCTTACAGGCCATCCGGCAGAAATCCGTCATGACTCCAGTTATCATCACCACCGCGCTCGACGGTGTGGGCGACAGAATCGACGGGCTGGACGCAGGCGCGGACGACTACCTGGTCAAGCCCTTTGCGGTGGAGGAACTCCTGGCACGGATCCGGGCAGTCACCCGCAGACCCGGACGAACCGCGGACACCGCGAATCTGACCTTCGGCAGCCTCTGCCTGGACACAGTCAAGCATGAGCTCACCAGAGAAGGCGCCGCCTCCGAGACGGTTACCCTCTCCGGCCGGGAGTCGTCGCTTCTGGAGTATCTGATGAGAAACGCCGGCCGTACGCTTCCGCGAAATGCCATCCTCTCCTACGTGTGGGGACCGGATTCCGAGGTGGAGGCAGGCAATCTGGACAACTACATCTATTTTTTACGCCGGCGTTTAAAGGCACTTCATGGAAATGCAAAAATCCAGACGGTCCATGGCGTCGGCTACCGGCTGGAGGAATTCCATGATTAAAGAGCTTCGCAAAAAACTGACCCTGTTGTACACCGTAACCACGGGAACCATTCTGACCATGGTAGTCGCAGGACTCCTCTTCTACAACCTCCGTGTATCGGAAAAGGACGCGCTGCAGACCTTTCAGAATCAGATCGTAGCCGTCGCGTCCCGTATGCAGTACGGTTCCACCATTTCCAGAAGCTGGCTGGCCCAGACCGAGGCTTCAGAAAAGCTGATCATACATATTGAGGAGAACCGGGAACCATTTCTCTATTCCGGGTCCTGGGTTCCAGCCACGGACCGGCAGACGCTCATCGACCGGGCGCGGGAAGAGGCCCTGAAGGAAAAAGTCAATCCGGCGGTGCGCCCCGTCTCCTCCTCGGTCATTCAGAGCTCGGTCTTCACGGTAAAGGGGGATCAGGGAGACTCCTATTACGGCACAATCCTTGTCTTTCCCACCGCCAAAGGATATCAGAGCCTGACGCTTCTGGGGTACCGGACGCCGGGTATCTCTCTGATCAGGAGTCAGGGGCCGCGCTTCCTGCTGTTTGATATTCTGGGGATTGCAGCTCTCTTTCTCGTCAGCTGGTATTTCGTCGGAAAATCCCTGGAACCGGTGGAAATGAGCAGAAAACGCCAGAACGAATTCATCGCTTCGGCCTCCCACGAGCTTCGCTCCCCCTTGGCAGTCATCGAATCCAGTGTCACCGCCATCGACGCAGTAGCGGCAAGTCACTCTCCCTTACAGTCGGCGGAAGGTTCGGACAGCCCCTCTCCCGTGCAATCAGCGGAAGGTTCGGACAGCCCCTCTCCCGTGCAATCAGTGGATTGTTCGGAAAAACAGGCCCAGTATCTGAAAAACATACGGAGTGAATGCAGGCGCATGGCGGCGCTTGTGGGGGATATGCTGCTTCTCGCCTCCACAGACGCCGGCAGCTGGTCCATCAAACAGGAGACAGTGGATATGGATACGCTTCTCATCGAAACCTACGAGCTCTTTGAACCGGTCTGCCAAAACAGCCAGGTCAGGCTTTTCCTGGACCTGCCGGAAGAGACGCTTCCCCATGTAACCGGCGACGCCTCCTGCCTGAAACAGCTGCTCACAATCCTTTTGGACAACGCCGTGTCCTATACACCGGCCAATAAAAAGATCACCATAAGCGCCGCGGTGAAAGGGAAAGAATTGACGATCTCCGTAGCCGACCAGGGGTGCGGGATTCCCGCCGATGTCAGGGCGCATATCTTCGACCGCTTTTACCGGGGTGACACCTCCAGGACGGACAAACGCCATTTCGGCCTCGGCCTCTCCATCGCCAAAGAGCTGACCACGCTCCACGGCGGCCGGATCTCAGTAGACGAAACGGAAGGCGGCGGCGCAGCCTTCCGGGTGAAGCTGCCTGTCACGGCGGAAAATGAAGGGCAGAGACTGTAAATGCGCCCGGCTCATTGATCAGGAAAATAAAAAGGCAACAGGCCTGATTTTTAACGGACCTGTTGTCTTTGCTTACAAATAAACCACATTTCTTATCCTATTGCCTGTTCAGCGCCTCCCGGTATTCACTGGGAGTCAGCCCGGTAAACTGCTTGAATCCCTTGCTGAATGCTTATGTACGGTAAAGAAGCAAGCAATCGAAAACAAGAAATAGACCGCCAGCACCACACTATTCAAAACCAAAGACCAAAAGACGAGCATTGTGGAAATGTGCATAACTGGCTATGGAATCATGGATAACTCTATTTCATAAGACAGCCAGTTATACACATTCCCACAATGCCGACGACTACGGAATCCCCCTTATTCATTCCTGTATATATCAATAGTTGTAAAGCATGCAAAAACAGTATATAATCAAAGCAGCTAATACTTTGGAGGAAATACAGTATGTTTTCGTATGAAGAAATACAAAAGTACAACGAAACAGATATTCGTATTTACAAATATATTGTTTCTGATATTGACAAAATACAATACATGACCATTAGAGAGCTTGCAAAAGAACTTCAAGTGTCTACGTCTACCATACTGCGCTTTTGCAATAAAAACAATTTTGATGGGTATTCCGAATTTAAAGAAGCTCTGAAAAAAGAGATTAGCTTGCAGACTGCCTGTCCGCCTATGGAGGATTTGCAGGAACTTTCTGTTTTTTTTACAAGGGCAAATTCAAGTGCTTTTGAGGAAAAATTATTGTTTGCGGTTGACGCTCTCAGAAAAGCTGATTTGATAATCTTTATCGGAATGGGTTCATCAGGAACGTTAGCAAAATATGGAGCAAGGTATTTTTCCAATATGGGGCATTTTGCAGTAGGGCTTGAAGATGCGCTTTATCCGATAGATTCTTTTCGTTGGAAAAATACAGTCGTTATTGCTTTTTCAGAAAGTGGTGAAACAGAAAGACTAATTGAAGTGATTAACCAGTTTAAGAAAAAGAAATGCTGCGTGTTAAGTATTACAAATTCCCCACTATCAACTTTGGCAAAATTATCGGATTGGAATTTCTCTTATAATTTAAACACGAAACGGATTAACGGAGGATATAATGGAACAACACAAGTTCCAGTTATTTTTGTTATTGAAACACTTGCAAAAAGAATATAAGGAAAACAGCCTGTTACTTGCTTTGTAACAGGTTTTTTTCTACCATGAAACACGGAGGTGACATTATGACTGAATTGGAAAAATGTATGGCGGGAGAATATTATAATTGCCATGATAAAGTTTTTCTGGATTTGAAAAAAAATGCAAGAAAATTGTTACATGAATATAATGCCCTTGCTTATGAGCAAAAGAAAGAAAAAACAGAAATTCTGAAACAATTATTTGGGGGAATTGGCACAAATGTATCTGTTGGTTTGCCCTTTATTTGCGATTATGGAAAGAATATTCATATAGGGAACAATGTATCTGTCAATATGAATTGTACATTTGTGGATTGCAATAAAATATCCATTGGTGATAATGTGCTGATTGCTTCAAATGTGCAGCTCTACACAGCAACACACCCCGTTGAATTATCTGAAAGGCTAACGCCAGGTTGGAATCTAAATGATGAGAGATATTTTTGTCGTACTTATGCACTCCCAATCACTATTGGAAATGGCTGTTGGTTAGGCGGGGGTGTTATTGTATTGCCGGGTGTGACAATAGGCAACGGCTGTGTTATCGGCGCAGGAAGTGTTGTGACAAAAGATATACCGGAAAATTCATTGGCAGTAGGAAATCCGTGTCATATAATCCGGAAAATTAATGGAGAAAATGTGGAATGTTTAAAATAGTTGCTTTTGATATGGACGGAACAATAGCCGATACCATTCCAATGTGTATTAAGGCATTTTACAATAGCGTATCCCCCTATACAGACCATGAACTTAGCAAAGAGGAAATCCTGCATACGTTCGGGCTTAATGAAATCGGTATGGTAAAAGCTATTGTTGGTCAGAACTGGGAATCAGCGATTGAGGGTTTTTATCGTCAATATGAATTACTGCATAATGAGGTTACAAGCGCATTTCCCGGAATATTGAAACTGATTGACTTTTTGAAAAAGAAGAATATTATCGTAGCATTGATTACGGGGAAAGGTGAAAAAAGTTGCACAATCACTTTGGAAAAATTGGGTTTGTCAAAAATATTTGATGAAACATTATATGGTTCGGAAATATCCCCGAATAAAAAAGAGAATATGGAATATCTCTTGAAAAAATATTCTATTTCCAAAGAAGAATTTTGCTATATAGGAGATACGGTTCAAGATATAAAGGATTGCCAAGATATAGGCGTGGTTTGCTTTTCGGCAGCATGGCAAGAATCTTCTGATAATGCTGATATTTTGGAAAAAGAAAATCCTAATCATGTGTTTTGTTGTGTAAATGATTTGTACGAATATTTTAATCGTAAACAATAACAGCCAAATCAATCTTAACGGTCAAGGGGCGACAGCCTAAAATGCTATCGCCTCTTTGCTTTATAAAAGTAACCGTAAACTTTGCAATGTCCTATGCGGGAGAAAGGGGGAAGTTTCTATGGCTTGTACAGAAGCATACAAAGAACATATTATGTACACGTTCCACGGCTTTTGCAAAGTCGTTATCCGTAATGCAGCTATCACCGCATGGCATGACCAGCAAAGGCGGCACAAAAGAGAAATATCCCTTGAATACCTCACAGAAGAAAAGTTCTACCCATTAGGTACGACAGGTGAATATTTCACAGCACCTTATGAAGAATACCATATCACGATATGCGGTCAGACAATCATTCTCACCAACGGGAATCTTGCCGCCGCTCTGCTATCCCTGCCGGAAAAGAACCGGGAAATCATTTTCCTTTATTTCTTCGGGCATTACAGACAGTGGAAAATCGGGGAAATGTACGGACGCTGCCGGAGTACAACCGGGTATCAAATCCACAGGACGTTGAAGCTCCTGCGGAAAGAAATGGAGGTGCTTTCGCATGGGGAATCAGAATCTTATCCCTTATGAAACGATTGTACGGGCGACAGAGGGCGAGCCGGAAGCGGTGGACGAGGTTTTGCAGTATTACAGCCGGAGAATCCACTATGCCGCCATTGAAAACGGACACGTCAACCCGGACACAGAGGACAGTATAAAATCACGCCTTGTCGCTGCCCTGTTCAAGTTCCGCTTTGATGAACAGCCGACCTAAAACTGAATAACCGCCGTACATACACAAGCGGCACACCGACACAGGAAATTATAAAAAGATTTCCTGGTTTTTTGCGCCCATTTTTGGCAAATCGAGAAAGTGTCGGTACTGGTATGTAGGCAAGGAAATTTTCCCGTTTTCTATCAGACAGCGGGCAAAACGCAGCTTCCGAAACGCCTTATTGTCGGGAATGTAGTGGTCAAGCATTTTTGTAACACTTTGTTCGATAAATATCTAACTGTAACGTGCCTCCATAGGTGTTAAATAATTATTGTATGAATGAGGTCGAACATAATTGTACCAGTTGATATATTTCATTGTAAGCTCGTCCATCATTTCAATACTTGAAAATGAAGTAACATTATAAAAATTACTTTTGAAAGTGTTATAAAATCTCTCCATAGGTGCATTATCATAAGGGCAACCTGCCTTACTCATGCTTTGAGTTACATTGTTATCTTTGCAGAAATTAACAAACTTTCCAGCCAGGTTTAGAATGCATAACTACTGCACATAAATGAAGTTCTTTATTCATGTATTTATGCATAGTAGTATTACTAATGTCATAGCCATAACGCTTAATAAAAATGCGCATAGCTCTATAGCCTATAACACGGTTATTATTGTAATAAACATATTTTATAAGCTCAAAAATTCGTGTTAAGCGCTTATGATATTCTCGCTTTGCATCCTTTTTATAATTGTAGTAACAGTTAGGGCTAATGCCAAACTGCTGGCATAACCATCTTAAACCAAATATATTTTTATTATCATCGATGAATCGATATACTACTAATCGATTTCCTTCGCGAAGAATGCAGCTGCTTTTTTTAAGAAAGCAATCTCTTTATCTTTCTCGTTAAGAAGTTGATTTAATCTTCTTATTTCCTTAGCTTCATTTGATCCAGATGTTGTGCTTGTGGTATAAAAGCATTCTTCCCTGTACTGGTTAACTCATTGGCTAACAGTACTTTTGGCAATATTATAATCAGCAGCAATCTGAACTGTTGACTTATTGCCAGCCATATAGGCTTTCACTACTTCCTTTTTGAAGTCTTCGCTGTAACGTACTGACATAATGATATCCTCCTTGCTTTGAATCATATTATAATATATTATTCGAACAAGGTGTTACAAATTTAGTTTACCACTACAAAGCCCAGTAAAGAGTGCAAAGCACCATCAATGGTGGCAAGGCTCTTGACAGGACTTTTTCTTTTCTGTGTTAGATAATCAAGAGGAATAAAGCAGAAGTTTTCATTTTACGAATAAAAATGATAAGGCTATACTGATTTTTATTGTGGCGGATATATGTAACTGTTATAATATGGGTATGAAGAAAACGCCAAATTTGAAGTTGTCGGGCTGGAATGTCGCAGATATGTTGTGAGGAAATATTATGGTTGGATTTAAAGTAAAGTACTATTGGTTTCAAATAGGAAGCGGAGATTTTCTGTTTTCATTTTTTTCGACAGTTGCTTATAATCTGGAAAATCAAAAATGGGGAAGTAAATTCCCGGTCATTATGAATGAATTGTATCAGGGAGAATTAAATAGTACCCATATTCCTGAAGCAATAAATGAATTAGAGCAGATAAAACAAGGATTAGCAAAGCTGTCTCCAGATAAAGTAATATGGGATATAAAAAACCTATCTGCTCAGTCACCATGGGGAACAAATATCAGTAGCGATATAACCAATTTATTGAATTATTTTGTTACAAGTGATGGAGAGGATTTTATCACAATTTTTAACCATGCATTAGAAAAAGCAGAAGAGCTTAATTATGGACTGAAAATAACGAGTATTTGATATTTATATAAATTTAAATTCGGAAGGAGATTGTTATATGGGGCTATTTGATAAATTCAAAAAGAAAAACACAAAAAATACTTTTATCGAAAATATTGGAAGTAGTCGCCCCTAACTATGGTGGTGCTGATTTAGATGAATTAAAATATAGGAATCCATATTTTGGAACAATTATGCGTTTTGGTTCAGATAAATTTGATGATAGCTTAGAGATATTTAGGGCTGCAAAGTAAGGCAAAGAACAAGAAAAATATCAGTAAGTGATATTAAAAGAAAAGAAAGGATTTTGGGAAAATAGATATGGTAATCATTATTCATATATTAACGATACTATTTGCTATAGCTTCGCTAATCATTATTAAGAAGAAACGATATAAAGTTATGCCACTTATTAGTTTGATTATGTTTATTTCTTTCATTGGGTGTGCTATTATTTCTATTGTATCTTTGGTTGTCCCATACGGGGAAACATTGATTTATCCTTTGGGAGCTATTATATTAGGTTTGATATTTATTTTAGTTGGTTTCAACGACTTCTATTCTTTGTTGAGATGTAAAGAAAAGATAGACGGTGTGTATTGTGGCTACAATACATATTATGGCGGTAATGGCATTTCTACGCAATCCCCAGTATTTGAATATACATATAACGATACTCATTATCGTGAGCAAACAGCACAAAATGTATCTTATAAACAATTAAATAAAAACATGATAGAAGGAAATGTGTACTGTTTATATATTGATCCTAAACATCCAGCAATATTTATTTTTTCACGGAAGATTAATGTGAGTTCTGTAATTGCAATTATATTTGGAATATTGTTTTTTATAGCAGGCATTTCTATGTTGCTTGCATTCTTCCCTGTATTTTTGAGCGTAATAAAGTAATGTTGAATAAGATTTAAAGCTGATAATTTTGTGAATTTAAGCAAGTTACTGCAATAGAGGTAGAAAATGAATAATATCATTAAAATCAACAAAAATGAATTAAGAATTGATAAAAATATAATTAAGTTTAGTTATGATATTAGAGAAATCAAGATAGTTGATAACCAAGTTATTGTATTATTATCAATACCATATAATGTTGATGAAACATCTAACATATATGCAGTTTCTTTGGATTGCAAAATCATTTGGAAAGTAGAAAATCTAAATACTAACGGAAACAGTTTACCATTTGATAATATGTTTCTTAGCAATGGAGTGCTAACTGCGACAGATTTTTATGGTAGAAGATTTTTTATAAATACTACAAATGGAAGGATAGAAAGAAAGGATATAGTAAAGTAAGACTTATACATTAAGGTGACGATTATGCGATACAAAAAACTTATAATAAGTGTTATAGCAAGTGTGCTTTGTCTAGGATTGTTGAATGGTTGTGTCAGTTATTCGCATGATTTTAACTCTAGTGAAGAAGCACAAAAATATATCTTATCCAAATTAAAGGACAAATACAATGAAGAATTTATCATTACAGAAGTGAAGAAGTATAAAGAAGAAAAAATAGGATTGAACTGGATTATGGCAGAAGTTTCCAGTAAAGAAAATTCTTCTCAAACTGCTACTGTATATACA
>OJKJ01000902.1_pt1 | contig 13170 bp, 13 predicted proteins | sample 1596491 | NCBI WGS metagenome assembly OJKJ01 (sample SAMEA4350160, study PRJEB24818) | metagenome | biome: human; feature: gut; material: faeces | place: Denmark | collected 2013-09 | reverse complement strand
ACCACATAAGCGATAATGACTATGAAAAGTAATTCATAAATAATGAAAATATTTCATAAATTCAAAGTCAGACAAAGCAAAAGAAAGGAGAAAAAGTATGGAGATTCAATTGGGGATTATCGGATTTGGGGGTATGGGAAAGCATCATGCCAAGGCGGCTCCAAACGGCGGCGTCCAGGTAATAGCAGCAGCGGATATCCTGCCGGAGCGGGTAAAGGAGGCGGAGGAGCAGGGCCTGACAGGTTATAACACAGCCGAGGAATTGCTGTTGGATGAGAGGGTGAATGCCGTTATCTTAACAGTGCCGAATCACCTTCATAAGGAAATGTGTATCAAGGCGGCGAAAGCCGGAAAGCACGTGATCAGTGAAAAACCCTGTGCTCTGACGGTAGCTGAGGTGGAAGAGATGGAGGCTGCCTGTAAGGAGGCAGGAGTTCATTTTACAGCCCATCAAAACAGAAGATGGGATAAAGATATGCTGACTGTTAAATATGCCTACGACCATAATCTGCTCGGCAACATCTTTGTTATAGAGTCAAAACTTCATTCCGGGAATGGGTACGTACATGAGTGGCATTTGTATAAAAAGTACGGCGGGGGCATGATGTACGATTGGGGAGTGCATTTAATTGACCAGTTCCTTTTCATGATGCCGGATGCCAAGATTAAATCCATCTATGCGGACATTCAGAATGTACTGCACGAAGAAGTTGATGATTACTTTAAGATTATCATGAAAATGGATAACGGAATCACCTGCCATGCAGAGCTTGGAACGTATGTGTTAAAGTATCAGCCCAGATTTCTGGCAGCCGGAGACAAAGGAACCTTGGTGATTCAGAGTCTTGGCAAACAGGATGGCGCCATTTACCGGACCGGGAAGATGCTGGAGAAGCTCCCTCCCCAGATTGCAGAATCAGAGGCAGGCCCAACCAGACAGTTTGCCCCCATTCCACCCGGAGGCATCGTGGAAGAACCACTTCCGGAGATTCAGACCGATGTTTTGGACTTTTTCCGGAATTTCAGGGAGGTTCTGAATGGAGAAGCAGAACAGAAGGTTAAGATTTCTGAGGTGAAGCGAGTTCTGGCAGTTATGGAGGCGGCGAGGCAGTCAGCCGAAACTGGAGAAGCGGTTTTGTTTGAATAAACAGGGAGGGATACAATGCTTAAGTATATTATGAAACGAATTCTGTACATAATACCGGTTATGTTTGGTGTGATTGTGCTGGTATTCATTATGAAAGCTATCACTCCGGGTGATCCGGTCGTTTCCCTGCTGCCTGGCACGGCTACAGAAGAGATGAAGGAAAACCTTCGGGAACAATTAGGTCTCAATGATCCGATTGTGGTTCAATTTGGAAAATATGTGGCTGGAGTCGTCCGGGGGGATTTGGGAACCTCCTATAAGACGAGACAGCCTGTGGCAGGAGAGATTGCAGGACGCCTTCCTAATACAATACTGATTGCGGTTTGGGCCATGTTTATCGCACAGATAATTGCCACTCCGCTGGGAATTCTGGCGGCGGTAAAACAGAATTCTATGGCGGACAGCATTATAGTCGTCTTTACCATGATAGGCGCCTCGGTACCTAACTTCTGGCTGGCGCTAATGCTGATTCAATGGTTTGCTATCGATTTGCACTGGGTTCCATCCTTGTATGACGGCAGTATTAAGAGCTGGATTCTCCCGATTATATCCGTAACCTTTGGTTCTGTGGCGCAGACCACCCGCGGTGTAAGAACGAATATGCTGGAGATTATAAGGCAGGATTACATAATGACAGCCAGGGCAAAAGGACAGAAGGAGATAACGGTTATTGTCAATCACGCATTTAGAAATACACTGATACCAGTAATCGCCGGTATCGGCGGCGGCCTTGGCGGAATGCTGGGGGGCGCGGTTATCGTGGAACAGGTTTTTGCAGTTCCCGGTGTGGGGAAATATATATCGGATGCGGTTTCTGCAAGAGACTTTCCGGCGCTGCAGGGAGGTATTATCGTTATAGCTTTGCTCTGCTGCATCATCAATATTGTTGTGGACGTTCTCTATACGGTTGCGGATCCGAGACTTAAAACAACATTTATAAAGAAATCGGGAAAGAAACAACAACTGAAAGCATCAAAGGGAGGTGCATAGGATGTCTAAAATTACAACTCCTGCAATGATAAAACTGGATAAGAAGGCGCAGAAAAAAACAAATTTGTCCAGCAATACCCCGATGGGGGAGGCGATTAAGAGGCTTCTCAAAAACAAAACTGCAATGGCGGGTCTGGTGATCATTGTCCTGCTGCTGCTGGTAGCTGTTTTTGCACCGCTTATTGCACCTTACGGATACCAGGATCAGGATTATACGGCGGTCCGGCTTTCACCTTCCTTAAAACATTTGTTTGGAACGGATCATCTGGGACGCGATGTATTCAGCCGCTGTATGTACGGCGCGAGGTATTCCCTTCCAATTGGAGTGATCTGTACCTTGCTGGGACTGATTGCAGGCGGCGGCTTAGGGCTGGTAGCTGCTTACTTTGGAGGAAAAACGGATAATATAATCATGCGTTTCATTGATATTGTTCAGGCGATTCCCAGTATTCTTCTTTGCATTGCACTGGTGGCCATATTGGGAAATGGCATGTGGCAGCTGGTGGTAGCCATCACGGCTGGAACCATACAGGGTATGACTAAGAATGTGCGCGCGGCTGTTTTTATGGTGAGAAACAATGATTACGTGGATTCTTCCAAATCCATCGGCGTATCCGATTTTATGATCATGATCAGACATCTGGTGCCCAATGCGGTGGGAATGATTGTAATCAATGCCATTGGTGTGGTGTCTTCCAGCATTTTGACAATATCTTCTTTAAGCTACTTAGGCGTGGGTCTGATTGCGCCCACACCGGAATGGGGAGCGATCCTTTCGGAAGGCAAACAGTATATGGCTGTTGCGCCGCACATGGTTTATTTTCCGGGTCTGATGATTGCAATTACAGTTGTAGCCTTTAATCTCTTTGGGAACGGTCTGCGGGATGCTCTGGATCCAAGGCTGAAATAATGTTGGGAGGATATACAAGATGAGTGACAATAAAAAGCTGTTGGAAGTGAAAAAGCTGACCGTACATTATGAGACCGATGATGGCGTAGTGGAAGCCGTCAACAATATTACGTTTGATATTGCGCCAGGTGAGATTTTAGGCGTAGTAGGAGAGACGGGAGCAGGTAAAACGACCATCGCCCGCAGTATTATGGGGCTTCTCCCCAAGCCGCCCGCACATGTAATCTCCGGCAGTATCAAAATTGACGGGACGGAGATGCTGTCAAAGAAGCCGGATGTAAAAGGATTGTTAGATTTTCACGGAAAAAGAACCCGTAAGGCAGATGATAACAGACTGGAACGGATATACAGAACATTCCGTGGGAAAAAGGTGTCTATGATCTTTCAGGATCCTATGACAGCGTTAAATCCAGTGTTATATATCGGTGATCAGATTGCAGAAGTAATTAAGATTCATGAAAAGGTATCAGGTGTGGAAGCTGAAAAAAGGGCTGGGGAGATGCTGGAGCTTGTAGGAATACCGGCCAACCGCTACAAAGAATATCCCCATCAGTTTTCAGGCGGGATGAAGCAAAGGGTGATTATAGCCATTGCCTTAGCCTGTCATCCGGATTTAATCATTGCAGACGAACCAACGACCGCCTTAGATGTAACGATTCAGGCGCAGATATTAGAGATGCTTAAGGATTTGCAGAGGAAGTTTGGTACAGCAATTATGTTGATTACCCATGACTTTGGCGTAGTGGCTGAGATATGTGACAGATGCATGGTTATTTACGCCGGAGAGAAGGTTGAGGAAGGATCTTTAGAAGATATCTTTGATCACAAGGAACATCCATATACCATTGGGCTGTTTGATTCCCTTCCCAATCTTCATGACGATTCTGCAAGGTTAAAGCCGATTAAGGGACTTATGCCGAATCCCATGGATCTGCCGCCTTACTGCAGCTTTTACGCCAGGTGTGACGCCAGATGCGACGACTGTAAAGATAAAAATCCAGTATTGAAAGAGATCACAAAAGGTCATTATGTGGCCTGCAGCAGCGTGACGGAAAAATCAAGGGAGGTGGTGTAGAATGGCTTTGTTGGAAATGAAGCGGTTGAAAAAATATTTCAGCACACCCCGGGGGCTGCTCCACGCTGTAGATGATGTATCCATGAGTATTGAACGAGGGAAAACAATTGGAGTCGTGGGGGAATCAGGATGCGGTAAATCAACGCTTGGAAAGACGCTTATTCGGATGGAGGATTCAACTGCAGGAGAGGTCTGGTTTGACGGCAGGGAAATTACCGGTATGAGCCAGCATGAATTTAAGAAAATGCGTATGAAGATGCAGATGATCTTCCAGGATCCATACGCCTCTCTTGATCCGAGAATGAGTATATTTCAACTGATTGCAGAACCGATTCAGACCTATAAGCTGGACAGCGGCAAAAAGGAACTGCAAGAGAAGGTTTATGAGCTGATGGACGAGGTGGGACTGGCCAGAAGGCTGGCGAATTCTTATCCCCATGAGCTGGATGGGGGACGCAGGCAGAGAATTGGAATTGCAAGAGCGCTTTCTCTGGATCCGGAATTTATTGTCTGTGATGAACCGGTTTCCGCATTGGATGTATCCATTCAGGCGCAGATTTTGAACCTTTTGATGGATTTACAGGAGAAAAAAGATCTTACTTATATGTTTATCACTCATGATATGTCGGTGGTTAAACATATTTCGGATGACATTGCCGTGATGTACTTAGGACAGGTCGTGGAGAAGGCGGATTACAAAGAACTGTTTACCAGGCCGCTTCATCCGTATTCACAGGCACTGTTTTCCGCGATACCAGTGCCGTCTCTGCATAACAGACGCGAGAGAATTGTTTTGAGGGGTGAGATTACCAGTCCGGTCAATCCCAAATCCTGCTGTAGATTTGCGGCCCGGTGCCCATATGCTGCGGATCTTTGCAGACAGACAGAACCGGAGCTTCGCAATTTGGGGAATGACCACTTTGTGAAATGTCACAGAGCGGAAGAAATAAACAACTAATAATGTATAAAAAAGAGGGAGGACTCAAAATGAGAAAACAGAGCAAATGGTTATCAGTTTTTCTGGCGGGTGCAATCACAGCAGCGGCGCTGTCTGGATGCGGAGGAGGCAAAGATACGGCGTCCCCGGACAGTACAGATGGATCAAACAGCAGTGAGGTTACTGCCGCACAGGTAGGAGAAAGTACGGATGCAGCAGAGCCAAACGCTCCCAAACCGTCGGGGCTCAGTGATGAGATAATAACCGTTGCAATTCAATCTGAGCCTAATACGCTGGTGCCGGATGTGGTATTTACCGGTAATCATGTTACGGCTATCAAGAGGCTGATCTATGAGCCGCTGCTGATTCAGGATTTTAAAACCCACGAATTTTATCCTACCGGGTTAATCACTGCAGTGGAAGTAAAGGACGATACTCATTTAGCCATTACACTCCGAGAGGGCGTGAAATTCCAGAGCGGAAAGGAGTTTACGACAGCAGACGTGCAGTACCAGTTTGAACAGGGAGTCAGAGGTGCATTTGCAGGAGATTATTATTCGGTATGGAAACCGGAAGAAAACGAGATAACAGATGATTACCACATGACGCTGGCTCTTAAGACGCCTTGGGCACAAGCTCAGAATATGCTTGGTTTCGATACACTCATGGCAGTGGATAAGGATATTTTTGAAGCGGCAGGCGGTGCGGATGTGACCGATCAGTATCTGGTAGACGCGGGAACGGGCAAATACCGGTTTAAGGAATGGGTTCCCGGCGAATACATTACCTTGGAAAGAAATGAAAATTACTGGGATCAGGAGAACGCAGGATATTTTGCCGGCTATAAGTTTGTCTTTGTGAATGATGTGTCAGCCCGCTCCATGTCCGTTCAGTCGGGTGATGTGGATATTGCCTTAGACGCAGCGATCTCAGACTTTGAAGTGTATGACGCAGATCCCAATGTACAGGCAGTGCTTCATGAAACAGGTAATGTTGCCACTATCTTCCTGAACAGTGGAAAAGGCGGTCCATTTGCAGACATGAGAGTGAGAGAGGCAGTTTATTGGCTGATTGATCAGAACTCGCTCCGGACAGTAGCCAATTCCGGATTCGGTCAGATTGCGGATACTACGATTTCTCCGTTCTGCCCGATGTGGGATGGGATTTCTGAAAATGCATCAAAGACGGTGGATGTTGAAAAAGCAAAACAGCTTCTTGCAGATGCGGGGTATCCGGATGGGGTAACGGTGAGAGCAAGAACCAGCGGACAGGTCAGCACACAGCTTTCCATGATTCAGGAACAGCTTCGCGCAGGAGGAATTGAAATGCAGATTGAAGTTGCGGAAACGCCGGTACACTTTGCAGGATTATCTGAAGGTGACTTTGATCTTTATATTTCTTCCCAGCAGAATGGATATTATTCAGAAGCACTTAGAACAACTGATGGCGCGGATTACAGCTATGCAGATGTACTGGGCGGCTGCGGTTATAACGATCCGGAGTATTCGAAGATTTGCCAGAAGGCGCTGACAACCTATGATGAGACAGAAAGAAAAGCGGCTTATGCAGAGATGCAGCAGTATTTCAGAGATCATTACATCTCGATTGGTGTTTATACAAATGTGGCTATGAGCGTTGCTCGCCCTGGTATTGAAGGCTTTGGTTTATTTGGCGTAGGTGTTGTGGATCTCAGTAATATTTACAGTAATTAAGATCAATTGTGAGAAAAGGAGAAAACAGGTATGATACAGACAGTTAGAGTTGGAATTATTGGCGGTGGAATGATTTCTCATCGTCATATGCAAATCTATAAGAATATGAATGAACAGGCGGAGCTGTTAGGCTTTCGGGCGGAGGTAGTTGCGGTTGCAGAGATTATTCCGGAGCGCTTAAAGAAATGGGGAGAGCGGTATGGGCTGGACGAAGGCAGCTTATATGTGGATTATCATGATATGTTAAAGCGTGACGATATCGATACCATTGATGTATGCGTTCATAATAATCTTCATACCCCAGTGGCAATTGAAGTAATGAAAGCGGGCTTTGACTGCTATGTGGAGAAGCCGGCGGCGGTAACCTATGCGGATGCTAAGTTAATGGTAGATGCAGCAAAAAAACTAAACAGAAAGCTGCATGTACAGGTCAGTGCTCTTATGACTCCTCAGACTAGAGTGGCAAAGGACTATATAAAGAGCGGAAAGTTGGGAACGCCATACCTTGTTAATTTGGAGCAGTGCACAAGACGCAGAAGACCTGGCTACGATCTTCCTGAATTTACCACGGATTTCCTTTCCGGTAAAATTGCAGGTCATGGCCCGTCTATCGATTTGGGTATTTACGTAATCGGACAGATTCTTCATCTGTTTGACTGCCCCAAGGTTCAGAATGTCAATGGTTTTTGCGGGCAGTTTGTAGACTATGATCCGCAGTTGGTTACCACACCTGACGGCTTTGGCGTGGAAGATACTGTCGATGGTTTTGTCCGGTTTGAGACTGGTCTGGGCTTTCATTTCCTGTCCACCTCGGCCAATAATTATAAGGATTACTCCATGACTTATATTCTGGGCTCCAAGGGCGGGCTTGAAGTGATGGATACGGATACTGTGGGAGGAAAGCTGCAGCGCCCTAATCCAAACAGACCGCCGATGTTTGGCGGGGAGCCGGAACTGAGATTCTTCGGCAGCCTGGACGGAAGAGATGTTGGAATCGACTTGGAGTGTGATAAAAATGGTGTTATGGAAGCCAGAAAAGACCCGCGTATGATGCTGTATAATGATAATCAGTGTATGTGGCTGGCTTACAAGCTGGGAATTCTTGACGATAATACACGCTATAATACTCCGGAGATCGCTTTAAACCAGCTGATTATCACGGACGGCTTCTTCCTTTCTAATGAGCTTGGCCGCAGTGTCACTTACGATGAAATCATTGCCAATTCCAAGTCTGTTTATCTGCGAGAGCAGGAAATCGGAGGCAGGCTGTATAAATTCGATACAGAGTTTTAATGAATAGAAAGGACTGAAAATATGAAGAAGCTTCCTGTTGGATTACAGGTATATGGATTGAGAGATTTACTGGAGAATACACCGGAGCAATTTGCCAGGGTGATGAAAGAGGTGAAGGCCATTGGCTATGACGGCGTAGAATTAGCTGGTTTGTATGGCCTGGATCCGGAGTACATCAGGAAAACACTGGAGGAAATAGGATTGATCCCGATCAGCGCACATGTCCCGTTGGCTGAGTTAATGGAGGATGCAAAAGGAGTTGCGGACACCTATAAGAGGATCGGTGTGAAGTATATTGCGGTTCCTTATCTTCCTGAGGAATACCGTCCCGATACACCTGGCTACGCAGTTGTTTTAGAAAAGATGGAGCAGATTGGCCGTGTGATGAAGGACAATGGAATTAAGCTTGAATACCATAATCATGATTTTGAATTTGTCAGGCTGCCGGATGGAACCTTTGGTTTTGATGATATCTACACACAGATTCCGGAAGATTTACTTAAGGTGGAACCGGATCTCTGCTGGATTAAGGTGGCGGGCCAGAGTCCTGTTGATTATTTGAAAAAATATGGTCCGCGCTGCGAGATTGTGCATTTAAAGGATTACATCAAAGAAGGAAATCCAAAGAATATGTATAAGCTGATTGGTATTGATACAGAAGAGGCTGAAGAGGATACCGGCATCTTTGAGTTCAGACCGGTTGGGTTTGGTATGCAGATTTGGGAACCTGTTTTGGAGGCGGTGCTCTCGTCAGGCGCTCAGTGGGTAGTTGTAGAACAGGATGAGCATTACAACCTGGAACCGCTGGAGGCAGCCAGAAGAAGCCGTGAGTATTTAAAGATTTTAGGCTGGTAGAGTGTTCGTGACAAGGAAAAAGGAGAAAATGGATGGGGAGCAAAATTAAAGTTCTTGGCGTAAACTTCGGCAGAGCAAATGGAGAATGCAAGAAATATTTGAAGATCGCAATGGAGGAAGCGAAGGCGGCAGCAGCGGATATAGAGACAGAGATGGTGGATACGGTTACGATGAAGATTAACCGCTGTCTGGGCTGTGGAGCCTGTTCAAGAATGCTGGAGAACGGCAGGGATCAGATTCGCTGTATTCAGAAGGATGATTATGAAGAACTGGCGAGTAAGGTTCTGGAAGCAGATTGCATCATCGTGGCGGCACCTGTGTATGTACTTGCGCCGGTGGGACAGGTGAAGGACTTCGCAGATCGTTTTGGTCCGGCGCATGATAAGGCGTATATGCTCTTTGAAAATGCACTTCGTGAGGATACGCCGGGTGCTGTGCCGTTAGATAAGAACTGCTTAAAGAGACATCTGGTATCCTACATATCGGTTGGCGGCGCTGCTACAGATCACTGGGTTTCGTTTGGCTTATCTCAGCTGAATCTGTTTGGTATGAGCTTGAATATGAAGGTTGTAGATCAGATGAATGCTCATGGAGTGTGGAGATCACAGGAGCTGCTGGATAAGACAGCAGCGGATGCCAGGCACATGGGAAGGCGGATTGTTGAGGCATATTCTAAAAAGAACGGTGAAATTACCTGGGAATCTGAACCGGGAATCTGCCCTGTGTGCCACTGTAGTGAGATGACCTTAGATGGAACAGATGTCGTCTGCTGCCCGGTCTGCGGAATCTATGGGATATTAAAGGTTGATGGGCACAAGGTTTCGGTGGAATTTACAGAAGAGGAGATGAATCGCTCCCGGTTAAAGCTGAATGGTGTGTTAGAGCATCAGGAGGAACTGGGAAGAAAGGGCAGATATGAGAAATTTGACGAGTATCTGGCCAGGTTTAAGGCACAGGAAGATGTTCTGTAAAATGAGTGTGTGAAAGGAGAATAAAAGATGTTTGACAGATATATGGTAAAGGAAGGAAGCTTTCAAAATAATGGGCAGGAAGGCTTCAAATTTCAAGTACATATCGGAGAATACCGCGGCTGCTTTTTAAGCCTGGTCAGAGGTTATTATGTAGAAGTGGACGGTATAGAATATCCCATTGAAAAACAGAGGTTTGAAATCAATGGAAAGGGGCCGAGAACATTTGATGAAATTGCGAAGGCAACCTGGGAACATTGGGATTATGACGATTACGCAACGCTGTATGTTGAAGCTCCGGGCGGTCTTTCCAAGGCAAAACACAGGCTGGGTCTGATGCAGGGTCTAATGACACAGTATGGCTGGATGCCGCATGATCAGGAATGGATTGATCATGCGCCGCTTCCGAAGGAAATGGCCGGCAAGCAAATGGAAGTTTATTATTTTGATGTAGAAATAAATTAGGAGGAGAAAACGATGGCAATTAAGCGAGGTGTATCATTTTACAGCTATCAGCAGGCGCAGTTTTTTGGCGAGATGGATTTTCATGATATGGCGAAGGAGCTGCATGATAATTTAAAATGTGACGGTGTGGAAATTATTAACGAGGCTACAGTACCAGGATATCCATTTCCTTCCAGGGAATTTTTGGGAGAATGGGCCAATACCATGGCACGTTACGACTTGACACCGGTTGCGTTCGATGGATTTCTGGATACAATGAGATTCAGGGATCATGTCCTTAACCATGCAGAGGCAGCAGAATTGATTAAGCTTGACCTTCAGCTGGCGCATGATATGGGGTTTAAACATATCAGAACTATGACGGGGCTGCCTACTGGTGTTATTGCGAGAGCGCTTGACACAGCGGAAAGACTGGATGTAGGGATTGCGTGGGAGATTCATCTTCCTATTCCGATTAAACCGGACCCTACTATTCAGGGGCTGTTCTGTGAGAGCCCGGGAACAGCGGTGCAGGATACGGTAGATTTTATTAAGAAAACAGGAACCAAAAAGGTAGGATTTGTACCGGATATGGGAATATTTAATAAGGGGCCGTACATCGACGGAATAGAGAGAGCACTCCGCCACATGGAAAATAAGGGACTGGTTCAGGAGATTAGGGCGCTGATGAAGGAAGTGCCTCTTGGGGACATTGGCGCTGCAGTTGAAAAAAATTATCCGGGAAAGCTCAGCCCAATGGAATTAAGAGCGTTCCAGTGGAAGAAGTGCGCTGATCCGGAGGATTTAATTCCGATTCTTCCTTATGTGTTTAGTTTCCATGGAAAATGCCATGATATGGTAGAAATTCCTGGAAAGCCTGGACAGTACGAAGAGCCGGCTGAAAAGTTTGAAGAAGTAATACAGATTCTAAAGGACAATAACTGGGATGGTTATATTTGCACAGAGTTTGAAGGACAAAGGTCCTGGCAGGATGAGAGCAGAGATAAATTGATTGATGAGGTGGAGCAGGTTCGCCGTAATCATGAGATGATGAGACGGCTGATCGGCGAGTAAAACTTGGATATTTAAAAGGGCATCAGCTTCGCACAGGGCGGGCGGATGCTCTTTTAAAGGAAGGGAAGGTAGTATAGAAAATGGCAAAAGCGACAAGAGATTTTACTCAGGGACATCCGGGAAAACAGCTATTATTATTTTCCTGGCCTCTCATATTGGCCATGGTTTTACAGAATTTTTACAACATGGCGGATACATTGGTTGTTGGACGCTTTCTTGGTGATACGGCCATGGGGGCGGTGGGAACAGCAGGAACCGTTACAAATGTAGTGCTGATGTTAGTAGGAGGTGCAACCCAGGGGGCCTCAGTGGTGATTTCCCAGTATATTGGCGCGAAAGATGAGGGTAATGTAAAAAAAGCGTTGATGACAGCAGTTTATATCCTTGTGGGTCAGGCGCTCGTTTTTGGAGTTGTGGGACTGATGACATCATCCTCGCTTCTTCGGATGATCAATGTAAACGGGGAAGCCAATGATCTGGCAAGCGAATATTTAAGGATCATATTTGCAGGTACCATAGCGACCGCTCTTTATAATATGGGATACGTGGTTTCCAGATCCCTGGGAGACTCTATCACACCCATGATTGTTCTGGTTTTTACTTCAATTTTAAATGTAGGACTCAATGTTTTATTTGTTGTTTCCTTCCATATGGGGGTGGCGGGTGTTGCCTATGCGACAATTCTGGCAACAGCCATTGCAGCTGTAATCTGCTGGGGAATTATCTGGCGCAGATGTCCGATCATCAGACCGGATAAGGACTCTATCAGGCTGGATGGGCCGATGGCTAAGGTAATTACAAAGATTGGAATTCCTTCTGCATTGATGTCTTCTACTAATATGATTGGTATTCTGGTGGTGCAGAGCCTGGTAAATGGCTTTACCACGGCAACGCTGCCGGTGATGGCGGCTTATGCGGCAGCTACTAAGCTGGAAGCTATGATCTCATATCCGCCGGGAGGAATCTCTCAGGGTATGCAGATACTGGCCGGTCAGAATGTAGGCGCGGGCAAGTTTGAGCGCGTAGGACAGGGACTGAAAGCCGCAATTCAGATTATTGCGGTTTATTCCGTGTTTTCGGGAGCGGTTTTGATTTTGGGAGGAAAGGCTTTGATGGGGCTGTTTACGTCCACACAGACAACCATAGATATCGGCTATGCTTACCTGGTAATAACGGCTATTGGTTTATTCCTTTGTGGAGTTGTATTTACCATACGTTATACGTTAAATGGAGCGGGGGATGCCTCCGCCTCGGCTCTGCTCAGTGTGATTGAACTGGTGGCAAGAGTAGCGGGCGCCTATATTTTTTCCCATTACACATCACTTGGTTATATCGGTATATTCATAGGAACTCCAATAGGCTGGTTGGTCGCTTCGGTTGTTGCTGTGGTTCGGTTCAAAGGCGGGAAATGGAAAGAAAAAAGAATTATTAAAACACCTGTAAAACAGGTGGCGGAAGGCGCATAGAGAAGTGATTCTCTACGCGCCTTGGCGCTATTGTTGTGAGGTTACATTTCTACAGGAATTAGAAATGATTTAATTTTTTCGTAATCGCCCATGTTATAGCAGACGATCTCGTAAGAGTCGCAGTCGGGATTACTGAAGACCTTTGTGAGTCCAATATACTGTGTAAGCTTCGAAGTCAGGTTTAGGACATCGCGCTCTTCTGTTATCAGTTCTATCCGTCCGCTGCAGCTGTCAATTGCTTTGTAGAAACCATTAATATCCTGAATTGCTTTTACTTTCATAAATATCCTCCTTTAAAT
>OJKJ01000889.1_pt1 | contig 13341 bp, 10 predicted proteins | sample 1596491 | NCBI WGS metagenome assembly OJKJ01 (sample SAMEA4350160, study PRJEB24818) | metagenome | biome: human; feature: gut; material: faeces | place: Denmark | collected 2013-09 | reverse complement strand
ATGGGAAGGTATACTGCCTTCCTTCTGTCGTGGTCTATCCCGTACTGGAGGTAAATGAAGAGATTCTGGAGCAGGCGGGCGTGACGGTCAGGGAGGTGTGGACCCTGGCGGAGTTTGAAGATGCGTGTGAGCAGATCAAAAGCTATACGGGAGTATACCCTTTCGGCATTAGAGATTCCCGTGTTTGCTGGTTTATGCGCAACGCACTTTTGCAGATCTGGGAGGATGGGGAGGAGATGAAACGGTTCCAGTCCGGCGAGATATCCTTCCTGGATCCACGGGTGACGGAGGCGTTTGACCGGGTGACGGGGCTGTTCCGCAGGGACTATGCCTATCCGGGGCAGGGGGCATTTTCTCAGACGAATGAGCAGATTAATGAGGCCTTCGAGAGAGGGGAGATTGCCATGATGTTTAATGTCAACAACAGTGTGAAAGAGAGCCTGGAACGGATGGAGGCCGCGGGAAGAAGCCGGATCAGAGTCGTGAGTTTTCCAACCATGGCTGCAGAAACGTGTGACTATCTGCTGGGCGGCTGTGAGGGCTTCTTTATTCCGGCGAACACAGACCATCCGGATGAGGCCGTCCGTCTGCTGAAGTTCCTGACCAGCAGCCGCATCTTTACGGAACTGAAAAATCAGGGATTTGCCGTTCCCGCTCATCTGGGAGAGGAGAAGGAAGGAAAGATTACCTCGGATTCCGGCAAGGTCTATTCTCAGGAACTGATGAATCTGTCCTCCAAGCTGTACAATTATATCAATTACGAACTCCCGGCCGCTTATTATATGGACAGGGAGACTACCCTTAAGGAGCTGGAAACCATGCGCCTGGAAGTAGGAAAGGAGAGACAGCCGTAATAGATATTTACATATTTTCGTAGTTATACCAAATATCTTCCTGAAGCATGTGATGTTATTCTATAACCATCAAATAAATAACTTATCGGGAGGTAATAAAACATGTCTATTGCAATTGCAAGAGCGAAGGAAATTCAGTATGAGATCAGGGAGGGATACGGTGAGACCGAGGTTTTGGAAGGGGTCTATCCTCTGGTTCACGGATTTAAATGTGTGCTGAAAGCGGGTCATGATGTGAAACCTGAGGTATATGCGGATAAGACTGCCATATACTGTTTTACCAGGGGAACCGGCTACATAACGGATGGAATCAGGGCTTACAATATCGATGAGCTGAGCTTCTATATTCCGGATTTCTCCAGAGAGTTTACGATTCATGCGGTGAGTGATATGGAGATCATGAAGATTGTTGTGGATCTTCTGGAGTCTGACAAGGCAGCCTATGAGGACACGCACATGGTTCTTCCTTCCTTCAAATGTTTTTCGGAGACGGAGCCATACGATCAGAGCTGTAAGGGGCCGAATACCAGAAGCTGGAGTGTAATTCACAGCGGAAATCTGGCCAGAGTCCTGATGGGAATCGTCTGCGCCGAAGGAGAAGGCACGGTTGAGAAGGGACATCCATCTGTGGCTCAATACAATTACGCACTGGAAGGTGCAGATTTTGAGCTTACCGTAGACGGAGAGACCATCAATACGGAGGAGGGAGACTGGAGTTACGTGCCTGCGGGGCTGGATCACTCACTCGTTTCCGAAAAGGGAAAAAAGGTATTCTACATCTGGTTTGAGCACATGGTGGATGAGGTGAAGCTTTCCTGATTTGAGTATGGCAAGGCCCGGCAAGGGCTGGCGGGCAGAGACGGAACGGATCAAACCATTCCGTCTTTGCTCCGGTTCCGCTGCTGGCAGTAAATAGAGTATGATGCATGCAGTATAATGGGGAAAAGGGGAGGGGGGCCACCCATGGAGCGATATCGGGATTATCCGCTTCAGCAGAAGCTGGTTATGGCACTTATGGTCTGTATTGTCATACCGCTTACGGTGCTGGGGCTGTTTCTGAATTCGTATGTTGCGGGAAATACAAGAAAAAAGGAATACCAGATCAACCAGACCCTGGTGAGTCAGGTAGCCGGTGATTTGGACTCGCTATTTACCAACATAGAGGAGCTGAAGTACGACTGCCTGACGGATTTCAGTCTGCAGGACATCATTACGGGAAAGGGAAATGTCACCGATTACAGTTCGGTGGGCAATTGGCTCGATTCCATTATTCGCAATGAACCGTGTTTCCACTCAATCTGTATTGCGGATGAGGGCGAGGTGATGATTCAGAGGGGAACGTATCTCGTCAGTGAGGAAGAGGTGAGGATTCGTCAGGCGATGGAGAAGGTGTCGGGCGGATTCTGGACCGGTCCCAGGCAGGCAAAGCGTGTGGCCGGAAGCGGGGAAGAGAGAGAGGATATGGTTCTCTCCTACTACTGCGGCATTAACAATTACGAGCAGATCGGAAAGATCGAGGCGGCTATGATCGTCAACGTGGACGAGAAAGAGTTAAGCCGGCGTTACAGCGGTTTTGTGACAACGCAGTCACTGGTTACCTGTCTTGTGGACGGGGAGGGAACGGTTCTTTCCTCAACTGATAAGACGAAAATGGGAAGCATGCTGCCAGTTTTCAACACGGTTTCTGAGGCGTGGGAACAGCAGGGAAATGGATATGTAACGGCCGGCTATGAAAGGGAGCGTGTAGTAGCCTTCTACGTCAGGAGTTCTGTGAACGACTGGTATTTTATAAATCTTGTGCCCCGGAGCGCATTTTTGTCGGGCAGCCGAACCAGTATGCTGGTGATCGTCTGCTCTTTTCTGCTGTGTATATTCTTTGGAATTACGTTTGCACTGATTCAGAAACGTTTCGTAATCGGCCCCATACGGGAACTGGTGGTGAAGATAGACCGGGTTGAGGTAGGGGATTTTACGGAGGAATGCTCCGTCTATCCCGGTGATGAGATCGGTGCTTTAAACCGGGAATTCGACGAGATGTCGCGCCGGCTGAAGAGGCTGATCGAGGAGGTCTACACAACGAAGATCAAGGAGCAGGAGGCAGAGCTAAATGCGCTGATTGCGCAGATTAACCCTCATTTCCTCTATAATACCCTGGATTCGATTCACTGGCTGGCTGTCAAAAACCGGGACTACGCCGTAGGGGAACAGCTGGAGGCACTGTCTGCCATCTTTCGCCATGTACTGAACCGTGGTGAGGAGTGTGTGACGATCGCCAGCGAGGTGGAGTTTATCCGGAATTATATGGCTATCATGGAGTCACGTTTTGGCCGGCGGGTAAAGATACAAATTCAGACGGAGCCTGGGCTGGAACAGGTGTTGATTCCCAAACTCATCATTCAGCCGCTGGTGGAGAATGGCATTCTGCATGGATTGGAACCGAAAAAAGAGGGTGGGACGATCCTTATAACCATTGAGGTGCAGGGGGATAACCTGGTGATAGCCGTGGAGGATGACGGAGTCGGGGCGGATGAGGCCGAGATTACGGAAAAGATGAAGAACAGGGAGAGCGGAAAGGATACGTTTGCGCTGAAAAATATTGACGACAGGATCAAACTCCGGTATGGAAGCGCTTATGGTTTATGCTTCGAATCGAAGCCCGGGAAAGGCACGAGAGTACTGGTCATGATGCCGTTGGAACAAAGCTGTTAAATCGCTGCTGCAAGGAGGAGTGGGATGAATCTGATGATTGTTGATGATGATATACAGATCCGCGAAGGGATCCAGTACGGGATCGACTGGGATTCGATAGGGATTACCGGGGTGAAAAGCTATGGCGACGGCATCGAAGCGCTGGAAGACTACGACGGCTTCGCGCCTCAGATTATCCTGGCAGATATCCGTATGCCTGCTATGGATGGCCTGGAATTTTTAAAGTGTGTAAAGGAGAGGTCGGAAGCGGTAAAGGTTATCCTGATCAGCGCCTATTCTGATTTTGAATACTGCCAGAAGGCCATCCAGCTGGGGGCCTCCGGTTACGAGCTGAAGCCGCTGAAGGTGGGAAGCCTGATCCAGAAGATCCAGGAAATGACGGAGCTGGTCAGGAAGGAAGCTGAGGGGAAGGAGGCCTACGACCGCTACGTGGCCTCCTACAGAGAGAAACTGGTGGAGGAACTTTTTACGGGAAAGATTACGGACAGGAATGTGATCATCGAGCTTCTGCGAATGCATTTTCAACTGGAGGATGCCAGAAATCTGATCTGTATGGTTATGGCTGAGGATAAAGGGACAGAAGGGCTGGGAGACGAAATCAGGCAGTATCTTCATTCTCTATTAAGAAATGACCAGATTCTGCTGGAATTTCGGAACCAGCTTGTCGTTTTGACAAAGACAAAGGACTCTGCTATGTATACATTGGAGAGACAGAACCATATGAAGAACTTGTGGTATCAGATAAAACAGTACGGAGGCAGCAAGGGGATGTCACTGTCGGCGGGGATCTCGGGTATGGTGCCGGCGGAACGAATCTGTGCCGGTTATGAGACCGCGCTGCAGGCACTGGGATACCGCTTTTTAAACGGGCCTGGCAGCTTTCAGATTATGGACAGGCAGGGAAAGAAGGAGACGGCCGGGCTGTGCCTGCCGCCGGAATACGAGGCCGGGCTGAAAAAACACGATCTTCCGGAGCTTATCAACGCCGTAAACATGTTTGGAGCGGTGGTATTAAAGTCAGAAAATACAGATCTGAAGCAGGTGAAGGACCTGATCATGAACGGAATCGTCCGCCTTGCCCAGGAGATGGACCAACATGCCGGGGACGGCAGAGCGCTGGAAGAAGCAGCGTATCTTTCTGTGTGCCTGCAGATCTGGAAGACGGAGTGCGAACGGATCATGAAGGCGCATGAGGAGAGCTGCAATGCCAATTATTCCTCGAATATCCGGAAGGCCATCGCCTATATTCATGAGCATTATGCTAAGGACCTGCTGGTTGAGGAGGTGGCTGCCTATATTGGAAAGACACCGAACTACTTCAGCAGTATTTTTCGTATGGAGGTCGGTATGACCTTTCGGGAGTATTTAAACCATTATCGTATTGAGCGGGCCAGAGACCTGATTGAGGGATCAGACATGATGATCTATGAGATTGCGGAACGGGTAGGCTACAGCGATTATACGTATTTTTCCCAGGTGTTTAAAAAGATAACCGGAATATCGCCTACCAGTCTGCGGGGACGGCTGAAAATCTAAATATCGTAGATTTTTTCATTATTGTGTAGGTTTTTCGGATATGGCATCCCACTCTGCTATTTTATAATAATTCTATCAGATGCAGAAAAATAAAAAGAAACAGGAGGAATTGTTATGAGGAGACAGGTAAGAATGATGTTGTCCGTAGTTCTGACGGGGTGTATGGTATTGGGGATGACAGCATGCGGGGAAAAGAGCGGCGGAGGAACGGCTGCTCCGGCAGAAAGGAATGAGAGTGTAGCTGCGGAAAGCAGTACAGCAGGGACGGCAGCAGGGCAGACGGGAGAGGTGGCAGAAGATGGCGGAGCAGCAAAACTGGTCATGCTGATTGAGGAACCTAATGTATCATACTTTCCCGTCTTTCTGGAAAATATCAGAGAAAAGTATCCGCAATACAGTATCACATCCAAGACCTGGGACCAGTCGCAGGTAGAGAAGACTGTGAAAACGGCTTTTGCCGGCGGTGAGGCAGTGGATATTGTTAAGTACTTTCCAAACCAGATGGAAACGTTTCTTTCCGCGGATATGGCTCTGGATTTAACGCCATATATGGATAAAGAGTGGAAGAGTATTTTTACGGAAAATGCCCTTGATATTGGTACATACGACGGGAAGCTGTACTGTCTGCCGATCACGACAGTATATCCGGATATTGATGTGAATGTGGACATCTTTGAAAAAGCAGGTGTGGAAGTAAAGGAGCACTGGACATGGGAGGAGTTTGCAGATGCGTGTGAGAAAATTAAGCAGAATACAGATGTATTCCCGTTTGCAATCTGCGACACCCGTGTCGGCTGGTTTCAGCGAAATGCATTTTTACAGATATGGGATACAAAAGAGGAATTGGAGTCGTTTAACCGGGGAGAAATCTCCTTTAAAGATGAGCGCGTGGTAACGGCGCTTGACAAGATTAACGATCTGTTCGCAAAAGAGTATGCCTATCCGGGAAATGGAGCTTTTTCGCAGACAAAGGATCAGACACAGGCGGCATTTTCACAGGGAAAGATAGCGATGCTCTTTAATGTGAACAATGGCGGAAAAAAGATCCGTAATGTCATGGAAGAGGCAGGAATGACCAATATAAGAACCATAAGCTGGCCAACTATGGCGACGGGAGAGTGTGACTATGTGCTGGGAGGCTGCGACGGTTATTTTGTATCAGCCAACACAAAAAATACGGAAGCATGTATCAATATCCTGAAGTATCTGACCAGCAAGGAGGCGTTTGAGCTTCAGGTCGAAGACGGTGATGTGGTCCCTGCCAATGTGGAGGGAGGAACGAATGAAGAATTTTCCCGTGATTCCGCCAGGGTGTATCCGAAAGAGATACTGGCACTTTCCGCTGAATTAAATGATTACGTCTATTATAACATCGGTGCAAACTATTTTTATGACAAGGAAGGTACCCTTGAGGAACTGGAAGCCTTGAGAACTTCGGCGCAGTAAAAATAGATGGGGGTGCTGTGGGATCTGGTTCCCGGAGCACCCCCAAAAATTAAGGAAAGAAGGGATTTTGTGAACAGACCGGCAAAAAAAATGCACAGCAGGCTGGACCGGCATTTGATGGGAATCGGCATTCTATTTCTGCTTCCGGCAGCAATTCTGATTACATTTACTACACTCGTTCCCATAGTCTGGAACGGCGTGTTATCACTATGCGAGTGGAACGGCAACGGACCGATGGAGTTTATCGGACTGAAAAATTACGTCAAAGTATTTACGGATAAAGCGACAATGAAAACCATAGGTAACTCCCTGGTGATCGCGGCCGGGTCCACGGCGGTTTCCATGCTGCTTGGAATCCTGCTGGCGCTGATGATCTATAAGACGGGAAAGAGGGAAGGCTCGATTTTCCGCTTTATCTTCTACAGTCCAAGCATGATACCAATGACTGTGGCGGGTCTCCTGTTTGTCTTTGTGCTGTCTCCGGATGACGGATTACTAAATAATTTATTTGTGGTCATGGGCCTGGGATCAATGCAGCACGCATGGCTGTCCGAACCGGGGCTGGTGCTGATCACACTGGCCATCGTATCCGGCTTCATGGGAAGCGGGACGATCATGATGATGGTCTATACAGCTATTCTCGGTATACCGGAATCCCTGTTTGAATCGGCGAAGCTGGATGGCGCCAATTACTGGAAAGAAGTGAAACTGATTATTCTTCCTCTGATCAAGCCGACGATCTGCATGGTGTTTTCCATGGAAGTCATGTGGTCGTTTAAGACGTACGACATGGTGTGGACGATGACACAGGGCGGCCCGGGGTCTATGTCAAAGACCGCGCCGATCACGATGATCCAGAATGCATTTACCTACAATAAGTTCGGATATGCTTCTGCAATCGGTCTGGTATTTACCGTAATTGTGCTGGTATGCATTACATTGGTAAGGAGGGCGATGAAGAGTGAAATCTATGAGTACTGATACGGCTGCAGTGAAAAGAAAATGGAATGGAGATGACTGGGTGCGGATAACAATTCGCCTTATACTGATTATTTTTGCAGTGGTTTACATCTATCCCATCATATTTGCGGGTATTACATCATTTAAAACTCTCCCGGAGTTCTATACTAACATCTGGGCCATGCCTCAGAAATTCCTTTACCGCAACTACGTGGATGCGTTCTACACCGGTAAAATCGGAGAGTATTTCTTCAACAGTGTGCTGATTGCAGTGCTGTCTATCGTATCGATTCAGATTATCTCCACCATGGCAGCCTATGCCCTGACGAGACTCAAGATTCCGCACACAAATTTGATTCTGCTTCTCTTCTTCGCACTTCAGATTCTGCCTACGGAAACTATTATCATTCCGCTTTATGTGGAAATGACAAAGATCGGACTTATGAGGATACAGTATGTTCCGATTATTCTCGCCTATGTGGGCTGGTCGATACCCGGGTCTACGATTATACTGAAAAACTTTTTCGACACGGTGCCGCAGGAACTGCTGGAGGCGGCGCGAATCGACGGCTGTGGGGAGATCCGGAGCCTTTTTAAAATCACGCTTCCTCTGATGAAGAGCGCAATCTGTACGGTCGCTACCATGAATTTAAACTTTGTATGGGGAGAATTGATGTGGGCTCAGATATCCACGCTTCTGACCGATAAAGGACTTCCTCTGACCGTAGGCCTTTTAAACTTCAAGGGACAGATCTCTACGAACTGGCCGCAGCTGTGTGCTGCTATTATCATCGTTGTACTGCCTCTGTATACGCTGTTCCTTTTTACGCAGAAATACTTTATCGCAGGGCTTACTGCAGGCGGCGTGAAAGGATGAGTGGGGAAGAGAGGGCGGCAGACAAACGCGAATGAAAATTATACGGAAACGTTAGGAGACTGAGTATGGTAAAAGCAACTCATCTGTTATGTGAATACGAAGAAAATCCTGTCGGAGTCGGTACTGGGAAACCGGCGTTCAGCTGGAGACTGGAGGGAGAAAAGGACCCTGTCTTCCAGTCCTCGTATCAGATTGTGGCAGCGCTCGACGAGACATTCAATCAGCTTATATGGGACACAGGACGCCGTTTTAATGGACGATCCGTCTGCAATGTTTATGATGGTGGTATGCCCCTTAAATCCGCAACCAAATATTACTGGAAGGTGCGCCTTTGGGATCAGGACGGAGAGGCTGGACCATTTTCGGCTGTCCATCATTTCGTTACGTCTCTTCTTTCCGGCGGCGAGGAGTGGGAGGGGGCATGGATTACGGCAGAAAGTGAGGCTGACTTTTTCACTTCCTGCGGGCATTACATGAAAAAGGAGTTTGACCTGCCGGAGGGTGAGATTGCCTCCGCTTACCTCTTTGCGTCGGCACATGGGATTTATGAGGCGGCCGTAAACGGGATCAGAGCCGGCGACGGCATTTTGACACCTGGGTGGACGGAATACCAGAAACGGATTCTTTTTCAGATGTACGATGTAAAGGATCTGTTAAAGGATACGAAAAACACGGTCTGCGCCCATGTGGGGCCTGGCTGGTACAAGGGAGATTTGGCCGGTTGGATTCATCTGCGGGGCGTATACGGTCATCTGACCGGATTTAATGCGATGCTGCTGGTCCGGTACAGAGATGGAAGGGAGTGCCGCATCGTCACAGACCGGAGCTGGCAGTGGAGGTATTCTCCGGCCGTCTATTCCGAGATCTATCACGGAGAGATCTGGGATGCCAGACTCCTGTCAGATGAGAATCAGCATTGGGCTTCTGTCACAGAGACCGGGGAGCCGGTTGATACGCTTGTACCCATGGATGGAGTATTTGTGCGGAGAAAGGAGACCGTGAGCCCCAAACGACTGTTTTATACCCCGAACGGAGAACTGGTTCTCGATTTCGGCCAGAACATGGTGGGCTGGGTAAAGGTACGGGCGTCGGGACAGGCGGGAGACTGCGTGGAGCTGAGCCACGGCGAGGTTCTGGATCAGGAGGGGAATTTCTATACCGGTAATCTGCGGGAAGCGAGACAGCGGGTAAAGTATCTGCTGAACGGGGGAGGGACGGAAGTATTTGAACCGCATTTTACGTGGCAGGGCTTTCAGTATGTACGGATCGATCATTATCCGGGAACTCCGGTATTAGAGGATTTTACAGGAGTTGTCATCTATTCTGATTTACAGCAGAGCGGTTTTTTCAAATGCTCTGATCCGTTAATAAACCGGTTGGAAGAAAATATCCGCTGGGGAATGAAGGGCAATTTTGTGGATATTCCCACAGACTGCCCGCAGAGGGACGAACGGATGGGCTGGACAGGGGATATCCAGGTATTCGCGAGAACAGCCTCTTACCTTATGAAGACTGCGCCGTTCTTCCGGAAATGGCTGCGGGATTTGCAGGCGGCACAGCTTCCGGATGGCGGGATTCCATACGTTGTTCCCGATATTCTGACACATCAGGACCGTGATGTGAGAGATGCGGATGCCAATCATTCTGCCAGTGGATGGGGGGACGCGGCTGTCGTGTGCCCTTACACCGTATATAAGTATTCCGGGGACAGACGGTTACTGGAGGAAGCCTATCCGATGATGAAGCGCTGGGTGGGTTATATAGAAAACAGGGCAGAAGACGGAGTGATCTGGAATTCCGGATATCAGTATGGAGACTGGCTGGCGCTCGATGCCGGACCGGGCGGCCGGTTCGGTAAAACGCCTAATGATCTGACTGCCACGGCCTATTATGCACACTCCGTGGAACTGGTGAGGCGGGCGGCCGTTATTCTTGGAAAAGAAAAAGACGCTGTTAAATACAGTGGACTGTCCGAACGGATAAAAAAGTCCTTCCGGAAAAAGTTCTATGATGAGAATGGCTGTCTGAAGGCTGGAACACAGACGGCGCATGTGCTGGCGCTGGCCTTTGATCTGGCGGGAGACGAGTTCCGGCAGAGGACGATCGACGATCTGGAGGCACTGATTGACGAGTGGAACGGACTCAGTACAGGTTTTCTTGGAACGCCCCATATCTGCCATGTCTTAAAGGAAAACGGGAGAGTGGATGCAGCGTACAGGCTTTTGATGAAAAAGGAGTACCCTTCCTGGCTGTATCCGGTCATTAAGGGTGCGACTACGATCTGGGAGCATTGGGACAGCATTCGGACGGATGGCAGCTTTTGGAGTGACAGCATGAATTCATTTAACCATTACGCATACGGCTGCATTGGTGACTGGCTCTACAGTACGATTCTGGGAATTGATACTTCCGAAGAAGAGCCGGGATACCATGAGAGCATCGTGTCCCCTGTTCCGGGAGGAGGCATCACATGGGCGGAAGGCGGCTGCTACACACCATACGGGCTGCTGGAGGTGAAGTGGTCGTTGGATGATGGAGCTTTTTTCCTTCATGTGAACGTGCCGGCCAATACAAAGTGCCGGGTCTGTCTGCCGGGAACAGGAGAGACGTATGCGGTTGGATCGGGGAAATATGATTTTCAGTGCAGGATGGAGAGGGAAGAGATGTAAGAAGGGCAAGAACGTAAAACAGGGCGGGATTCGAAGGAATCCCGCCCTATATTTTATCACATTACGATTCGCTAACAGTCTCTGTCACTACAGGAACCGGCGTTATAATTTCTTTTTCTACCGGCGTCATAACTGCCGGAACCGGAACGGCTGGTTTTAACGGCTCGGGTTCCGGAGGCGTTTGTTCCTGTGTCTGTTCCTGTGTCTGCCCCTGTCCCTGGCTCTTAGAGACATGCACGTTCTCCGCGTTCTCCGTACTCTTCGAATCTCTGGGCTTTTTGGAAAAGATATCTCTGACCTTGATGCGCACAAATGTTTTAATAACCTTCACCGAAAGCAGGATGATAAAGACGGGAAGGACAATGGTCAGCAGCAGCTTTGCCTTCAAAAGAAATTTCTTCCGTTTCAGCTTTTTCACTTCTGCCTGATACTCATCTCTGATTTCCTGAATCAATGATTTCTGTTTTTTGATCTGCATGGGAATTCCCCCTTTATAATCGCCTTTTAGTCGCTCATGAGAGCCTTCATGGCAAATGCGTAGATTTCCTGGCTCTTGGCCTTCCAGTGGTCACACATGATTTCCGCCTGGTCCTTGTCGGGGACGGCGAGCTCTAAATCGATCAGACAGCTCTTACCCTCACGCACCTCACAGTGAACGATGAAATCCTGGTTGGTGGATTTGTAGAAATCTGCGGTCACGCCCACCTCGTTGCGGAGGCGGAACTTGTTCTCTTTCAAATATTCATCGATGTCTTCAATGATGGCAGAGGATATCTTGTTGCCGAAGAACGAAAGGGTTTCTTCTCCCTCCCGCGTGATCTCATAGCGGCTGCTGTTGTGGTTGGTCTCCACATGGAGGAGTTTGGCCTCCAGAAGTTCGTTTAATGCCTGATTCAGCGTGAAATACGTGGTGTATTCATGCTCCAGGAAAAAATTTGACAGCTGCGCACTGGTAAGGGGAAAATTGACCTGCTTCAGCATATACAAAATCATTAATTTATAAAGCGTCATGGGTTCTGACAACATAGGACACCCTCCATAGATTGATTCTTACTTTTGTATATGATCTTTCACTGCACGGCTGACCACATCGGCCACACGGGGATCAAATGCCTCCGGCAGAATATGGTTTTCATCCAGTATGGATTCATCCACCAGCCCTGCGATCGCGGTGGCGGCAGCCAGCTTCATCTCTTCAGTGATCGCAGTGGCGCGTCCCTCTAAAGCACCCTTAAAGATGCCCGGGAATACAACTACATTATTGACCTGATTGGGGAAATCAGACCTGCCGGTGCCGATAATTTTTGCTCCGGCCTCTTTTGCGGCGTCAGGCATAATCTCAGGAACCGGGTTTGCCATGGCGAACAGGATCGCATCCGTGTTCATGGATGCGGCCATCTCTTTTGTGACAATTCCCGGTGCGGATACGCCGACAAAGATATCGGCGCCCTTCATGGCGTGGGCCAGGCTGCCGTCGGCGCCTTCTAAGTTGGTCACCTCCACCATCTTTTCCTGCATCCAGTTTAAGCCGTCCATGCCCTTCTTTAAGATTCCGGCGCGGTCACACATGGTGATGTGCAAAAATCCATAGGTTAAGAGAAGCTTCGTGATGGCGATTCCGGCGGAACCGGCTCCGTTTACGACGACCCGGCAGTTTTCCTTCTTTTTGCCGGTTACCTTTAATGCGTTGATGATTCCTGCCAGAACGACGATGGCGGTTCCGTGCTGGTCATCGTGGAAGACCGGGATGGGGAGCAGCTCTTTTAAGCGTTCCTCGATCTCAAAACATCTGGGTGCGGAAATATCCTCTAAATTGATTCCGCCGAAAGCAGGAGCGATATTGACAACTGTTTTTATGATCTCTTCTGTATCCTGGGTATCCAGGCAGATTGGAAATGCGTTGACGCCGCCGAATTCCTTGAAAAGCACGGCCTTTCCTTCCATAACGGGCATGGCGGCCAGAGGACCGATATTGCCGAGGCCAAGAACCGCGCTGCCGTCGGAAACAACCGCGATTGTGTTGGATTTGATTGTATATTTATAAGCGGCTTCCGGTTCGGCAGCGATGACCTTACACGGCTCCGCAACGCCGGGAGTATAGGCGAGGGCCAAATCTTCCCTGCTTTTTACTTCGGCTTTGGAAATAGTTTCCAGCTTGCCGTTCCATTTTTCATGCAATAATAAAGCTTTTTCATTCGTTGTCATGATTCTTGTCCTTCTTCTATCAGTTTTTATTTTATCATACCAATTTTAGGGTTTTAAATCAATAGAAAATATGTTAGAATATAGT
>OJKJ01000880.1_pt1 | contig 13442 bp, 10 predicted proteins | sample 1596491 | NCBI WGS metagenome assembly OJKJ01 (sample SAMEA4350160, study PRJEB24818) | metagenome | biome: human; feature: gut; material: faeces | place: Denmark | collected 2013-09 | reverse complement strand
TGCCACGTAAAGGACATACTCAGAAGAGAGACGTTCTGGTAGACCCGATCTACAATAACAAGGTTGTGACCAAGCTGATCAACAACATCATGTTAGATGGTAAGAAGGGTGTTGCCCAGAAGATCGTATATGGCGCTTTCAACCGCGTTGCAGAGACAACCGGTAAGGACGCCGTAGAAGTATTTGAAGAAGCAATGAACAACATTATGCCCGTTCTGGAAGTAAAGGCAAAACGTATCGGCGGCGCCACCTATCAGGTACCGATCGAGGTTAGACCTGAGAGAAGGCAGACGCTGGCTCTGCGCTGGATCACTCTGTATTCCCGCAAGAGAAACGAGAAGACCCAGGAGGAGAGACTGGCAAACGAGATTATGGATGCCGCCAACAATACCGGCGCTTCTGTAAAGAAGAAAGAGGATATGCACAAGATGGCGGAGGCAAACAAGGCATTCTCCCACTATCGTTTCTAAGCTGCAAATCGTCTTTGCTTGAGTATTTAAGGAGGAAAATCCGTTGGCTGGAAGAGAATATCCATTGGAGAGAACCAGGAATATCGGAATCATGGCTCATATCGATGCTGGTAAAACCACAACGACCGAGCGTATTCTGTATTACACTGGTGTAAACTATAAAATCGGCGATACCCACGAAGGTACCGCTACCATGGACTGGATGGCCCAGGAGCAGGAGCGTGGTATCACGATTACCTCTGCTGCTACAACCTGTCACTGGACTCTGCAGGAAAACTGCAAGCCGAAAGAGGGCGCTCTGGAGCATCGTATCAACATTATCGATACTCCCGGACACGTTGACTTTACGGTGGAAGTTGAGCGTTCCCTGCGCGTGCTGGACGGCGCCGTTGGCGTTTTCTGCGCAAAGGGCGGCGTTGAGCCTCAGTCCGAGAACGTATGGCGTCAGGCAGACACCTACAACGTACCGCGTATGGCCTTCATCAACAAGATGGACATCCTGGGTGCGAACTTCTACGGCGCTGTAGATCAGATTAAGACCAGACTTGGCAAGAATGCGATCTGCATTCAGCTGCCGGTTGGCAAGGAAGATGATTTCAAGGGAATCATCGACCTGTTCGAAATGAAAGCCTACATCTATAATGATGATAAGGGCGACGACATTTCCATCATTGATATCCCTGAGGATATGCAGGATGACGCCGAGTTATATCGTTCCGAGTTAGTGGAGAAGATCTGCGAGCTGGACGACGATTTAATGATGGCTTACCTGGAGGGCGAGGAGCCCAGCAATGAGGAACTGAAGAAAGTATTAAGAAAAGCTACCTGCAACTGCGAGGCGATCCCCGTATGCTGCGGTACCGCTTACAGAAATAAGGGCGTTCAGAAGTTACTGGATGCGATCATCGAGTTTATGCCCTCTCCCTTAGACATTCCCGCAATCAAGGGCGTTGACCTTGAGGGAAATGAAGTGGAGAGACATTCCAGCGATGACGAGCCGTTCGCAGCTCTGGCATTCAAGATCATGACCGACCCGTTCGTTGGTAAGCTGGCGTTCTTCCGCGTGTATTCAGGAAGTCTGAACTCCGGTTCTTATGTACTGAACGCAACGAAGGGCAAGAAGGAGCGTGTTGGACGTATCCTTCAGATGCACGCCAACAAGAGAAATGAGCTGGATCGGGTTTACTCCGGCGATATCGCTGCTGCGGTTGGCTTCAAGGTTACCGGTACCGGCGATACCATCTGTGATGAGAAGAATCCCGTTATCCTGGAGTCCATGGAGTTCCCGGAGCCGGTTATCGACATCGCAATCGAGCCCAAGACCAAGGCCAGCCAGGACAAGATGGGCGACGCTCTGGTCAAGCTGGCAGAGGAAGATCCGACCTTCCGCGTCCGCACGGACGAGGAGACCGGCCAGACCATCATCTCCGGTATGGGCGAGCTGCATCTGGATATCATCGTAGACCGTCTGCTGCGTGAGTTCAACGTAGAGGCCAACGTGGGCGCACCTCAGGTTGCGTACAAAGAGACCTTTACCAAGGCGGTTGACGTGGACAGCAAGTACGCGAAGCAGTCCGGCGGACGTGGACAGTATGGTCACTGTAAAGTGCACTTCACTCCCATGGAAGCGAATGCCGAGGAAACCTTCAAGTTCACCTCCTCCGTTGTCGGCGGTGCGATTCCGAAGGAATACATCCCCGCAGTCGGCGCTGGTATCGAGGAAGCTTCCAAGACCGGTGTTCTGGGCGGATTCCCCGTACTGGGCGTTTGGGCGGATGTATACGACGGTTCCTACCACGAGGTTGACTCCTCCGAGATGGCGTTCCACATCGCCGGTTCCATGGCGTTTAAGGATGCTATGAGAAAGGGCAACCCGATCCTGCTTGAGCCGATCATGAAGGTTGAAGTAACCATGCCTGAGGAGTATATGGGCGACGTAATCGGCGACATCAACTCCCGCCGTGGCCGTATCGAGGGTATGGATGATATCGGCGGCGGTAAGATGATTCGCGCTTACGTTCCGCTGTCCGAGATGTTCGGTTACTCCACCGATCTGCGTTCCAGAACGCAGGGCCGTGGAAACTACTCCATGTTCTTCGAAAAGTACGAGCCCGTACCGAAGAGCGTGCAGGAGAAGGTTCTGAACGACACTAAGAAATAACTCCTGTCAGGTCCCGTGAGCGCGGAGGCGCAAAGCTTTCGCACTCACGGCGCAGACTGGCGGAGAAAACGTAAATTGGGCTTGTCAATCAAAGGAAAATAGAATATAATGATAAACAGCCTGAGAACTATAAAAGCCCTGTGAAATGGGTGTAAATTAAGGAGGACGTTAAAGAAATGGCTAAAGCTAAATTTGAGAGAAACAAAGTTCATTGTAACATCGGAACCATTGGCCACGTTGACCATGGTAAAACCACTTTAACTGCTGCTATCACCAAGACCCTGCATGAGAGACTGGGTACCGGTGAGGCTGTTGCTTTCGAGAACATCGATAAAGCTCCCGAGGAGAGAGAGCGTGGAATCACGATCTCTACCGCTCACGTTGAGTACGAGACCGAGAACAGACACTATGCACACGTTGACTGCCCCGGACATGCTGACTACGTTAAGAACATGATCACCGGTGCTGCTCAGATGGACGGCGCTATCCTGGTAGTTGCTGCTACCGACGGTGTTATGGCTCAGACCAGAGAGCACATCCTGCTGGCTCGTCAGGTAGGCGTTCCCTATATCGTAGTGTTCATGAACAAGTGCGATATGGTTGACGATCCCGAGCTGTTAGAGCTGGTTGAGATGGAGATCCGTGAGCTGCTGAACGAGTACGAGTTCCCGGGCGACGACACCCCGATCATTCAGGGTTCCGCTCTGAAGGCTCTGGAAGATCCGTCCAGCGAGTGGGGCGACAAGGTTCTGGAGCTGATGGCTGCAGTTGACAGCTATGTTCCCGATCCCGTACGTGACACCGACAAGCCGTTCCTGATGCCCGTTGAGGACGTGTTCACCATCACCGGCCGTGGTACTGTTGCTACCGGTAGAGTTGAGCGTGGTACTCTGCATCTGAATGACGAAGTTGAGATCATCGGTATCCATGAGGACGTTCGTAAGACCGTTGTTACCGGTATCGAGATGTTCCGTAAGCTGCTTGACGAGGCTCGCGCAGGCGACAACATCGGCGCTCTGCTGCGTGGCGTTCAGAGAACTGAGATCGAAAGAGGTCAGTGTCTGTGCAAACCCGGCTCCGTTAAGTGCCACAAGAAGTTTACCGCTCAGGTTTACGTTCTGACCAAGGACGAGGGCGGCCGTCATACTCCGTTCTTCAACAACTATCGTCCGCAGTTCTACTTCAGAACCACCGACGTTACCGGCGTTTGCGAACTGCCGGCTGGCGTTGAGATGTGTATGCCTGGCGATAACGTTGAGATGACCATCGAGCTGATCCATCCCGTAGCGATGGAGCAGGGCCTGCGTTTCGCTATCCGTGAGGGTGGCCGTACCGTAGGATCTGGCCGTGTTGCTACCGTTATCGAGTAATCACAGCGATCGACTGAAATTTTAGATATATTTGTGCCCAAGCGTAAAAGGCCCGCAGAGTTTCATGCTCTGCGGGCTTTTCTTTGAATGCAATAGGCCGCAGGTGTTATGCGCTTTGCGGCACGTAGTTCTGATAAACGCGGAGCCTCAGGCATAGCCTGGGGCTCCGTATTGTTGGGGGTATTCGTGTCTATCCCGCGTTCCACAGGTATTTCCCGCTCTCCTTGTCAAAGCCGTAGAAATCGGCGAAGGTAAGCCGGAAGATATCACGGTCGCAGCAGGGAAGGGGAACTTCGTTCTTGATCAGGTACTGGAAAATACCGCTGGCGGAGATGTCCCCCAGCAGCAGGATCGCCTTCAGGCGGCCGTTCTCTACCAGGGCCTTCCGGTAAACGCGGCTGTCCTCCTCCACGATCACCTGGGTGTCCGGACCCACGCGGTTGATGTCGCCCAGGCACAGGGCGGGCAGGCCGAAGAAGTTCATGGTGTTCTTCATGGCGTAGGTGTCCTCGTAGCCCTCGGACAACCCGCACATGTTGCGGGCTGCGGTGATTCCCTGTTTCATGGCGTTGGGCCAGATACCGGAGAGTCCGCAGACGTCTCCGGCCGCGTACACGTCGGGAACCGTGGTTCTCAGATATTCGTCCACCTGGATGGAACGGTCCACCTGAACGCCACAGTTTTGCAGGAAGCGGACTTCAGGCCGCACGCCTGCGGCTACGATTACGAAGTCGCACTCCAGCTCGGTGCCGTCGTCCAGTACCACGGCGGTGATCCGGCCCGCCCCGTCCCTGCGGGTGTCCGCGGCTTTGGCGGAGAGGAAGAAGCGGCAGCCGTGGGCTTCAAAGCGCTGCTGGTACTCAGCGGCGGCGTCCCCGTCCAGCTGAAGAGGCAGGATTCGGTCCGCCATCTCCACCACCGCGGGTTTGATTCCCCGCTCCATCAGCGCGTAGGCTGCGTCCATTCCCACCAGGCCGGAGCCAACGATCACGGCTTTTGATCCCTTTTCCGCCGCGCGGTCAATGGCCTGGGCATCGCAGAGATCGCGGAAGCCGTAGACATTTTCCGATTCCCGAAAGCCCGGGATGGGCGGCACCAGGTAGTAGGCGCCGGTGGCGATAAGCAGCCGGTCAAATTCCAGATAGCTGTCACCGTCGAACAGCGCCCGCTTGCCGGCGCAGTCCAGACCGGTCATGGAGCGACCGGAAATCCATTGGATGCGGTTGTCCTCGAAAAAGTTTTCCGGCACGAAATTGATTCCCTGGGCGGTGCGCTCACCGCTCAAATATTTGTGGAGCATACAGCGGGAGTGGACCTGATCGTCCCTTGAAACCACCACGATCTCGTCCTCCGGGCGCAGGCGGCGGATCTCCCCGGTCGCGCTGATTCCGGCGGCTCCGGCTCCGATTATGATATGTCTCATGCGTCCACCTCCTCGATCCAAATGGCCTTTTTGGGGCAGGCCTTCACACAGCTGGGTTCGCCGCCGCTCTCCTGACAGAAGTCGCATTTCAGGATGCGGCTTTTGGTCTGCCCGTCGGGTTTCAGGACTCCGAAGGGGCAGTTCATCACGCACATGAAGCAGGCGGCGCAGCGTTTTTCATCGTATTCCACCAGCCCGGTTTCCGGGTTCTTGCTGAGCGCTCCGCTCATACAGGAGCGCACGCACTCCGGCTCGTCGCAGTGGCGGCAGAAGATGGGGCGGTAGCTTCCGTCTTTTAAGCGGCGGATCACGTTCCGGCTCTCGTTGGCCGGGTTGGTCAGATCCAGGTCGTAAATGGTTCCCTGGTCCCCGCGGTGGGCGTTCATGCAGGCCAGGGTGCAGTTTAAGCAGCCGTCGCAAAGGCCGGCGTCAATCCAGATTCGTTTCATGGCAGGCCCTCCTATATGTTCAGCGCTTTCCGCTTGTCCTCGATGATGCGCTCCAGGATGTCGGCGGAAGCTTTGGCGTCGCCGTTCACGATCACCTGCCCGCCGGTCAGCTCCCGCATATCCTCGGTGAGCACCTGGGTCACCAGGGAACTTCCGGTGATAAAGGGCGGCAGGCCCAGATGCAGGGGCAGTCCCAGGGCCAGGCCGAAGGCGCCGTCGGCCAGGGCCTGCTCCTCCAGCCACTGGGCGGCGGAGAGCACCAGGGGAAGGTCGGGGATATCCACCTTCAGGGCTTCGGCCAGCTGGGTGGCCACCATCTCCAGACGTCCGATAGCCAGGCAGGGGCCGAAGTTCAGCACAGGCGGGATTCCCAGGGATTCGCAGACCGCCCGCAGTTTGGGCCCGGCCAGCTTGGCGGCGTCCGGGGTCATGAGGCCGCAGTTTTCCAAACCGCCGGAGGAACATCCCGCAGTCAGCACGATGATATCCCGGGCGATCAGCTCCTTGGTCAGCTCTACGGTCAGCACGTCGTGGCCGCCTGCCGTCAGGTTGGAGCAGCCCACTACGCCCGCCACGCCTTTGATGTCGCCGGATACGATCAGGTCGATCAGGGGCTGCCAGCTTCCGCCCAGGAATTTCTTTAAGGACACTTCACTGACGCCGGTGACGGTGTCCCGGTTGCCGTGGTCTGCGAAGAGGTTTAAGGGCACGCACTGGTGGCGGGCCTTGTAGGCATTTAATACTTCGGAAATGATCTCCTCGCTGATCTGTTCCCGGTCCTCAAACACAAAGGGCTTTAACTCGGCGTTTTTCTTCTTGGCCACGTCGTCCAGGCAGATTTGCTTGATCTGTAAGGAGTCGCAGATGGGTTCGATGCCGGGCAGGGTGCAGTTGAATTCGGACAGCACCGCGTCGATGGCTCCGGTGGCCAGAACCGCCTCGCTGGTGTAGTTGTTGCCCGCGTGGCCGCTGAAAATGTCCTCGTAATGCACGCCGCGCAGCTGAAGGTCCTGACCCACGCAGGTGCAGCCCACCAGGCGGATGCCCTTGGCTCCGGCCTCAACAGCGCGGTTCTGCACCTCCTCAGAGCGCAGTTTTTCCTGAAGGTGCACGAAAATGGAGTGCTGGTGGCCGGTGATCATGATATTTACATAGTCTGGGTCAATGACGTTTAATCCCACCGGGGCCTTGGTGATCTCCGGTTCGCCCAGCATCACGTCGTTTAACAGATTGGTCAGCATGAGGCCGTAGACTCCGGTGGAGATGCCCAGCTTCAGGCAGTGCAGCAGCATGTCCACGGGGTCGGAGTTTAAGTTGGTGGAACATTTCACCACGCCGGAACAGACCTCGGATTTTGCTCCGCCGGGAAGAATTCCCAGTTCCTCCCAGCGCTTGAGGCGGGGAGCGTAGGCCAGCTTTTTCGTCAACTCCATGGGTTCATAGTCGGGTTTGTACAGGTCGTCCAGCACGGCCTGGGCTACAGCCTCCGCCTGCTTGTGGGGATCGCCCTCCGGGATGCCGAACAGTTCGCACAGGTGCTTTAATGCGTTGGGGCCTTTGATCTGACCGCCGGACCGGGCGGTGTTTCTCAGGTTCAGGGCGGTTGTCTCGATCACGTGGATGTAGCAGCCGGAGCCGGAAGCCACGGCGCGCAGGAAGTTGCGGGCCACGATCACGTCAGCGGAAGCGCCGCAGATGCCGTGGGGGGCTTCGGGGGTAATGCGGCAGGGGCCGTTGGAGCAGAGACGGCAGCAGACGCCCTGGAGGCCGAAGCCGCATTTCACGGACTGGCCCTCCACCCGGTGATGGGACGTCTCCATGGGAAGCCCGGCTATGTAGCCTTCCAGCGGCTTATCCGCACTTTTGCAGGTGGTGCAGCTGTAGCAGTTGTTCATAAAAAGATACCTCCTGTTAGATGGAATTTTTGTGGCTGCGCGCCGCGGGTTCGAAGCGCAGGGGCGGGCGCAGGGGGTTTTATTGTGTGCAATGGTCCGCAGGCGCTGCTTGCGGGTCATTACTTTAAAGTAGATAAAAATTATCCACTTTAAGGGCGAAAAGAAAGGCCGGGAGCGCCTGGGGGCGTCGGGCGGGGCCACCGGCAGGATATGCGGCAGTCGGCAGGATATGCGGTCGCCGGTTAAGCCGTAGACGGCAGAGCCGCGTGCGCCGGGCCGCATGGATCAGTCCGATCCCGGTCCGGGCCGCTGCCGCTCCTACACTCCCAACAGCTCCGCCATGGAGCGGGCCCGCAGCTCCTGTTCCAGGATACCCTGGACCCGGGCCAGCTCCCGGTGGATGGTGCAGGGGGATTTGGCCAGGTATTCGCAGTCGAAATCCGCCTGGAGGCAGTGGGTGAGAAAAAATTCCTCATCCGTGGCCCGGATCACGTCGTAGAGCGTCATGTCCGCTAAGTCCCGGGCCAGCGAGCAGCCGCCTCCGGAGCCGCGCTTGATCTGCACCAGGCCGGCCAGGTCCAGTTTTTTCAGGATTTTGTAGGCAAACTGCTTGGGGATGCACTCCCGCTCGCAGATTTGCCCGATGGTCATCAGGCCGCCGTCCTTCAGCGCCTTTTCCACGCAGTCTATAAACAGATGGTAATTCTCACGCCCCACGTGCTCCACCATACCTACGCTGACCACACGGTCGAATTTCTGCCCCATGGCGGGCAGATCCCGGTAATCCATCAGCTCAGCCGTCAGATAATCCTGTAACCCTTCCTTTTCTATCCGCTCCCGGAACTCCCTGTGCTGCTCCTTGCTTAAGGTAATTCCGGTGCCCTTAATATGGTATTTTTTTGCGGCCTCAATCAACAGGAACCCCCAGCCGCAGCCGATATCCAGAAGCGTCATGCCTTCCTTCAGGTACAGCTTCTGCAGAATGTAATCCACCTTATTTACCTGCGCCTGGTACAGGGTGTCGTTCTCACTGCGGAAATAAGCGCAGGAATAGCTCAGTGTTTCATCCAGCCACAGCTTGTAGAAATCATTTCCCAGATCATAATGGCTGGTGACCTCCTTCTCCTGATTCTTCTTGGAGGTAGAGGTATGGATAAGCTTCTTCAGCGCATGCTGATCCGCTGAGAATTTTCCCATCTGACCAAGGAAATGATCCAGCGCCTGGTAAAGATCTCCTTCTATCTCAAGCTCGCCATCCATATAGGCCTCCCCCAGCGCCAGCGACGTACTCGTCATCAGCCGGGAAACAGGGATGGGATTCCTGAAAATAACGGTGAAGGACGGCTCTCCCTCACCAATAGTGTATTCATGCCCCTGGAACCGCACCAGGAAAGGGTAGTCTGTAAACTTTTCCAGAAATTGTATCATTGCTTTTTCTTCCATCACTTCAAGCATATTATTCCTCCTAACTTGTTTGTTTGCAGAAAGGACGTTTCCTGTCTGCCGCGCTCTTTTAATAGTATTACACATTATCTGGAAATATTTTCAAACTTTCCTGCTTTTCCTTACTGGCAGATTATCAGGCCCTCCACTGTTTTCTCCATATCTATTACAAAAAGGATTTCCTTTTCATGCCTGCAGATTTCCTTTCCCGCCCAGATACCCGAATCGCCCATATCCGCAGGGCTTTCCACCGTTTCAGCGGTACCGGCTGTCAGGATGTAAGGATCTCCCGTAAAAAGGATGCCCAGCTGGTATTTGCCGCAGGACACCGCCAGCAACAGGCTGTCTTCCCCGGGATCCTCCTCACTGTGCAGCTTTATCACCGGAATAATATTCCCCTTGTAGCTGCATACGCCGGCGTAATACTCCGGCATACAGGGGATGCGGGACAGCTGTATCTGACAGCACAGTTCAGTGACATACGCCGTCTCAATCGCATAGCTTTTATTTTTCCCCGGAATGCAGAGCAGTTCTCTGCTGCTGTAAGCTTCCATATGCATCCTCCTTTTCATACAGGCCTATCAGGATCTCTGTATCAATCGCCGCACAGACCGAGCCGTTTCCCATGATGCTGCAGCCGCTGATTCCCGTCCGTTTACGGAAGCCCAGACCAAACAGAGGCGGCAGCTGTTTCACCACGATCCGTTTCTGCTCATACATATAGTCTACCATGATACAGCCTTCCTTTTCATTCCCTTTAACGTAGACAACAATGGGATGCTCCGGCTCCTCCGCCTGCAGATGGTAAAAGCGGTTCAAATTGATGAGCGGCACCATCCTGTCCTCATACAGAATATAATCTTTCCCATTAATATTCTCCACGTTGTCCCTGTTTTTCTCCAGATCCAGGAAACGGTATACATGCCTGGCCGGAACGGAAAATCGGCAGTCCCCCACCCTGAAGCGGATGCATTCCATAGTGGCCAGGGAAAGAGGCACCACAATGGTAAAGGTGGTGCCTTTCCCCTTCTCACTGTGGATATACAGGTTGCCTCCCACATCCTCCAGCACATTTTTGACCACGTCCAGGCCCACGCCTCTTCCGGAATACTCCGTCACCTGCTCATTGGTGGTAAATCCGGGACTTAAAATCAGTTCCTGGATTTCCTGCAGATCATATTCCTCCTCCGGCCTGGTAAAAAGCCCTCTTTCCCTGGCTCTCTCCCTTATTTTCACTTCATCAAGGCCAGTCCCGTCATCGCTCAGCGACAGCCGCAGCTCTCCTGCCGTGCTTTCTGCGGAAAAAATAATTTTCCCTTTTCTGCTCTTTCCTGCGGCCTCTCTTTCCTCCGGCGTCTCAATCCCATGATCCACCGCATTCCTGATAATGTGCAATAAAGCCTCGGATACATATTCCACCACGCTTTTATCCGCTTCCAGATCCCCGCATTCCAGAATGAGATCCGCTTCCTTGTTCTGATCCCTGCAGATATCCCGCAATATACGGCGCAGCTTTGGCACTATCTTGTTGATGGAAACCAGACGCATTTCCATCACGTTCCGTTCCATTTCACTGATCAGCCGGCTGATCTGGTGGGCGCTGCCTTCCTTGATTTCCTCCAGCCCCAGGCTCTCCAGCTCATTTTCCAGCATAAGCATATGAAGCATCAGCTCCCCGGAAATAGACTGCAGCCTGTCCAGCCTGTCAGAACGCACATTGAAAAATTCGGTCTCCCTGCCTTCCGCCTGTCCGTTTTTCCCATTCAGCCCGTTCTTTGTGAGTTTTCCGTTTTCCCCTAAAGGAGCACTTTCTTTCCCGGAGCCGTCCATACCCCCAGCGGCTTCGTTTGCCGCAGGCTTCGGCCCTTCTTCTGCAAGAATCATGCAGTCCGCCACAAAAAGTCCCCTTCTCAGGCTTTCCAGCACTTCCGCCTTGCGCTCTGTTTCAAAACGGATAAAAACACCGTTTTCACTGATATAGCCACAGCTTTCCCCGGATTTTTCCAGTTCGCCGGGCCATGTCTCCACCACAGAGCACATGCCGCTTATCTGGCGCACCAGCATAAAGGCCCTGATATTTTCCATCCGGCAGCCGTTTTCAAACAGAATACGCACAATGGTGCCGCCTTTTCCGGCCATAGTATCCGGTATTACGGGAATTTCCTTCCTGATATCCCCTGCGGCCTCCTGCGCTTTGCCTGCCTGCGGATTCTCTTCCGGGTTCTCTTCCTGATTCCCGCCAGCAGCGGCCCCCTCCCCTTCCGGATTGTTTATTTTTCTCAGATACGCCTCTGTCCGTTCCTCTATCACAGCCGTACTGCGGGGCCTGTAGTCTTCATTTTCCATGTCCCCCAGCTCGGTTTCTATATAATCGGAGGCTGCAAACAGCAGGTCAAAAAGCTCCGGCTCCGGTTTTTCAATTTTGCCGAAATTTTCCCTGTAATATGCAAAAAGATCCTCCAGCTTATGGGCCATGGAGGATAATTCCTGCAGACCCATCATAGCGGAAGAGCTTTTAATTGTATGCATAATCCGGAAAATACTGTGAATATCCTCCCCGGAAAATGCATTCTTTTTTTCCGTATCTAATAAAACCGCACTTAACTGCCCGGTCAGCTGCCTGGTTTCAAGCAGGTACACCTCCAGCATATCCTCGGCATCCGCATCAAAATATCCCATACCATTTCCCGCCTATTATTCCTTCTCATACCAAATGCTGCAGTTCTTGCCGGAACGCTTGCCCCGGTAAAGCGCCTTATCCGCACAGTTTATGCTTTCTTCTATTCCTTCCGACTCCTGATATATATGCATCCCTAAAGTAAGAGTGCAGCTGAATTCCACATTTTCATGGAAAATGGGAAACATCTCAACCTCAGTGCGGATTTTCTCACTGATTTGGAAAGCTTCCTCCTCCGTTACGTCAAACAGGATGATCAGGAATTCTTCCCCGCCCCAGCGGACCACCTTATGCTGGCGGCAGTTTCCCTCCAGAATGTTCGCAATACATACCAGAGCCAGATCCCCGGCATCATGGCCATAGGTATCGTTTATTTTCTTGAAATCATCTATATCGGCAAGGATCAGGACATTCTTTTTCTCCTGCTTTTCATGTCCGCGGATATCGTCCGCCAGGTCTCCCACCACGTAACGGCGGTTATACAGCCCGGTAAGGCCGTCACGGAATGCCATATAGTTCAGTTTTTCCATATTGGTGCGCAGCTCCTGGTTCTGGCGGTTCAGCTCATCCTTCTGATATTTAATCATCAGGTGGGCATTTACCCTGGACTGCAGCTCCCCTCTTACAAACGGCTTCTTAATATAATCACAGGCTCCCATGGAAAAGCCCTTCACCACATCCTCATCCTTATCCTTGGAGGTAAGGAATATAATAACCGCGTCATTTTTATCCGCCTTCTTCAGCTTGTCAAACAGACTGTAGCCATCCGCATCCGGCAGCACTACATCAAGCAATATCAAATCCGGCTGGTAATTTTCCACCATATCAACCGCTTCCTGCCCATTATGGGCTTCGCAGATAAAAATGGGCGTATCCTTCAATGCCGCCTTGATTTGTTCACAGATAAGAAGACTGTCGTCCACAATCAGCACTATCTGTTTCTTTTGAGTTTCCATCACTCATCCTCCATATGTCATTTACAATACTACCGTCTCGTGTCTTACCGTCCGTACTTCCAGTCTGCCGTCCCCGGCATAAAAGCTTACCGTCCTGCCGTAATTCTTTCCGGTATCCTCTGCAATCAGCCTGATACCCTCTTCAGCCAGCGTCTTTTTCACTGATGCCACATTCTGCGCCCCGATTTCCCATTCCGGCCTTCCTGTCTCAAACATTTTGGCCCCGCCGGCAATTTTCGCAGTTAACCGCTTTTTCTCTGCGCCCAGCCGCTCCATTTCCTGAACCAGCCTCCGCACTCCTTCGTCCCCGAATTTATACGGGTTTTCCCTGTTTACGGCTACCGCCTTTTCCGGCAGAATAACATGGACCATGCCCGCAATTTTCCGGCTTTTATCATACAGGCACACGCCCACGCAGGAACCCAGGGCATAGGATATCAGGACCTGCTGCTCCACAGCAGTCTTGCCTTCCGCAATTCCCACGACAATTTTTTCCATGGCATCACTCCCTGAGACTGCGGAGCATCATATCCAGGGAATCAGGCTCCGGAATAAACAGAATCCGGCCCAGAAAAGATTCGCCGCCTAAATGAAACAG
>OJKJ01000874.1_pt1 | contig 13529 bp, 11 predicted proteins | sample 1596491 | NCBI WGS metagenome assembly OJKJ01 (sample SAMEA4350160, study PRJEB24818) | metagenome | biome: human; feature: gut; material: faeces | place: Denmark | collected 2013-09 | reverse complement strand
TTCGGATAGATTCTGCTCCAGGCTATCGACGTACGGAACACCCGAAAGCCCATCTCTGCCATCAGCTTCACATCTTCTTTATATCTATGGTAAAAATCAATCCCCTCAAGTTTTAAATTATCCCGGGTGGGCTTCCCAGTTCTGGGTCCTGCCATACCTTTTGGAAGCACGTCCTGGATAGACACACCCTTTCCGTCCTCATTCCAGGCTCCCTCGCACTGGTTGGCGGCAACCGCGCCTCCCCATAAAAACTCTTTCGGAAATCCAGTCATCTGCCGTCTCCCTTCTTCTGAATCTTCATCAGCTTCTCATTTACCTGCTTCACTGTCTCCTCCTCAAACCTGCTGCTGGCCCGGTTAATCAGTTTAAACAGGACATACTGCGTTCTCTTTTCAAAGGTGGGATCTTCCCATAATCCGGGCAGTTCTGCCTTTAGAAGCGCCCACGCCTCACTGTTGTTTTTTAAATCTCCCACCGTATCCCAAAGAGAATACGCTCTGTCCGGATCCATCTCTTCACTGTCCTTCAGAAACCAGTTTTTCACATTAAAACCAGGATTAGGGTCTATGTAGGTATACTCTGGAACCGGTTCTGTCCCTCTCTTTAAGATAATCTCGTCCTGAAAGCCGCCGCATCGCGCTTCTATCCTGTTTTCGCCTTCCAGCAGCCGGATTCCTTCAAACAGGAAAACGCGTTCTCCCCGCTGTTCTTTCACAAACCTGCCGTTTACGTAAAGCCTGATCTGCCTCTGATTGGAATATACCTTGATCGCAACGGTCTCTTTCCAGCGTTTCTTATATCTTCTTCCGGTTATGTGTACAAAAGGAACACGGCTCCAGCACGCGCGGTAAAAGTAGAAAGCATCCTTTTTCACCTTCATGTCGCCGCTTACAAGGCCCTTGGCATTCTTTCCCCGGGTGCCTCCCTCATTCCGTATGGCGCTTCCAAAATCGAACATATTCCAGATCACGGTTCCCCAGAGCCACGTCTGCTTCTCCATAATCCCATACGACTGCTCATGAAACAGGCACTGAAATTCCTCGCTGTAATCCTTTCGTTTTGGAGTATCGCTGTGAAAAGCCAGATTACAGTCGACTCCATATTCGGAAATCCCAAGGGGAACCTCCGGATTCAGCCGGTGGAACTCGTCGAAAAATTCCTGATACTCCGGAATCTCTCCGTAATACCAGCCATAATAGAGGTTATAACCCACGGTGTCGGTTATATGGTTCATATGACTCTCCGGTTTCACATTATGCAAATTGGCGCAGGCAGTGAGTCTCGTCGGATCCAGCTGCTTCGCCAGTTCATTGAGGCTTTCCACTGCACCGTACATATACTGGTTTTCCCCAAACATGGCTATCTCGTTCTGAATCCCCCAGAAAAAGATGGATGGGTGGTGGCAGTTCTGAAGGATCAGTTCTGTCAGCTGCTGCCTGGCATTTTCCAGGAGAGCCGGTTCCTCCGTCATGCTGAGCATGGGAATCTCCGTCCACACCACGAAACCGTCGCGGTCGCACATATCATAGATATACGGAGCATGCTGGTAATGGGTCAGCCGGATCATGTTGGCTCCCATCTCGTCAATCAGCCGGAAATCTTCCTCACGTTCCTCACGAGTCACCGCGTTTCCCATCCCTTCACGGTCCTGGTGGATCCCCACTCCGTGAAGCATAAGCTTTTCTCCGTTTAAACAGAACCCGCGCTCTCCCGTCATCTCACAGCGCCGGAATCCGCAGGGTAATTCCACTGCGTCCTCCTCTCCTGAACCATCTGTTAAAACAGCACGGAAGAGGTACAGCGCAGGGTTTTCCCTTCCATTCCAAAGGGTCACATCCGGGACCGTTAAGACTGTGCGCTGTTCCCGCGCGGGTACTGTTTGCTCCAAAACCATGCTCCCGGCCGGATCGTACAGACAATAGGTGATTCTCCCGGCCCCGGCCCTCACAACCCGCGCCTCTAAACGAATAATCCCCGTATTCTGTTCATCCACATCTGTCAAAAGCGTAATCCCCTGTGTTCCGTAATGCAGTGCGTCAAAATGCGTCTTGGGGACAGCCAGCACCCGGACTTCACGGTAAATACCTCCAAAGATCGTAAAATCGCCAAACAGGGGCGACACATCCTCTGTCTCCGAATTATCGGCCAGAACGGCAAGTGTATTGCTCCCATTCCAGTCATACGCCTCTGTGATGTCAAACCGGAATGCTGAATAACCGCCCCGGTGTGTTCCCAGAAGCCGGTCATTTAAGTATACGGAAGCTACGGAATTGACACCCAGAAACTCTAGATACAGATCCTGATTTAAAAGACTTTTCTCCAGGTTCAGTTCCCTCGTATACAGACAGGTGCCTCTGTGATAGCTGCAGTCCGCCGCCGTATTCCAGGTGTGGGGAAGCGTAACCGCCTCCCCACTGATGGAAAACGGAGGAAGCGTCTGCACCGGATTCCCGTCAAAATACCAGTCTTCAAGAATCGGTATGATACTTCTTCCCATTTTTCTCTCCTATTCTGTCTGTTCCTTTGTAAGCGCCTCTTTTTCCGCCATCTTAAACCACGGATACCATAAAAGAGGGGAAATGATCAGCTGGAGTACCAACTGCAGAATTACCACAGAGATGCGTCCGCTCACCATTGCATGAAAGCCCAGCGGAAGACCGAAGATTGGCTGTGCGCCGGAGCATCTTGCCACGATTCCCATATTTGTTAATACGTAGGCAATACAGAGATTGATGGTATTGTTCGTAACAAACGGAATCAGAAATTTGAAATTAAACACCAGCGGCGTACCAAAAATAACGGGCTCCGTAATTCCGAATAACGCAGGCACAATCGCAACTCTTCCGAGCTGGCGGTACTGCTTGCTCTTAGAGCCCAGCATAAGGAGCACCAGACCCAGTGCGGAACCGCCCCAGCAGATGATACTGAAGAAGCCGTTTCCCACAATATTAGGCAGTGAAAGTCCTGCCGCCAGCGCCGTCATATTTTCTGTATCCAGTGCCAGACGTATCGGCTGAACGATAGGAGCGATCACATTCGTTCCGTGAATTCCGAAGAACCAGAGAATCTGCATCAGAAGGCTGGTCAGCAGGGTCGCAGGAAGACTTCCTCCCAGACCCTGAAGCGGTACCTGGATAATGGTATAAATAAACTGGTGCATGGAACCAAAGCTGGTTGACGAGAAAATACGGTTTACAGCAATTGCTAAAATACCTACGGCAAAGCATGGGAACAGGGAGTCGAAGGTCTTCGTCACCATAGGCGGTACACTGTCCGGCATCTTAATCGACCAGTCCTTCTGGCGGAACAGGACATAGACCCGTCCCACCACGAGGCCAATCACCATAGCAGAGAAAACGCCCTGTGCTCCCAGCCAGGTTGCCGGAATCGCCGTAACGCCTTCCGCTGTCTTATCGAGCGGGGTCACGATCAGAAAGCACATGAGAGCCAAAGCCCCAGAGACGGTTCCATCTTCCTGCGGAAGCATCTTGTTTACCAGGTTCCTGCTCATCAGGAATACGACATAGAGTGCCAGCGCTCCTATCGTCACGGAATTGACAGCTGCAAATACGGGCATCAGCCCCATAGCCGTCATACCATTTTTTACGCCTTCGATGGGAAACGCCAGTAAAAGGACAGCCACCGATCCCACCATAATCGGGCCGAGCGTTGACATCATGGTTCCGGAAATTGTCTGAAGGTATTTATTCTCACCGATTTTTCCAATTACAGGACTGATTCGTGAGAAAAAGGACGTCATACTGTTCTGAATGCTTTTTATACTCATCTCTCGTCTTCCTCCTACTCATTCATGATTTTCAGGGCGTTGTCGAGAACCTTTTTTCCGTCCATCAGCCCGTAATCCATCATGTTAATAACACTTACTTTAATTCCCTTCGGTTCGTAATTGGCCTTCATCTCAGCTTCCAGATAGCTCACCTGCGGCCCGAGTAAGAGTACATCGGTCTGTCCCTTATAGTTTGCAAATGTGCTGGCCGGCATGGCCTCAATATGTACGTCTATGGCGGCGGCTCCGGCCGCATTCCTCATCTTGTTCACGAGAAGGCTGGTTGACATCCCCGCCGCACAAACTAAAATTATATTTTTCATTCTTACTGTTCCTCCTGTCTACTGTGTATCATTCGATACATCTCTATCATTTCCACTGCCAGATCCCTGACTACCATGGCATCCATTAAGTGATCCTGTCCATGGACCACCAGAAGATTCACTCCGGCATCTCCCTGACCAGATTCAAAATTCAGGCTTTTCTGCAGCATGGAAGTCTGAAACTCATGAGCCTTGGCGATTGCATCATTGCTCTCTTTTAAAAGCTCCTCTGCCCGCTCTATCTCGTTATTTCTGGCGGCCCTGACGGCCTCCAGAGCTTTGCTTCTTCCGTTGCCTCCATTTACTACAAGTTCTGTAATAATCGTTTCCATTTCTGTCATATAACTACCTCCGGGTTTTATTGATAATCGCGTTTATCGATAAATTCATCTTAGCAAATCTTCGGTATAAACTCCACATCTGCTGTTTCCACAATATTGTGGCAAGTTTCTGCTCCTATAGATCATAGTAAATCTGCCGCAGTATCTGCATCAGCACAGAGTAACTCCTCTTTTCTATAATCTGCCTCACCATGTCCTCCTGCATAAACAGCTTCGTTGTCACATCATAGAAACGCGGCAGATTGCGGTCTTCCTTTTCGCAGACAGCCGTCAGAAACACCAGCTGTACCGGATGCTTGCTCCAGAGAATCTCCTTTTTCAATACTGCTACATACACGAAGGTCTCCTCCGTCATTACCTTATAAGGATGGGGCATTGCAATATGGTTTCCGAAATCCGTCTGTGCCAGCCGTTCCCGTTCCATTACCGCTTCCATAAAGCCCTCCGGCAGACAGCGCTGCTTCTCTATGACGCTGCATAAATTACGGATTACCTCTTCCCGTGTACTGCCTTCCGTCTCCACCAGAAATTGTTCCTCCCGATAATATTCGTCCAGAAAATCAATATGGCCGCGCTCCAGGATTCCCTTCACCCTTGCAATATCTGCATTCCCCAAAAACTGCCCCACCTCAATGATCGGAACCGGAATTTTCCGGTGAATCGGAACTGTGGTAAACACATAGTCTACCTGTTCCAGATCGAAAACAGGCAGCTCATGGAGACCGCATACTGATATCTTCTCAAGATACGCTCCGAACTCCTGTTCATATTTATAGCGCAGCATGCGGGAGCTTCCCCTTCCCGCCCCACAGACAATCAGGATCTTTGATCTCCTGACATTCTTCGAACGCTGCTCCAGGCCAAGCGCCAGGATAACCGCAAGGTATCCCGTTTCATCCTCCGGTATTTCCTGCTGATAATAGCGGACCAGCTCCATGGCACATTTCTCCGCAAGTGTATATGCGAAAGCGTAATTTTCCCGTATCTCCGTCATAATCGGATTTGATATTTTAATATGATAGCGGATCCGGATGTCGAGAGGTACCATATGCTGGTTTAATGCCATGCGCAGATTAAAATTATTTCTCAGTTCTATCCGGTACTCCTCATAGATGGCTTCCAGCATATCAAGCACCAGCTGATCCAGCTCTTCCCGTATTACAAAGTTCCCGGCATCATTTTCCGTACCGCCCAGAATACGGATTCCGGCCAGATAAATAACCGTATACCGAATCTCATTCTCGTCATACGCGGCGTTCTGCCATTTTTCCAGAATCCCGGCCAGCTCCTCTGCAAGCCGGCGCTCTGTGACATGCTTTTTCATATCCGCTGTCTCCGGAATCTCCACGCAGCATCCATGCTTAATGCGCTTCAGGGCCACATAGATCTGAGTGATCAGAAGCTCAAACGCCCCCTCGGTTAGGGATACCTTATACTTTCCCGTCAGCCTCAGTATCTCATCTGCAAGGAATGCCATCTCTGCCTCGGAGTAGAGCTGCACTCCTGACTCCATCATATTTCTGCGGACAAAGCACTCCCCGATACACCTGCGGATATCAAACTCGCTGCCCTCCACCCGGATTCCGTAATTGGGCTTTCTCGATATCCGGATATGGTACTGCGACAGAATCTCTTCCACCTCCCGGACCGAGCTCTGAAGCGTAGAACGGGAAACGCACAAAAAATCACTGAGTTCCTCTATCTTAACGTAATCACTGTGGTTCAGCAGATACGCCAGCAAATAGTTTGTCCGGTCTTCATTGCTGTCCGGCAGACCGCCCCCCTGCTCCAGTTCCAGCTTCAGGCGTTCGATCCCGCCTTCCTTCTCCTGGCAAAGGATAAAACCATGCCATGATTTTGCATCAATGACTGCCCCATATTTTTGACCGATCTCATTTAATTCCTTAAGCCTGTTTCTGACTGTCTTCGGACTGACCCCAAGACATTCCGACAGCTTAACCGCCGTAATGTATTCAGTCTCAGACAACAGGCCCAGGAGTTCTTTTAAATCGCTGCGCATCGCTTCTCCTCCTGATTCACGTATTTGCTTATTGTATATTATAGCTTAGAGCTTTCCCTGTTTCTATCCATAAATTTACCATGTTATTCTGCCCCTTCGCTGTTTCCATATGGCAGACTCTGATTTAACTGTTGTCATTGACTGCCGCCGTAATTCATATATTATAACATTTACACATTCCTATATAACAGCACTTAAGCAATCCTGGAAAGGCAGCGTGGCATCCATGAAAAATCCCCTTTATCCCCTTACCGCTTCCCAGCGCATGCTCCAGCAGGCCCTTGAAGAATTCGGCACAGCCCAGATTTTGACCATCGGAGTGTGCGTTTCCTTACATGCTCCCGTAGACTTTTCCCTGTTAGAAAAATGCCTGAAAGAAGAAGTCCGGCGCCTTGAGTGCCTGCGGATCCAGTTCACGCCGCCGCACAGGGACGGTGGAATCCGGCAGTATATTGTCCCGGAGAGTTCCCCTGACATTACATACGAAAACTTAAAGGATAAAAGCGCCCTGGAAGTCAAGGCTCTGATGAATCACTGGAGTACTCTTGGCTTTGACGAAGCGGATTCGCCCCTTCTGCGTTTTGTCATGGTATCCCTTCCAGGCGGCTGGAACGGCCTTTACCTCTGTATCGATCACCGCATCATGGATTCCTGCGGATTGATTTACATGATGAATGATACGTTCCAGCTGTACTGCCATTCTCTTTACGGATCGCCGCCACCAGACATCCCGGCGTGTTATGAAGAGGTTCTGCGGTCAGATTTACGGCGGGAGCAGGATCCGCTGCGCAGGGAAAGGGACAGCGCTTTCTGGAGGCAGCTGCTGTCCGCAGGCGAGCCCATCTACACAGATATCGGCGGTTCCCGGAAACTGATGCAAAGCCGGATCAGCCACGGCCTTCCCGGCCTGCGCGCTGCCGACCGGATCATACAGCCCATGGACGGCGATATGGAGAAGTTCACTCTGCCGAAAAAAGAGGCTGCCCGGCTGGAGGCATACTGCCGGAAGCATTCCGTGTCCATGGCTAATCTGCTGCTCATGGCCATGCGCACTGCGCTGTCCTTTGCCAATGATGGAGAACCGGACATCAGCCTCCGCAATTACGTATCCCGCCGCTCTTCCCGGCAGAGCCGGACCTGCGGGGGCTGCCGGATTCACTGCTACCCCTGCAGGACCGTGGTTTTGCCGGAAGCCACTTTTCTGGACGGTATACGGCAGATAAAGGCTTATCAAAACGGCATATACCGCCACGCCGACTTCGATCCGGAACAGGTAAATGCGCTGTTTGCCGATACCTTCGGGATGCCGCCGCTTACAACCTATGAAGGAGCCGCATTGACCTGTCAGCCCCTTCCGCTCTCCTCTCCTAACCCATTTTTAAAACACATCCCGCTGAATATCGAGTGGTTCTCAAGCAGGGCGGATATTCAGAAGCTTTACTTAACGGTGATGCAGGCGCCTCAGAACCGCGGTCTGGATTTTTACTTCAAATATCAGACGGCAGAGCTGGATCGGGCAGATATCGTTCGTTTTTACGAGTTGCTTTCTGAGATCCTTACTCTTGGAACGCAGCAGGAGACACTTCGTACAGGCGAATTGATGGAACAGCTGGCACGCCTCTGATTTTCCTTTCAGGGTTCACTCTGAGCTTCGGGTAATGCCGGATCTTCAAAATAACAAAAGAAGCTTTCTAGCCGCTGCTATGGCAGACTTGAAAGCTTCTTTCTTATCTTATGACAGATTTTCTTTTTTCCGTAATCTCAGCTCAACCGGCATAGCCCTCCGGATGCTTCGCATGAAACAGCGCCAGCTTTGCAAAGAAGTCATCCAGGATCAGCCTGCTGTCGATGGAATGGTAAATCCGGATCGGTCTGTTCAGTTTCGTATGAACATAGGCCATGTCTTCCGTCACCAGCGGCGCCTCGACCCAGTCAAACTCAAATCTGTGCTCATATAAGAGCAGACCAACGGCCGGGCTGTCCCCGACGACCCACGTCTCCCCGGTGCGGAAGGCGCTGTTTCTCGGCCCCTCCTCCTGCGCGTGTTCGTCCAGCTGCTGCAGAAGGTACTCTCCGATTTCCCCGTACGGAGCCACCTTATATTCCAGTTCCGCCAGTGACAGCGGCATCATCTCATAAACGTTCTTCGGAACCTGCCAGATCTCCATTTTACTCTGGAACACCACATTGGCCGCATTGATATCATTACCCAGGTTAAACTCCGGGCCGCCGGCCGGATACCTTCCGCCTCCGATCCAGATAGCCGTCATCCGGGAAGCGATCTTCGGCTCCATGAGAAGAGCGCTCGCCAGGTCCGTAAGCGGGCCTAAGAAGATTGCAAACAGCGGACGGTCATCGTCCTTCATGGCTTCTCTGACAATCAGCTCCGCCCCTTCACTCACAACCGGTGTCGTCTTGTCGGGAATCGCATGAGGCGCGCCGTGGAAAATCATGTTTTCCTTCGGGAAATGCATCTTGTCGAAGATAACCTCCAGTTCTTTAAAGCTCCGCTCCATGGAGTCCTCATGTCTCGTTCCATAATGAGCCGCAATCATACCTGCATTTTCAAATTTCGGGCTTAGCAGCGCCTGAACGATCGCAAACTGGTCGTCCGCCTCGTTCTTTGCATCGGTATTCACGATCAGCCTTACAATCTTTTCTTCCGGTACGTGAAACTTATAATCTGTATATCTCATTCGCGTTCCCTCTCATAATTTTTATTGTTAAATTATCCCTTTACCGCGCCATTCGTAAGTCCCGATACAAAGTATTTCTGGAAATACCCAAATACCAGCATCAGGGGAAGGGTGACCATGCAGATTCCCGCGGTATACTGTCCCCATTCGACGCCCATCTCCGTCTTGAAATTCAGAAGGCCGACGGGAAGTGTCTTAATCAGCGCGTTGGAGGCCGTCGTAATGTTGGCCCACATGAGTTCGCCCCAGTTTCCGATAAAGGTGAACACGATGATGGTCGCAATCGCCGGCTTCACCAGCGGAAGCATAATATGGAAAAACGCCTCGAATTCCGTACAGCCGTCGATTCGCCCGCTCTCGATCAGCTCCTCGGGTATAGTCTCAAAGTACTGCTTGATGATATACATGGAAAATGGAATCTGCCATGCGATATAAGGCAGAATCAGGCTGATTCTTCCACCCGTCAAATGCATCCTGCTCATCATGGAATAGAGGGAGATGTAGATCGCAATGCCAGGGATAAAGTTGAATACCATAAATGCATCCATGATCAGGTTTGCCTTCGGTATGTATAACTTCGCCAGCGCATATCCGCCAAGCAGTGAAACAATCGTGGTAACCGCTACGGAAACTCCGGTGACCACTACACTGTTTCCAAAATAGGTACCCAGCTTTCCCACACTCCACGCCTTGGCGTAGTTCATGATCTCCACGTTCTGTGGAAGGCCGAACAGGTTTACGAAGAACTCTTTATTTGATTTAAAAGATGTAAAAAACATGAATAAGATCGGGTAGGCAACCACGACCGTGTAAATGCCCAGAACAGTATAGGCAAGCACCTTCATCCACTTATTCATGCCGAACATTCTATCGCTCATAGTTACCTCCTCTTACCAGCTTCTTGACCACAACCATGCCGATTAAAACAATGACAACAAAAATCATACTCATGGCGGAACCATAACCGTAATTGTTAAATGAGAACGAGTTCTGAAGAATCCATAACGGCATAACGGTCGTTGACTTGGCCGGTCCGCCATTGGTAAGTGCTACTACGGTATCGTAAATCTTAAGACCGCTCATGACTGCAAATATTGTGGAAAGCTGGACAAACGCCATGATAAGCGGCAGAATAATCTTCTTAAAGATCTGGAAATCCGTCGCCCCATCCAGTCTTGCAGACTCAATTAAGGAGTTGTCGATTCCCTGCATACCGGCAAAGCAGAGCACCATGGTAAGTCCTACCTGCTTCCAGGCCGATACGAACAGAATACAGTTGAGCGCCGTCCCCTTGTTGGTCAGCCACGCATGCTGCAGATTTTCCAGGCCGAGAGTACCCAGGATATTATTTAAAATACCGATTTCCGGTTCATAGACGAACGCAAAGATAAGCGCCGTGATGACAGCCGGAATCATGCTGGGTGAAAAGAGGATGGTCCGGAAGAAGCCGCCCCATTTTTTCCCTACATAAAGAAGCAGCCATGCCATAAGAACACCTATGATCACGCTGAAAAACGCCGATGCCACACCGAGATAAACGCTGTTCCTGATGGCCAGGAGGAACGTCTTATCGCGGAACGCGGAAAAATAATTCTTCAAACCAAGAAACGTTCTCGGTCCAAAACCGCTCCACTCCTGAAATGACAGAATGAAACTGTCAAAAAACGGGATGACGGCAAATATAAGATAGATCACAATAGCAGGCGTCAGGAATGCAAAGCCTGCAACCATATATTTTTTCTCGATATTGCTCATTTTTCTCTTTGATTTCTGCATACTCTATACCTCAATGTAAGGAAAAAGGGAGCGCTGTCAGCACTCCCTTATCAGCGCGTATTTACTGCTTTCCTTATTCGCCTTTCACGGTTGCCTGCTTTAAATCTTCCAGCTGCTCCAGTGTGTCTTCCACGCTGGTTCCTGTGCAGACCATGCCGACCATATCATTCTGAAGGAAGGAATTGATCTCGGAAGAAAGTCCCTGCATCTGCTTGTAACCGACTACATTATCGCCTACCGTGGTAGCAAGAAGGTCTTTTAAGATTTCGCTGTCCACCTTGTCCTGCATGGAAATGGTAGCTGGCAGTCTTCCGCTCTTAATGATCTCTTCGATACCTGCGTCGCTGGTATAGTACTTCATGAAGCGGACCGCTTCCTCCGGATGCTTTGCGTTGGCCGGAATGAACAGTGCGTTTGTTACCGTGTTAAGCGCGTACTTTCCGCCTTCTGCTACGTATGGGAAGGGAAGGATTCCAACTTCAAATTCGCTGTTCTTTGTGTACTCGCCTGCGTTGGAGCCTGCGTCAAACAGCATGGCTACCTTGCCCTGATACCAGGCTGCCTGAGTCTGGTCCTTGGTGGAGGTTAAAGCGCCCTCGCCCGGATACCAGTAGCCTGCATCGTAAACGGATTTCCAGTTCTCAAGACATTTCTTCAAGCCTTCGCACTGTGTAAAGTCGCCTTTGCCTGCCACGTATTCTTCCAGCGTTCCGTCATTGGCCATATACTGGTATGCGAACTGAAGCAGCTGGTGGTTCTGGCCGTTCCAGTTGCCTACGCCGTATACGCCGTTGTCCTTGAATACTTTACATGCTTCTACAAATTCGTCCCATGTCTTTGGAAGCTCTACATTATACTGAGTAAATAAATCCTTGTTATAGAAAATGGTCTCGATAACCGGCTGATAGCTTACGGCATAGTACTTACCGTCAACCATGCCAGCGTCTATGTATGCCGGAACAAATGTATCTTTCCACTCATTGTTGTTTTCTGTTAAGTATGGAGTTATGTCGTATGCCATGTTGTCATCTGTAAATGCATTGATCTGGCTGCCCCAGAAGAAGCTTACGTCGACCGGATCACCGGAAGCGATACCTGTCTTGATGATCTGCTCTGCGTTATCGAAGTCTACCGGTACGATCTCAACCTTAATATCCGGGTTCTCTGACTGGAAGCCCGCTACGATGTTCTGGTTGTACTCGGAATCGGATCCGTAGAAACGAATGGTCGTTACCTCTCCGCTCTTCGCCGCCTCTGTGGCAGTGTCTCCTGCTGCTGAAGTATCTCCTGCTGCAGTGGTATCTCCCGCCGTAGTTGCTGCGCTTTCCTTTGTCGTCGTACCTGAACTGCCACACCCCGTTACCATGATCCCCGCCGCCAGGGCAACTGTAAGAACTGCTGTTAATTTCCTTTTCACGATTCTCCTCCTTGTTAAACACTATTGAATTTTTATTTAATTAACAATTAAATTATATTTAAAATATACACTAAGAATTAAGTTTTGTCAATATGATTTTACTAAATTTTACAATCTTTCTGGTGTTTATCTCTCTCCCTTCTCTCTTTTACCCTATGGGCTGCCAGATACATTTCAAATACTTCATGAAAAGCATTGAATCGGTATTTAATTATTTAATTTTTCATCTGAAGCGTCCTTATTTCTGCCCATGATAGTTTAATACATCGTGCACAGGTATGGATGAGGAAATACTTTCCAACTTTTCGTTACATTTCCACGACTACTCATGACGCAGGCTTTGCATCCCCGCACTGCATATGATAAAATCATGGAAGTGCAGATACGGATTTATAAGGAGGGCATTATGCTGCAGCTTGGGATTTGCGACGACGATAAACATATGCTTACATATCTAACAAAACTATGTTCCGGAATTCTTCCTGAAGCCGGTATTGAAGCATTTCATAATGGTATGGATCTGTTAAACTCCTCGACAGAGTTCGATATCATTCTAATGGATATAAGTTTGGGGAAAATGAATGGACTGGAGACGATCAAGCAGCTGCGCAGCCGGACTCCTTCGCGCACGCCTCACCGCCCTGCCGTCATATTTATTACTGCATACGACGAATATGTGTTTGATGCTTTTGACTTATTTGCCTTCCAGTATCTTTTAAAGCCCCTGGATGAAGAGAAATTTGAAAAGATTCTTAAAATGGCCGCGGCAGAATGTGAAGAACATACTGATGAGAAGGCTCTTTTTTTCCACACGAAAACCGATCATATCCGGGTCTGTCCGAGCCAGATATTCTATGTGGAGAGCAATCTGAGAAAAGTAGTCATCCACACGGAAAAGGAAGCGTTTGAGATCTATGCCACCATGAATGATCTGGAAAAGCATTTAGGCAGCCGTTTCTACCGCTGCCACCGGGGATTTCTGGTGAATCTGGAGAAGATCAACAGCTATAACCGCCAGACGATCCGTCTGACGGACGGAAGCAGCCTGCTGCTGTCCAAGACGAGATATTCTGAATTCGTTGATACCTATATGCATTTTTTAAAACGGGGAGAACAGTAACAGGCCTGAATTCTTTCTCGGCTTTGGGGGTGGTACACTGGGATATGAG
>OJKJ01000872.1_pt1 | contig 13541 bp, 10 predicted proteins | sample 1596491 | NCBI WGS metagenome assembly OJKJ01 (sample SAMEA4350160, study PRJEB24818) | metagenome | biome: human; feature: gut; material: faeces | place: Denmark | collected 2013-09 | reverse complement strand
GGTGTAGCAGGATACAACGTATATGTAAATGAAGCAAAAGTAAATGACACACTTGTAACAGGTACTGAATACAGTTTAACAGACCTTACCGCAGCTACAGAGTACAGTGTAACTGTAACAGCAGTGGATGCTGCAGAAAATGAATCTGCAAAATCCGAAGCAGTGGTATTTACAACAGAAGCAGAAAAAGATACCGAAGCACCAACTGCACCAGCAGAAGTAAAAGCAACCGAAGTAACTGAAACAACTGCAAAAGTTACATGGAGCGAAGCAACCGATAATGTAGGCGTAGTTGGATATAACGTATACTTAAATGAAACAAAAGTAAATGACACACTTGTAACAGGTACCGAATATGCTTTAACTGAGCTTACAGAGGCAACCGAATACGCAGTGAGAGTAACTGCAGTGGACGCAGCAGAAAATGAGTCTGCAAGATCCGAAGCTGCTACATTTACTACACTGAAAAAAGAGGAACCAAAAGATACCGAAGCACCAAGTGTTCCAACAGCTGTAGCAGCAGCTGACATTACACAGACAACTGCAAAAGTCACATGGGATGCATCTACTGATAATGTAGGCGTAGTAGGATACAATGTATATGTAAACGAAGCAAAAGTAAATGCTTCCCCGGTAACTGTTACAGAGTATGACTTAACCGGACTTACAGAGGCAACCGAATACACAGTAAGAGTAACCGCAGTGGACGCAGCAGAAAATGAATCTGCAAGATCCGAAGCTGTTACATTTACCACATTAGAAGCAGAAGAAGAAACAGATACCGAAGCACCAACTGCACCAGCAGAAGTAAAAGCAACCGAAGTAACCGAAACAACAGCTAAGCTTACATGGAACGAAGCAACCGACAATGTAGGTGTAGCAGGATACAACGTATATGTAAATGAAGCAAAAGTAAATGAGGAGCTTGTAGCAGGTACTGAATTTGCACTGACAGACCTTACAGAAGCAACCGAATATACAGTAAGAGTAAGCGCAGTCGATGCAGCAGGAAATGAATCTGCAAGATCTGAAGCAACTACATTTACTACATTAGAAAGTGAAAAACCGGCTCCGGAAAAACCAGCCGCTCCTACTAATGTAAAAATCTCTGAAATTAAACATACGAAAGCACTTGTTACTTGGGATTCGGTTCTCGCAAGAGCAGCAGTAGAAGGATATAATGTATATCTGGATGGTGAAAAAGTAAATGCGACACCGGTAAAAGAAACAAGATATGAGCTGACCGGTCTTAAAGTAGGTACGAAGTATAATGTTGCTGTAACTGCAGTAAATGAAGAGGGTACTGAGTCTGAGATCACAGAAGAAGTAGAAGAAACATTTATAACCATGGCAGATATGGAAAAACTGAATAACACTGTAGAAGATGCAAAGAAAGCATTGGAAGAGAAAGAAAAATATACAGAAGAATCTCTGAAAAAACTGCAGGAAGTTTATAAACAGTATCAGGACGTATTGAACGGTGAGAATGTAACTCAGGAGCAGGTAGACGAAGCAAATGCAGCAATCGAGAAAGCCTTCAAAGATCTGAAAGTAAAAGAAACAGCGGATGATAAGAAGGATGACAACAAAAAACCAGCAGCAGGTGGTGGAAGTACAGGTAGCGGAAGCACAGGTGGCGGAAGTACAGGTAGCGGAACTACAGGTTCCGGTTCTGCTGGAAAAGGAAGCAGCTCTATCACTTCTCCGAAAACAGGAGATACAATGAACGTAGCAGCATGGGCACTTGCATTTGCAGCGTCTGCAGCGGCAGCAGGAACTGTTGTAGTAAAACGTAAAAAAGAAGACTAAATTTAAAAAGCAATAAAGGAAAATAAAGTAGGCAGGAGTGAAGATGGTTCGCTCCTGCCTGTTTTGTATTAGATATTATTTTGAAACAGTTTTTCGATATTGTGAAGGGGTCTCATTAATTACATTCATAAAGACCTTTGAATAATGTTGCGAGTCTTTAAATCCAACCTGCAGCGCAATTTCTGTCAAAGTTAAATTGGTATTTTGCATTAGTTCAATTGAACAGTTAATGCGATAAATATTAATATAGTTTGAGAGAGTCACACCCATATAGCTTTTAAAAATCTTGCTTAAATAGCGGACCGAAATTTGCAACTGTATTGCGATGTCTTCTTGTAAGATTTTGGTAGTATAATGATCGTGAATATAATTCAGTGCATAAGCGACATAGCTGTTTTGTAGCTGTGGTTCTTTGTACTCATGCACCGGTTCGGTATGATCGAGAATGTAAAGCATCAAATTCATCAGTGCAACATTTACGTTTGCTGCGGTAAACAGACTCTCAGAAGCAGTATACAGATCAATCAATTTTTGAAGCTGCTCGTCAATCGTCGCATCCGAACGCAGTCGATAATAAAAATGGGAAGAGAATAACACCGCATGAAGCAATGTGATCGGAAAAATCCCATCATTATCAAGGATAATCGTTGAAAATAGATCCGGATCAAAATGAATATGCTGGAATTCACAGTCTGAGGTATCGTTCAGATAAAAGGAATGTACCACATCAGGAAGGATCATGACAAAGTCCCCTTCTGTGAAGTGGAGTGTTTCGGACTGAATATCCATATAACATTCGCCGGAAAGAATTCGATAAATTTCAATATTCGTATGTAAGTGACGAATAAAGTTGTAACCGGCTTTGCGATATTCGATAACGGCTCCAGACAAAATAGAATCAGATAATGTAATTTTCGCGGAGACGTTTGAAGTTTGATGAATCAGTGTGTTATTGGAGTGAGCTGAGGGAATTGATATTGTCTGTACAGCGTTTTTCTTTTTCATGTGTAAAAGCCTCCAAATATAAGTAAAATTAACAAACACTAAGTATCATTATAACAGAAAAGTAGAGAAAGTATACTAAAAAAGCTAAAAAAATCGTTCTTAAATGCAGAAAAATAGCCTAACGAAGCTGCAAAGCGTAATTTGCCTTGCACTTGTTAGGATTTTTTTACTTTGAGTGCAGTTTACGATATTGTCTGGGTGACATGCCAACCTTCTTCTGGAAGTTCTGTGAGAAATAAGATTGAGATGAAAAGCCGACACTGGAAGCAACCTGCGTTACCGACAAATTCGAAGAAGTCAACAGTTCTTTGCTCGCTTCAAGTCTTCGGTTGGTTAAATAGTTAATCGGAGATTGTCCGATACATTCTGTAAATGAGTGTGCCAGATAAAATTTATTGATATGTGTAATTTCTGCTAAAGAATCTAACGTAATATTCTGGGAATAGTTGATATCAATATAACGTTTAGCAAGCGCGCATTCCTTGGAAAGCCGGAAAGAAGAGTCTGAGATTACAGACAAGTTTTGCTTTCGCGCAATATAGACTAAAAGCACTTGAAGTAATCCATGACAGACCTTTTCAAATCCAGATTTTTTATCCTGGAACTCCCGCATCATGAGTTGTGCGAAGTTAATAAACTGATTTTTGTCGGAACCATAGCTATAGAAGCTATAGCCTTGAGTACCATCTTGGTCCGGGTCATTAAATGAGAAGGCAAGACCTTCGAGACGGTTGTTCTTTTGTCCCAACAAAAACCAGATGACACGATAGAGATCGACTTAGACTTAGATGAGCTGGATGCAACCAGTGCAGAGACGAAAGCGACCTATCAGGAAATCAAAGATTATGTGCTGAAAGAATTTGGCTTGAAGGTTTCAAATTTATATATTTCTCAAATCAAAAGGAAATGTGGAATCGAAGTAGGAGAGAACTATAATCTGCCAAAGACAGAAAATCCAAAAGTGCCACAGTGTCCGAAAGAGAAAGAAGATGCTATCAAGGCTGCCCTGAAATATTTTGCGATGATCTAAGGACATTGCTGATTTCAAGGAGGAATAACACATGAAAAGCACATTTGAAAAGATGGGTGGAACCTACACACTGGAAGCAGACGGAATTTACTATCCGAATCTTGTCAGTACAGATGAAGAACCGCATTATGGAAAATATGGAATGCTGCGGAAAACGTATCTGAAAGAGCATCGTCCGGCAATGTATTCACTGTATATGTTGGAAGACAGATTGACAAAACATCTGAATGCTGTGGATGATGAAGCACAGGAGAGGATGGGTATTCTGGTGCGTCAGATGATGGAGAAGCAAGGCGTTACGGAAGAATTGAAAGCTCGTGATCAGATGGTGTGGGTTGGAGTTGTAAATAATATCCGAAATGTAGCAGAAGAGATTGTGTTAAAAGAATTGGTCTATATTTAAAGTGTGGAAAGCTCCTTCGGGAGCTTTTTGCTGTTTGAAAAGAAATTATATAGAAAATGGATTAAGATTCCTGTATACTTTAAAAAGTAAATGGAATTGACCAAAAAGAATACCTCAAGTACTAAAAGCATCAGCCTTCACATCGGATATCGTAGCACGGGAACAAAAATCCGTAAATGATGGAGTTCCAATGGACTGCATCTGCAAAAGACCAACAGAAAGCTGTAGTGGTAGTGCGTGTACTGGGTAAATCAGTATCATGACAAGTGGATGGAGATCAGTAACGATTAAATAGAAAAACAAGAGTTGCAGCCGATATCAATTTTCAACAGGGGGTATAATCTCGTTTAGTACCTTGGCTGGTATTCAGTATATGGTAGATTGAATGAAGAAAGTTGGAACACGATTCCCTTAGACACGGAAGGTTTAGCAGCAACCTGTACACAGCTTGCCATTATGAAAAAGGGAAGTTTTTTATATTCTGGAAGCGTGAGTGGATTGCTGGAAAATGCAAAGGGCTGTGTTTGGAATTGTACGGTACAAAATGCAGAAGAAGCCCGTTTGTTAGAAGCCAATTATTCTATTTCATCTAAGCAGTATGTAGAAAATGGAATTCATATGAAAATATTAAGCAAAGGAAAGCCAAATGAGAATTGTGTCCTGGATAATGATATCACTTTGGAAGATGCATATATTTATTTGACGAATAGTTGAATATAACGGCGGGCAAGTTGCCCGCCGTAAATTGTACTTATTTTGTTAAAAGACCGGATAGATTTTTTCCAATGCAAAATCCAATCTGTGGATATAACTCCTGAATTTCCTGATATTTTGCTTCAATCATTTCTGGTTCATCAGCCCAGATCTTTTCATATATTTTGAAAGCTTTTTTTAAAATGTGTTTTGGCTTGCGGAAGATTGGCAGTCATCAGATAAATGGTTCCAAGGGTTTCCTGTACTTTGGCATAATCCAGACAGTCATCGGAATGGTATTCCTTGATGATGCCGGATAATTTTTGCAATTCGGAGATTCCTCTTTCGGGTTCCTGCTGTTCTGTCAGGAACATTGCATAATTAGCAATCTGAGGTATGCTGTCATTTATATGAAGCAGGTTAAATTGGTCAAGCAGTGAGATACTTTTTTCCATGTGTTCTCTTGCAAGATCGGGATGACCGTTCATGCGGTAAAGTCCACCGAGATTGGCATGAAGGTTGGAAACAAGACGAGCATTGTCAGCAGTGATATTTTCTATCTGGGCAAGTGCATCCTTTTCCAGTTTTATTGCTTTTTCAGGTTTGGTTTCAAGGGTTGCTTGAAAATCCAGTAATAACGCCCGGTCAGAGTTGGTGCCAATGCTTTTTGTCTTTAACAGCACCTTCAGTTCCTGAATGATTCCCTTCATACCTTTGTGATAGTTATAGTTATCCATGTATGGAAATGCATTTTCCAGAAAAAGCAGATACTTTGGCATATCATCTTTTTCAATCAATTCTATGATATTTCCGATTGTTTGAAATAGCTTTTTATAATAATCTACTTCCATTCCATGCATTAAACATATGTGCTGTAAAGAATCCAGCAACGTGTGACAACTACTTACAGATGGTTTTGTCTCTGAAAGGGTGATTTCCTGAATCATCGGATGCAGAGAGATAGTGCGACGTGTTGTTGTCTGAACGAAACCAGTCTCAATTAAATCGTTGATTTCATTTAGTGTGGACAGTTCCAGCCATTTGGCAAATATACGGGCAGAAATACCGGTGGAAGGAAGAAAGCACATATTACACATGATATCCTGCTGTTTAAGAGATAAAGTGTATAAAGAAAACAGCGTATGGATATGACTATAATAGGTGGCTTTGCTGCTTTGTCCATCTTTGATTATTTTAATTTTATCTTCGTTATGGAAAGATGCTTTTTCCACCTGAAGTCTTGTTAATAACTGGTCTGGAGTCGAGATTCCATTTTCCAGAAGTTTTGCTGCCAGTTCCACAGCAAAAGTATGAGAGTGAACAGTTTCGATGATCTTTTCAACTGTTGCCCGGTACGTGTCTGCCTCTGAATAAAATATTGATGCCAGCTGGAAGAGAGCGTTCATATCTGATATTTCTTTTAATGGCAGAGTACAGTATTCATCCAGTTTGCTTCTGGTTGTAAACAAAATCTGGCAGCGATATTTTAATACTACTGACAGAAAGCTGTCTTGTGTAGCAGTGACATTAAAATTATCTATGATCAACAGAGTATCAGATTTTAGAGAACGCAGGAAACGGTTGTGCCTTTGGAAACGTTCCTGTTCCGTGCTTTCCGGCAGATCGTCAATAAAATCCATGTCAGTAATATCCTGATGGAGATTGCCGGTATATTCTACATAAAGGATATTGGTGTAATGCTTTATGTATCGCTTTGCGTAGGCTTTGGCAAGTTCACTTTTTCCGATGCCGGCGATTCCGCAAAGAAAAACATGACGGTTTTCCTCAAGCATGGTATATAATTCTTCCAGTTCTTTATCTCTTCCGATAAAATGACGGCATGGTTTCGGAACCTCACTGTCCATAATATAATCCAGCACAATGGGTGACAGGGCACCTCCGGCAATTAATTTTTGATTTTTAGTATCACGTTTGATAAATTGTCGCTCCATGCCAAAAGAAATCAGCTTTGCAAGAAAAAGCAGACGTGAGTTGGCTGGTTTGTACAGAGAAGCCAGATTTTTCTTTTTGGCATCGGAGATGGTGTCATCTTGTATAAATAATGTGTATATATCCTGCATAGCCATATTGCAGTCAGACATCAATGGAAGCAGATTCTGGTGAATGGTTTCTGCCAGTTTTTCTGATTACTGGGTTTGGAATAATAGGCAGATATTTTGGGACTGATCTTTGCTTGACCGGTCAGCCAACGACAAACCAGACCATTATCCATAGAAAAATCCTGATTTGCCGGATCATCCATAAAATCTTCAAATAATTCGTATAAAAAATCAGGCTGACTCATTTGATTACTTTCGCTGATATGATTTTTTAAGCAAGTGCTAATAGAAGAAAAATCGCATCGATTCAATAGAAATTCCCCTTTCGTAGTTAAGATTGAGTATATCTATCATAACACGAACATATATTCGATTCAAGAAAATGTGGATATTTTTAAAGTGATTGTGTCAATTTACAATCAATTTCTATTCAATGTGGTTTTCCAGCAGGTTCTGTAAAATAAGCTCAGATCAAAACAATGACGGGAGGAGCTTATGCAACAGAATATTGAATTTGAGCGGTGCATTGATTTTCTGGTACGGATGATTGATAAGTACGGCGAAGAAGTCCTCCGGGAGTTGGAGGAAGAAAAACAGAATAAGGAAGAAAAAGAAGCGGCAGTTTCCTGAAATACAAAATGTAAATCAGACTGTCGCTTTTTTCATGCATTTTTAAATCAAATAAATTTTAAAAGCTGATGCAGAGTGTGTGGCTCATTATTCTGAGAAGCGGTAATACGAGTATCAAATGGCTTGAAATGATTCTGCGTATAAAAGCTCAGAAGAAATTCATTATCTTCGCATTCAAGAAACTCCATAACGCCGCCTACGGAATATTTGAGACTGGATATGGTTTCCAGTGCAAATCCCAGTAGAATATTTCCAGGGATTCGTTTGTTCTTTGGAAGAGAATAGTTCTTTCCCAACTGGGCAATCAGGTAAGCTGCGGTAGTATAGGATTGTGTTTCTTCATCCAAAATACTGACACGGGACAGCTTTTTTGCCATTGTCTTGCTGATATTTGAAGCACGGACAGAAATTGGTTTTACTGTAAGTGAAAAATAACCAACCAGTGAAGCATCTTCAGCATCAAATACCAGATAAGTGATAGATTGATCTTTTTTGGTAAACTCAATCGCATTATGTAATAAAAAGTATTCCACATCGGGATTTTTGGGACAAGAAAAATCGGAGAGTAAGTCGTAAAGACTTTCCTCTCCGATATATGTCGGTTCGTCTTTATCCAAATATGCCCGAATATTAACGGTAAAATATTTATCAGACATGTTTTTTCTTCCTTTTTGACATTAAAGCTAAGATTTCCTGTGGGTTCGTTAACTGACGTCCGGGAAGTGTCTGCTTTGGTGTGCGGTCACGGTCGGCTTCGTCAATTGCTGCGACAAAACGCTTTATGCTATTTGGATTGGATACGACAAAATTATGAGTAATACTTGAAGTAGCCATACTAACACCTCCTCTTTTTTGGCTTTTTTGTGTATTTATAGTATATGCAATGTGTGATAAAAACACAATATCGAAAACAAAAATAATTTCTAAATAATTTTCAAGCCGGACATTTATTAGACGCTTCCGGTAAGCGAACAATATTTTCGAGCCAATCATTTATAAGTCGCCAATGGTGGGCGGGCAATATTTTGATAACAGAAATGCTCTGTATCTAACTTAATTATACGATTGGCGAAGAAATGCGTCAATACGGAAAATAAGTATTGAAAATAGTTGGAACAAGTACTAAAATTAAGTTGGGACATTGAATGGAAGTTATGTTACGAGATAATAAGAATTGTAGGTGGAAGGTTTGAACATAGAAGCATATGATGCTGATTCATTGAGAAAAATGGTTAGGTTGCTTGAATATGAGAACAAGATATTAAAAGATAAATTGAAGAAAGCAGGCATTTCATATGAAGAGGTGAATCCTTTTGAAGAAAAAATAGAAAGTGCAGAAGAATATGACCTGGATCAAGGGAGTCGTATTGTAAATCCGCCATATATTACAGAGAAAATGGCAATACGTTTCTTTTCGATGTTTTGGGGAAGAGAAGATGTATATGCCAGACGGGGAAAGAACGGGGGTTATTTTCCACAATGTGCAAATCGTTGGAATGACCGGCTTTGTCCTAAACAACGTAAAGAGAAGGTATTTTGTGATGAATGTGAAAATACCAAATGGATAAGTCTGGATGTAAAAAAAATAATTGCTCATTTGTTAGGCACAAAAGAAGATGGATCAGATGTAATAGGTGTATATCCTTTACTGCCAAATGGAACATGCAGATTTATTGTATTTGATTTTGATAATCACGAAAAAGGAGCAGAGGTTACGGACTTTGCAAATACGGATAATGAGTGGCATAAAGAAGTGGATGCGCTTAGAAAAATGTGTGAGCTTAATGGTATCAGACCTTTAGTTGAGAGATCTCGATCTGGAAAAGGTGCCCATGTATGGATTTTCTTTAAAAAGGCAATACCTGCGGCAACAGCAAGGAATTTTGGATTTCTCCTGTTAGACAAGGGTTCAACTTCCATCAATCTGAAATCTTTTCATTATTATGATAGAATGTATCCTTCGCAGGATGTGGCAAGCAGCATAGGTAATTTGATTGCATTGCCATTACAGGGGCAGGCACTTAAAAATGGAAATAGTGCTTTTGTAGATGAAAATTGGAATGCATATCCTGATCAATGGGATGCTCTTTTCAATAAAACAAAAAAGCTGGGAATAGAAGATGTTGAACAATGCATGGCAAAATGGCAGGGAGAATTAGCAGAAGTCAGAGGAACGCTTACTAATATTGAGAAGAATGTCAGACCGAAACCATGGAAGAAGAAATGTGAGTTTTGTAAGTCAGATGTTGTGGGCAAGCTTCATATGGTATTGGGCAATGGAGTTTATATTGATACTCTGAATCTTATGCCAAGAATACAAAATCAGGTCCGTAGTTTGGCGGCATTTGATAATCCGGAATTTTACAAAAATAAAAGGCTGGGATATTCTAATTATTATAATTTCAGTGCTGTATATTTAGGTAAGGATATAGATGGATATATACAGATTCCGAGAGGACTGCGGGAAAATATTATACAGGAATGTGAAAAAGCAGGCATTTCAGTTGATGTTTCAGATCAAAGAGAAACAGGACAACCTATCAGAGTATCTTTTAAAGGTGATTTGCGAATGCAACAGGAATTAGCAGCAGAAAAATTATTATCACATTCAGATGGGGTTTTGAGTGCGGCAACTGCATTTGGAAAGACTGTAGTATGTAGTTACCTTATTGCAGAGCGAAAAGTAAATACGCTCATTTTGCTGCAAAGTAAAGATTTGCTTAATCAGTGGGTTGATGAATTGAATCATTTCTTAGAGATAAGAGAAGAACCACCGGAATATGAAACAAAAACAGGAAGAAAGAAAAAAAGAAATAGTGTGATAGGCGTTTTGCACGGAAATAAAAATACATTGACAGGGATTATAGATGTTGCAATGGTTGGTTCAATGTACAGCAGAGGAAAATTTAATGAACGGATTAATTCTTACGGAATGGTAATTATGGATGAATGTCATCACGCAGCTTCTAACACATCTATGGAATTATTGCAGAAAATAAATGCAAAATACGTATATGGTGTTTCTGCTACACCTAAACGTGGTGACAGTCTTGATCGGATCATCTATATGCTGTTAGGACCTTTGAGACATAGATTTACTGCATTGGAGAGGGCTAAGGAACAGGGGATTGGACATTATTTTGTCCCAAGATACACAAGAGTAGTTGATACTGCAGAAAGCAAGGATAATATTAATAAAGCATATAATTTGATTAGTACCAGTAAGGTGCGCAATGAAATGATCATAGATGATGTTATAACTTGTGTTGCAAGAAAACAAACTCCTGTAATTTTGACAAGATTTAAGGAACATGCAAAATTTTTACATGATGCCTTAAAGAAAAAAGCAGATCATGTATTCCTTCTGTATGGGGATAATTCGGATAAGGAAAATGCTGAAATAAGAGTAAAATTAAAGCAGATACCTGAAAATGAATCGCTTATTTTGGTGGCAACTGGTCAGAAAATAGGAGAAGGGTTTGATTTCCCAAGACTGGATGTATTAATGCTTGTAGCACCTGTATCTTTTGAAGGACGCCTGGAACAGTATGTAGGTAGATTAAACAGAGATTATGTCGGAAAAGAAGCCGTTTATGTGTATGATTATATTGATTCGCATGTGCGTTATTTTGATAAAATGTATGCAAAAAGATTGAGAACGTACAGGAAGACAGGATTTTCAATCTGGACACAAGAGTTGCAACCTAAACAAATAATAAATGCAATATTTGATTCTGTAAATTATACCGAAAAATTCGAGCAAGATATTGTAGAGTCAGAAAAAATGGTGGTAATTTCCAGTCCGGATATCAGACAGGATAAAATTGACAGATTTTTATTACTAGTCAAGAAGAGACAGGAAGTAGGGGTAAAGGTCACAGTTATTACAACAGATCCGGAAGATATTACTTACGGAAAGTCAGATGTATGTTATGAATTAATCAGAGCAATGCAATTGGTAGGAATAAATGTGATAACAAGAACAGAAGTAGAAGAATGTTTTGCCGTTATTGATGATGAAATAGTATGGCATGGCGGGATGAATCTACTTGGAAAAGCTGATGTCTGGGATAACTTAATGCGTATCAGAAATTCACAAGTTGCAACGGAATTGTTGGAAATTGCTTTGGGATATTCTGAGGAGAGGAGGAAAAGTGAATAAAAAGATAAAATGTGATACCTATACCAGAGGATCCACAACCATGCAGGTAGATGGCTACAGTCTGGATGCTCAGAAAGAAAAACTCAAGAGATATGCGGAATTTCAGAACATGGAAATCGTAAATGAGTATTCCGATGAAGGTAAATCTGGAAAGAGCGTAGAGGGCAGACCGGAATTTCAGAGAATGTTGGATAATATTGAGAATGGCACAGATGAGGTGCAGTTTGTACTGGTGTTCAAGCTTTCCAGATTTGGTCGTAATGCGGCAGATGTTTTAAATTCTTTGCAGAGGATGCAGGATTTTGGAGTGAATCTGATCTGTGTAGAAGATGGAATTGACAGCTCAAAAGATAGTGGAAAGCTGATGATTTCTGTTCTGTCTGCGGTGGCAGAGATCGAACGAGAGAATATCCTTGTTCAGACAATGGAAGGACGTAAGCAGAAAGCCAGGGAAGGAAAATGGAATGGTGGATTTGCTCCGTATGGTTATGAATTAGTAAATGGAGAATTGCAGATTGCAGAGGACGAAGCAGAGATTATTCGTCTGATCTATGACAAATTTATTCATACCAATATGGGAATCTCTGCGATTGCTGCATGGCTGAACCAGCATGGATATAAAAAGAAAAAACGACAGAATAATACACTGGACGCATTTGCCGCTTCATTTATAAAAGGCGTTCTGGATAATCCGGTATACTGTGGAAAGCTGGCTTATGGACGAAGGAAAAACGAGAAAGTTTCTGGTACAAGAAATGAATACCGCATTGTAAAGCAGGAAAATTATATGCTGCACGATGGTATCCATGAAGGGATTGTTTCAGAAACAGACTGGGAGCTGGCACATCAAAAACGGGAAAAAACAGGTGTGAAATATGAAAAGACACATAGTCTCGATCATGAGCATATTTTATCCGGAATATTGAGATGCCCGTTATGTGGAAGCGGTATGTATGGGAACGTGAACCGAAAGAAAAAGAAAGACGGAACCTTATATAAGGATTATTTCTATTATGCCTGCAAACATCGTCGCCTGGTAGATGGTCATAAATGTGGATATCGTAAACAATGGAGTGAGGAGAAGATTAACAATGCAGTGGAAGAAGTTATTCGGAAGCTGGTGAAGAATCCGAAATTTGAAGAAGCAATTCTGAATAAAATCGGTTCAAGAATAGATACAGAAGAAATAGAAAAAGAGATTGAAGGACTGGAAAAACAGCACAGACAACTGACCGGAGCAAAAGCAAGGCTTGGACAGCAGATGGATAGCCTGGACATCATGGATAAATTTTATGAAAAGAAATATCAGGATATGGAGACACGCTTATATCGTCTGTATGATGAAATTGAAGGCGTGGAGAACAGTATAGAAGAAGTCAAGAATCGCCTGCTGAATATCCAGCAACAGAAAATATCAGAAGAAAACGTCTATCAATTTCTTTTATATTTTGATAAACTATATGATAAGTTCACCGACCTGGAGAAGAAAGAATTTCTTAACAGCTTTGTGGAACAGGTGGACATTTACGAGCAGGAGCAGCCAGATGGCAGATTCCTGAAGCACATAAAGTTCCGTTTTCCGGTGTATTTTGGAGACAGAGAGACACAGGAACTTTGTTGGGACAATGAAAATACCGTTGAGACTTGTGTGTTGTTACAAAGACGAACTATGTAGAAATCCTTAATTTTAGGCACTTTGCGAAGCATTTCGTGTTTTCACCAGAGGGTAAAAATAGCCACGATAAACAC
>OJKJ01000870.1_pt1 | contig 13564 bp, 10 predicted proteins | sample 1596491 | NCBI WGS metagenome assembly OJKJ01 (sample SAMEA4350160, study PRJEB24818) | metagenome | biome: human; feature: gut; material: faeces | place: Denmark | collected 2013-09 | reverse complement strand
ACCTGTAGGGCCGGGACGGTCCGAACAGAATAATCAACGCCTGTGGAGCTGGCATAAGACCTGTTAGATAGAAGGGCAATTGGCGCTGAAACAGGAAGCTCGTGTATTTATACATGAGTATGTTCACATAAGGGAATCAGAGATTCTGATGATATGTGAGGCCGTCTTAGGATTACCGCTCACGGCCCGCCGAAACTTTTCGTTACCCGAATATGTACATAAAAATGACCGGGAGTGCCGGACACAGAATGTGAGTGTCCGCTGCTCACGGTCATTTTTATGGCAGACGGGAGCCGGCTTTTTCTTCTTACATCATATCTTAAATCCTCTTCCGTGGTAATTTTATTTTTACTTCTCCTGAAACCACGCCCAATTCCTGTCATAATTCCATGATACATTCAACCGGTAGAGAAACGCTGCAGCTTGTTAATCAGCATAATTAACGACCGCTCGTTGCCGAAGCCAATGATTTGAAAATCTTCAATGGGGAGGAGTGCGGCGGTAAAAAAATATTATTATTGTGATAAAAACGGTAAAATTTTACTAGAAGAAAACGGTAAAATATAATCGTAAGCACATTTGATTAAGAAATAGTCAATTTTATTATGATAAATGCACAAAAATGAGGCAGTGAAATCATGCATAATATTGAAAATGTGATTTTTACTTAGTAAAATATTGAATATTTTACTAATATGTGTTACGATGTATTTACCAAAAGTTAAGGAGGAAATAATTATATGAAAAAGACAATTGCGGTGATTGCGGCTCTTTCTGTAGCGGCTGTGACAGTACTGAGCGGGTGTGGGGCGAAGGCTGACAGCCAGGCAAACGGCGGCAAGGTAAAGATCCGTTTTGCATCGTGGGACAATGCAGAGGATCTGGATAAGCAGCAGGCGCTGGTAGACCAGTTTAACGCCAGCCACGACGACATCGAGGTTTCGCTGGAAGCTTACGGAAGTGAGTATGATACAAAGATCAGTGCCGGCATGGGATCGGGAGATACGCCGGACGTGCTCTACATGTGGGATTACCCGTCTTACTATGAAGGCCTGGAACCGCTGGATTCCTACATAGAAAAAGAGGGCGCAGATTATAAGGACAACTTCTACGACGCGTTATGGCCATATAACTCCAAGGGAGATTCGGTCTATGGCATTCCGGTAGGCTTTACCACACACGCGCTGTTTTATAATAAGGATATTTTCGCACAGGCGGGAGTCGCTGAACCGACCAATGACTGGACATGGGACGATCTGATGGCGGCAGCGAAGACGATCACCGAGAAGGTGGACGGCGTGAAGGGCTTTTCCTTCCAGATGAAGCCGGATCCATACGATTATGAGATGTATTTATGGAGCAACGGAACCGCGTTTGTGGATAAGGACGGAAACCTCGATGGAAATTTAAACTCTGACAAGGCAGTTGACGCTGTCGCCATGTTCCAGAACATGGAAAAGGACGGATACGGGGTGGCTACGGAGAAGAACGGTACAGACGAGTTCAGAAGCGGCCAGACTGCCATGTATATCTACGGTGCATGGTCGATTGCCAGCTTTAATGAGGACGGCTTAAACTACGGTATCGTCGATATTCCGGCATTTGCGGGAGCGGGCCATGATTCCGTCAGCATCTTAAGCTCCTCAGGCGTATCGATTTCCAAGGATTCCAAGAATAAAGACGCCGCCTGGGAGTTTGTGAAATACTGGACAGGCGAGGAGATGAACAAGGCGAGAATCGGCTATGAGCTCCCTGCTTTAAAGTCTGTCGTAGAGTCCGAAAAGATCCTGGACGATCCGGCCAACGCTCCATTCTACTCCATGCTGGAGCAGAGCAGCGGTTACACACCTGCAAGCTTTATTGTAGATAACTGGTCCGAGCTTAAGGACACCCTGGATCTGACCTTTGAGCGTGTCTATAACCCGAGTACCATGGAAGATCCGGCAGCCGTACTGAATGAGGCGGTATCCGAGATGCAGTAAACTGCAGACATTCCCCGCGGCAGGCCAACCCTGCGCGGGGAACTTAAATGGAGGTAAATCATGGAGAAGAAAAGTTTCCTTAGAAAGGCAACTCCCTATCTGTTCATCCTGCCGTGGATCATCGGGTTCATCGTCTTTACAGCAGGCCCCTTAATTCTGTCGCTGGTGATGAGCTTTTTTGACTGGCCGATTACATCGACGCCGACGTTCCGGGGACTGGGGAATTATGTGGAAATGTTTACAAAGGATAAACAGTTTTACAAATCTCTGGTCATCACATTAAAATATGCCGCAATCTTCGTACCCCTTAACATGATTATCGCCCTGTTCCTGGCCATGCTGATCACGCAGCCGGTAAAGGGTGTCAAAATTTACAGAACCATTTTCTATATCCCCGCAGTCGTATCCGGCGTTGCCATCTCCATCATCTGGGGATGGATTTTAAACGGCAACTACGGCGTGTTAAACTATCTGCTCTCCCTGCTGGGAATCGAAGGCCCCAACTGGCTGGTGGATCCTTCCTGGGCGCTTCTGGCCGTTATTCTGGCGAGCGCGTTCGGCGTGGGGACCATGATGCTGATATTCTATACGGATATCAAGAGCATTCCCATCGATTTATATGAGGCAGCTTCCCTGGACGGCGCCAGCCCGGCGAGACAGTTCTTTTCCATCACGCTGCCGATTATCACGCCGACGATTCTGTTTAACTTGATTACATCGTTAATCAGCGCATTCCAGCAGCTGACCCTCGTCATGCTGCTCACAAACGGCGGACCGTTAAAATCTACATATTTCTACGGGATGTTTACCTACAACAACGCGTTCAAGCACCATAAGCTGGGATACGCAAGTGCCAACGCATGGGTGATGTTTGTCATTATCCTGTTCCTGACAGCCCTCGTATTCAAGTCCTCCTCTGCATGGGTATTCTATGAGACCGAGGCCAAGAATTCCAGGAAGAAGACCAAGAAAGGCAGGAAGTAATTATGAGTATGTCGAAAAAATCAAAGATCATCATCTACGTGCTTTTGACCATTATGGCCCTCTATTTCCTGTCGCCGTTCGTCTATATGCTGTTTACCACATTTAAGACGGAGGCGGAAGCCATCGCCTATCCGCCTAAGATGTTCCCGAAGAAATGGCTGGTGGAAAACTACTTAAACGCATGGAATGCTCAGCCCTTCGGACGTTACCTCTGGAATTCCATTGTGGTAACGGTCGGAACCACGGCGGGACAGATTATCTCCTGTTCGCTGGTGGCCTATGGTTTTGCAAGATATAATTTCAAAGGCAAAAATGTTTTGTTCATGATTCTGCTGTCCACCATGATGATCCCCTGGGATGTGACGATGATCCCGCAGTATATGGAATTCAAGATATTTGGATGGATCAACACCTTAAAGCCGCTGATCGTACCGGCCTGGTTCGGTTCTGCCTACTATATTTTCCTGATGAGGCAGTTCCTGATGGGCGTGCCGAAGGACTTTGAGGAGGCGGCCAGAATTGACGGCGCCAACGCATTCCAGATTTACTGGCGGATTTTTATGCCGATCATGAAGCCGCAGTTAATCTTAGTCGGCGTTTTGAACATGATCACCGTGTGGAACGACTACCTTGGGCCACTCATTTTCTTACAGGACAGGAGTAAATTCACCCTGGCTCTCGGGCTGGCATCCTTTAAGGGCGTTCACAGCACACAGATCATACCGATGCTCTGTATCACAGTCATCATGATTCTGCCTCCGATCATTGTATTCCTCTTTGCACAGAAACACATCGTGGAGGGAACGAGCGGAGCGATTAAATAATAGGAGACAACTATGGAAAGACGTAAAAAGAAACGATGGGAAGATGAGACAATCACAGGAATCGGAAGACGCGGAGCCAGAACCTCATTTTATGGGGATTCCGCCAGACATGTGAGCTTAAACGGCGACTGGAGGTTTCTGTATCTGGAAGCACCGGAATTTTCTCCGGCTGGTTTTGAAGAGCCGGGAAGCGGGGCGGGATGGGATACTATCGATGTCCCCTCCGTATGGCAGATGCGCGGATACGATCATATGCACTATACGGATGTCCTGTACCTATTCCCGGTCAATCCTCCATACGTACCGTCGAAGAATCCTACAGGCATCTATAAGCGAAGCTTTGTTCTGGACGATGCCTGGTTTGCGGGAGATACGATTCTCAAATTCCACGGGGTGGACAGTGCCTGTGACATCTGGATCAATGGCGTCCACGCCGGTTACAGCAAGGTGAGCCGTCTGCCCGCAGAGTTTGATGTCACCTCTCTGGTGAAGCCGGGAGAAAATGATGTCACAGTCCGTGTATACAAGTGGTCGGACGGAACGTATCTGGAGGACCAGGATATGTGGTGGTTTTCCGGAATTTACAGGGATGTGGAACTGATTAACGAGCCCAGGAAGGCGGTCCTGGACTGCCGCGTAACGGCGGTTCTGGATACGGCCAGCGAATGCGGCCGGGCCGCCATCGACCTGACGGTAAAGGGAGCCGGAAGCGGAACCTGGAGCCTGCTTGACGGGGAACGCCTGATGGCAGAGGGGGACTTTGCCTCCTCCGGAGACCAGAAGGAGATAAGAATCACAGCCGAAGCCGGAGCGGTGCGGCCGTGGACTGCGGAGACCCCTTATCTATACCGGATCAGAATCCGGTTTGAGGACCATGAGATCACGGTCCGGACCGGTTTCCGTACCATAGAGATCAAAGACGGTAATTTTACCGTCAATGGAACCGCCATTCTGTTAAATGGTGTCAACCACCACGACTACAGTCCGACCGAGGGACGCACCGTCACGTATGAGCAGATGAAGGCCGATGTGATTCTGATGAAACAGCACAATATCAACGCGCTGCGGTGTTCCCATTATCCGGCCGCCGACTGCCTGTACGATCTGTGTGACGAATACGGCCTCTATGTGATTGACGAGGCGGATCTGGAGTGCCACGGTTTCGAATGGGTGGAAAACTATACCTGGATTTCCGATGATCCTGCGTGGGAGACTGCCTACGTGGAACGTGCCGTCCGCATGGTAAGACGGGATTTCAACCATCCCTCCATCATCATGTGGTCCCTCGGCAATGAATCCGCCTTCGGCTGTAATTTCGTGAAGAGCGCGGAAGCGGTGCGGACGATAGATCCGTCCAGACTGGTCCACTACGAGGGCGATTTCGAGGCGGAGGCGGCGGACGTCTACTCCACCATGTACACCTGGCTGGATAAGCTGGAAGAGATCGGCCGCGGCGAAAAGGGGAATCAAAAACCCCATGTCATGTGCGAATACGGCCATTCCATGGGAAACGGAGCCGGCTGTCTAAAAGCCTACCAGGACCTGTTCCGCAAATACAAACGGCTGCAGGGCGGTTTTATCTGGGAATGGTACGACCACGGATTCCTCACAAAGGATGAGGAAGGCCATGAATATTACCGGTACGGCGGCAGCTACGGAGATTTCCCCAACAACGGGAATTTCTGTATCGACGGCCTTCTGATGCCGGACCGCACGCCGTCGCCGGCGCTTGCCGAGTACCGGCAGGTGATTGCCCCGGTGGAAATCCGGAAGAAGACGGGCAGCGGGCGCGAGATTCTTTTGAAAAACTGGTATGATTTTAGCGGCCTGTCCCATCTATGCGCGAAATGGTGGATTTCCTGTGACGAGACCGTACAGGAAGAGGGCGTGATCGAAGATTTGAATGCCGGGCCGGGAGAGGTCTGCCGTCTGGAAATTCCATACCGGCCGTTTATGCCGGAGAGCAATACGGATTACTACTTAAATGTGTCGGTCTGTCTGAAGGAAGACGCACCCTACGCCGGAAAGGGCCACGAAGTATCCCGCGGGCAGTTTCAGCTTAAGGAGCATCTGGAGACAGCCGTGCTCCATGAGACGGGCGGCCGCCTTTTGACGGAGGATGACGGTATCTTCTTCAAAGTAAAGGGCGAATCGTCGGAGGTGGTGTTCCATAAGATCTACGGCCGGCTGGAGCGCTGGACGGTGGCTGGAAAGCCATACGTGACGGCAGGGCCTGAGGTGACGGTTTACCGGGCAACCATAGACAACGATATGTATAAGAAGGATGACTGGATGAACAAATACTTCATACAGCTTCCGGATGAGCAGATGGAGTATTTCAGGACCGAAGAGCATGAGAACCGTGTCGATGTGATGATCGGTACGTATTTTGGCTGCTTAAACCAGTCGTGGGGATTTTTGTGCGACTATCACTATACGGTGTACGGAGACGGCGCTGTGACCTGCCGCCTGGAAGGAAAGCAGATTCAGCGCGGGAAAGCGGAGCCGGGATTTCTGCCCCGCATCGGAATCCGGATGAAGGCGTCAAAGGACCTTCAGAAGGCCGCGTGGTACGGCCTTGGCTTCCAGGAGAATTATGCGGACAGCAGGGAAGCGGCATTTATGGGAGTCTACCGTTCCAATGTGGACGGCATGTCCACCAATTACGTATATCCGCAGGAAAACGGCCATCGGGAAGAGGTCTCCTGGTACTCGCTTGGCGACGGGGAACGCAGTCTTCTGGTGACGGCGGATCAGCCTCTGGGGCTGAATATCCACAATTACACGGAGGAGAGCCTGGAAGAAGCAAAGTATCCGTGGCAGATCAAGGATGCGGAGGATGTGATCATCCATATGGACTACCTCCATTCCGGCCTGGGAAGCAACAGCTGCGGCCAGGAACAGGAGGAGGCGTATAAGGTGAAACGCCAGGATTTTGCCCTGAGCTTTACCATGCGGACAGTCGATGCGGCGGAAGATGTAGCACAGTCGAAAATAAAATATCTGGATTAAAGGAAGGAAGCGTGGAAAAGACGTGATAAGAGAGCGATTTTCAGAACACATAAGGAATTACTTAAGCGATGACTCATGGATGATCCTCGAGGATCATTACGATCCGGAGGAGAATTTGAAATACGAAAGCCTTTTCTGCCTTTCCAATGGATATCTGGGAACGAGAGGCGCCTACGAGGAACGGGCGGCGAAGAGTATTCCCTGTACCTATATTAACGGCGTTTTTGATAAATCAGAGACCTTCATGAGAGAACTGGCCAATTTACCGGACTGGCTGGGGATAAAGCTCTATGTGGAGAAGGAGCTGATCGGCATTGAGACGTGCAGAGTCCTGGAATTTTCCAGGGCTCTGGATATGAAGCACGCGCTGCTGGCCAAACGGTTTGTCCTGGAAGATAAGAAGGGGAGGAGGACCGAGGTGGAAGGAATCCGGATGGTAAGCCGGGCTAACGTCCACCGCATGGGAATCCGCCTCTTCGTGACGCCGTTAAACTACAGCGGGATCATCGAGGTGGAAAATATCATCGATGGCTCCGTCATAAACTTCTGCGATGCGCCTCGCTTTAAGGTGAAGCATACCAGGCTGCTCACAAACTGCCCGCTTACCGACAAAGGCGCCTATGTGGAGGTGACGACGAGAGACCGGAAGCTCTGCGTGGGAACCGGAAGCCTTATGGAGGCCTACGCCGGGGGCAGACCCGTGATGAAGAACCGGAGCTTCGGGGCGTTTGGCGAAACCGCTGTGGAATTTCAGGACTTTGACGCGGAAGAGGGAACGGCTGTGGAGGTGGTAAAATACGCCTCCGTCTATACGGAACGCGAAGTCCCGGATTATGAGCTTCACTGCCGTGTGAGAGACGAGATTAAAGGCTTTGCCGCCGACGGCTTTGAGACGGAGATGAGCCGCCACATCGAGGTGTACGCCCGCATGTGGGATGAGGCCAACATCGAGATCCGGGGCGATTTTGATCTGGACCGCGCCGTTCGTTTTACCCTCTTCCATCTGATGAGCACGGGCAGCGAGCACGATGACAGGGTCAACGTGGGAGCCAAGCTTTTGAGCGGCGAGGAATACGGAGGCCATGCGTTCTGGGATACGGAGCTGTTCATGCTGCCATTCTTTGCCTGCGTGTTCCCGGATACGGCCAGGAACCTGGAAAACTACCGGTACCGCCTTCTGGATGCGGCAAGAGCCAATGCGGCAAAGAATGGCTACTGCGGGGCCCAGTATCCCTGGGAATCGGCGGACGACGGCACGGAGCAGTGCCCGGACTGGACCATCGAACCGGATGGGACCTGCTACCGGTGCTATGTGGCGGTTTACGAGCACCATGTGACCGCCGCTGTGGCCTATGGAATCTACAACTACGTGAAGATAACCGGAGACCGGTGCTTCCTGCGTGAAAAAGGCGCGGAGATCCTGATCGAGACAGCCCGATTCTGGGCCAGCCGGTGCGAATACAACCGGAAGATGGACCGCTACGAGATCCGCCGCGTCACGGGGCCGGATGAATGGCATGAACCGGTGGACAACAATCTATACACCAACTACCTGGCAAGGTGGAATTTAGGCTATGTCCTGGAGCTTTTAACGGAATGGAAGGAAGACGGGACTGGGCTCTATGAGGAGCTGAAGGCCCGCCTGAATATCCGGGATGAGGAACTGGAGAGCTGGTCTCACGTCAGGGAGAAAATGTACCTACCAAAGGGAAAGGAAAATGGCCTGCTGGAGCAGTTCGAGGGATACTTCGATCTAAAGGATGTGACGATAGAGGCCTACGATGAGAACGACTGGCCCATACGCCCGGAGATTCTAAGGACCGTGCCAAAGACGCAGACCCAGATCATCAAACAGGCGGATGTGGTGATGCTTCTCCATCTTCTCGGGGAAGAATTCGACGAGGAGACGAAGCGAAAGAACTATACGTATTATGAAAAACGGACGCTTCACGGTTCCTCTTTAAGCCCCAGCATCTATTCTGTCATGGGACTTCATGTGGGCGATGAGACGAAGGCCTACCGCTATTTGAGGAGGGCGGCGTTCATCGATCTGACCGATTTACAGAAGAACACGAGGGAAGGCATCCACGCGGCCAACGCAGGCGGTGTGTGGCAGACCGTGGTGTTCGGCTTTGCAGGCGTGTCATTTTCGGAAGACGGCGTCGTGGATATCCGTCCGCATATGCCGAAGGAGTGGGAAGGCCTGTCCTTTAAGCTGCATCACAGAGGATCCAAGATGGAGATTACTGTCCTGCCGGACAACAGCGTGACGGTGACAGTGCTGGAGGGCGGTCCGGTGACGGTTCGCATAAATGGTGAGGCGATGGTTCTGGAAGGCACAGGCCCGGCAGCAGGAGGACAGTCATGAAGAAATATCTGGCAATATTCGGACTGATCCTCGTGACCGTGATCTGGGGCGGCGGCTTCGTAGCCAGCGATATGGCGCTGGAGAGCCTGACCCCGTTCCAGATCATGACCTTCCGGTTCTTCCTGGGAACCGTAATCCTGGGCGGAATCTCTCTGCCCGGCATGAAAGACATTAAAAAAGAAGAGATTCGGGCCGGATTCTTCATGGGATGCGCTCTGTTTGCCGGATTTGCCCTGCAGATCGTGGGTCTCCAGTACACGACACCGTCGAAAAACGCTTTTTTAACGGCCACAAATGTGGTGATGGTGCCCTTTATCGCCTTCCTGGTCTATAAGAAGACGGTAGGGCTGAATGGAATCGTGGGAGCCGTCATGGCCATTGTGGGAGTGGGAATTCTGTCTTTGAACGGGAATTTCTCCCTGGGCGTCGGCGACGCGCTGACTCTGGTGGGCGCCGTGGGCTTTGCGTTCCAGATCTTTTTGACGGGCGAGTTTGCACCGAAATACCGGGTTAAGGTTTTAAATACAGTCCAGATGGCAACGGCATTTCTTCTGTCTGCCGTATTTCTGGCGGCGCAGGGACAATTTTCTGTATATGCTACTTCCACAGGCTGGCTCAGTGTGTTATACTTGGGGGCAGTGAGTACCGCGCTTACGTACCTTCTTCAGACAAACTGTCAGAAGTATGTGGATGAGACGAAGGCGGCCATCATTCTCTCCATGGAATCCGTATTCGGCACCCTGTTTTCCGTAATCCTGCTCCATGAAAATGTGACGATGCGGATGATCGGCGGCTGTGTACTGATTCTGGCGGCCGTGATCTTATCCAACTACTCCGGAGAGAAGAAGGAGCTGGGGAAAACAGAACCAAAGAAAGAAAAAGTGGGGGTGGAATTATGAAATACCGCGGAATTATCTTCGATCTGGACGGCGTGATCTGCCATACAGACAAATACCACTATCAGGCGTGGAAACAGGTAGCCGATCAGCTGGGAATCTACTTTGATGAGACCATCAACAACCGTCTGCGCGGCGTGAGCCGTATGGAAAGCTTTGAGATTATTCTCGAGAGATATGACGGCGCCATGAGCGAAGAAGAGAAGGAACGCTATACAGCGGAAAAGAACGAAATCTACAAAGAACTGCTTAAGAACATGTCACCAGCGGATCTGGCGCCGGAGGTGAAGGCGACCATGGATGAACTGAGAAAGAGAGGCCTAAAGCTGGCTATCGGTTCTTCCAGCAGAAATGCCTGCTTCATCCTGGGACAGCTGGGGCTTGACGGTTACTTCGACGCCGTCTCGGACGGCAATCAGATCACCCATTCCAAACCGGACCCGGAAGTTTTTCTGCTGGCCGCGAAGCTGATCCATGAGAAGCCGGAAGACTGCCTCGTGGTGGAGGACGCCAGAGCCGGTCTCATGGCCGCCAAAGCCGGAGGCATGGATGGCGCCGGGATCGGCGACGCATCGGACTGCGAGCTTGCGGCGTACCATTTGAAATCCTTTGAAGAGCTTTTGGAGGCTTGCAATTCGTAAATCTTCGAGGTATACTAAAAACACTTAGTGAGATCTTCAGAAACGGCACTAGTATCACGGCAGGAACACGTTGTAAGACATTGGCCTGCCGTGATCTTTGACTTTTATGGGGGATAAGAGGGGAATAACGTTATGGCTACGATCAAGGATATTGCGGAGAAAGCGGGAGTTTCCATTGCCACGGTTTCCAGAGTCCTGAATTACGATGAGACACTGAATGTGCAGGATGAGACGAGAAAACGGATTTTCGAGGTTGCGGAACAGCTGGATTACCAGGTAAAGGATAAGAAAAAGAGAAAGAGGAAGCTGAAAATCGGCGTCCTTTATTCCTATTCCCTGGAAGAGGAGCTGGAGGATACGTATTATCTCTCTGTCCGTGTGGCCATTGAGAAGAAGCTGGCGGAAGAGGGATACAAGAAGTACCGGATTAACAGCGGCGATACGAAAGAGGACTTATCGGTTCTGGACGGAATCATCTGCCTGGGAACGTTCAGCCAGTCCATGATGGAACGGATCGAGTCGTATCAGAAGCCTACGGTCTTCGCGGACGCGGTACCCGATACGGAGAAATTCGATTCCGTTATCCACGATATCGAGCGGTCTGTTCTGAAGGTGATGAAATACCTGATGGATCAGGGCCATGAAAAGATTGCCTTTATCGGCGGATACGAGACGGACTCGGATGGCGCGGAGGTGGTGGACAACCGGACTTACGCCTATCAGCGCTTCATGAAGCAGGAGGGCCTGTTTCACGAGGAGTACGTAAAGATCGGCGGCTACACGCCCAAGTATGGATATCAGATGATGAAGGAGCTGCTGGAGCTTCCGGACCGGCCGACGGCGGTGTTTGTGGCCAACGATTCCCTTGCCATCGGCTGTTACAAGGCGGTTCACGAAAATGGACTTGCAATTCCCGAGGATATCAGCGTGGTGGGATACAACGATATCCCTGCCGCAAAGTATCTGGTGCCTCCGCTGACTACCGTCCACCTGTACATGGATTTTATGGGCGAACAGGCGGTTTTAGTCCTGGCGGAGCGAATTCTGACCGGCAGAGAGATCTCCATTCAGACGCTCATTCCCGCCAAGCTGGTGATCAGAGAAAGTGTAAAAAGACTGGGAAGGACAGAATAGAGATGACAGACGAAGTATTTTTGGAAGAGCTTTTAGGTTCGGTGACGGTATCCGGCTATGAGGAAGAGGGACAGGCCGTCATCAGAAAATATATGGAACCACTGGCCGACGAGGTGAGAACCGACGATATTGGGGATACCGTATGCGTGCTGGGTCCGGACCGGGATTTCAGGATCCTGATGACGGCCCATTTGGACGAGATCGGCCTCATGGTGACGACGGTAAACGAGCGGGGACGCCTCCAGGTGATCGACCGCGGCGGGATCATTCCGGCCACCTATCCGGGCCACCGTGTCAAGGTTATGACAGAGCGGGGACCGGTATACGGCGTTGTGGAATCGTACCGTGATTTCTTTAAAAAGGAAGGCGGCCTGAAGACATCGGATTTTCTAATCGATATCGGCGTGGATTCGAAGGAAGAAGCGTGTGAACTGGTGGAGCCCGGCGCGCCCGTCGTGCTGGACACCGGATTCTGCAAGGCGGCGGGAGGCCGTTTCTTAAGCCGGGCGCTGGATGACAGGCTCGGCGTATTTATTATTATGGAGGCCTTCAAAAAGGCCAGGAAGCGCGGATGCACCTGCGGCGTGTACAGCGCGGCCACCGTGGGGGAAGAGACCACGAAGAACGGCGCGTACTGGACAGCCAGCCGCGTAAAACCGGATTTGGCTGTGGTGGTGGACGTGACGTATACCAGCGACTGCATCGGCATGAACGCCGCGGATTCCGGCGAGGTAACCTTAGGCGGGGGGCCGGTACTCTGCAACAGCCCCATCGTCTCCAAGCGGCTGAACCGTAAGATGAGGGAATGCGCTTCCAGGATTGGAGTGAAAGTGCAGACGGAGGCAGCCAGCAGACTGAGCTATACCGACGCGGACAAGATTCATTTTGCCGGAGAAGGAATTCCCACTGTGCTGGTGTCGATTCCGCTCCGCTACATGCACCATCCGGCCGAGATGGCTGATGAAAAGGATGTGGAAGGCTGCATCGATCTGATTGCAGAGTTCCTTGTTTCATGGGAGAGTTTGTTCGATGAAACGAAAGCCATACTGGAGGAACAGCAGGGATAAAAAATCCTTGTGTTCCCCCGGAAACTATGATAAACTTTTTATTATCACGATTGAAATGCATAATGAGAAAGAGGGGATATCATGACAGATAATGAATTGCTGCTGGCAATGTCAGATTTAATTGATAAGAAGATGGCAGAACAGCTTGAACCTTTGAAGCGGGATATTCGTGATATGAAACTGGGTATCGAAAATGAATTAAATCCAAAGATCAACTTAATTTTGGAAAATTACGTTCCTGCTTCAAGACGGTATGAAGATGCAAGTGATAAAATAGAGGCAATGCAGGCAGACATTGATCTGCTGAAACTGGTTGTTGCTGAGCACAGTGGAAAACTTCAGGCAATTTCGTAATGAATCCATACATAAAACGTAAAACATAAAAAGGAAGCTTACGCACCGCAGACACTGTCTGCCAACGCGTAAGCTTCCTTTTTCAAACATGCTCTAAGCTTCAGGCTATGAATTTATAAATCAAATCCGAAATACTTCACCGTATTATTATAAGAAATTCCTTCGATAATCTCCTTCAAAGCCTTCTGATCGTCCGGATACTCTCCGTTTTCTACCCAGCCGCCAACAAGTTCGCAGAGAATTCTTCTGAAATACTCATGTCTTGTATAGGATAAGAAGCTTCTGGAGTCTGTCAGCATGCC
>OJKJ01000869.1_pt1 | contig 13576 bp, 14 predicted proteins | sample 1596491 | NCBI WGS metagenome assembly OJKJ01 (sample SAMEA4350160, study PRJEB24818) | metagenome | biome: human; feature: gut; material: faeces | place: Denmark | collected 2013-09 | reverse complement strand
ATTGTAATCTGCATAATACGGAGATGCTTTGATATCATCTGTCAGATCATAAACCAGACCCTGTTTTGCCCAGTCGATGGTGTTCATGCCCTGAAGCAGGAATACATCGGGCAGGTCATCTGCTGCAGCCAGTGTTGCGATCTGTGTCTTATACTCTGCATTTGCAAGAACAGTCTGTGTCAGCGTAATATCCGGATGGTTCTGCAATAAGCTCACCGGGAAATCGGTGGACGGTTCCCCGTAGGCCGTGCGGCGCACTACCGCTCTGTGCCAGTTGCGGAACACTCCCAGACGGATCTTTCTCGCGTGGGCGATCTCGTAGATTCCAATCGTCACACAGTAATGCGGCATATCCTCCAGCGCTCCGCCGAAATCGCCAATGGCGTTAGCCGTTCTCGTCTCCGGTGTGATGGTGAGAACCCGCGTCTTCTGTGCCAGAAATTCCTCCGGTGAAAGAGACGGATCTGCCTCGTTAAATGCCACATGGCCGTTGATGCCGATGCCGCCGAAGGCAATATCGACGCCGCCCAGCTTCTCGATCAGTTCCGGTATGTAGCCCACATTTTCAGGGTCCGGGAATACTCTCTGCTCTTTGGGCATGATGAGTTCCGGCTTGATCTTCGTATAGACAGTCCGTTCCATGAAGCCATGGAAGCTTAAGGGGTGATCCACGGGAATCCATTTTTTATCGTCGTCCAGATACTCGTCCATGTTGATAAACCAGGTATCCTTGAGACTTAAATTCCTTTCATTGACCATGTCTACGAAATAGGGATACTGGCCAACCGGGCCGACCGGGCAGATAAAAACCGTCTTCTTTCCCGCCTGATTGTTCGCCTCGATCTCTTCAAACATCTCCTTTGCCATCGCCTGGAAAACCGTGGCGTTGTCCGGCATACAGATCAGCGGGAGTCTGGGGTCCTTTAAAAGCTGCTCTTTGTTGTACTGGTAATATGCGTGACTCATCATTTTCCTCCTGTCTACTGTCGGAGGGACTGAAAATGCGTTAAGACATGCATTTCGCCATCCCGCCTTAGAAAAGAGAGTGTCTCTGAATTGGAAATAGAATCTCCGGGACACTCTCTTCACCTGTGTGTTACTGTTTACTCTTACTTGCCTGCTTCAATCATGTTATCCAGCATAACGTAATCGGCTACCGGAACTTCTTTCTCTACTGCGCCGGCTTTGATAAAGTTATCCTGCTGAATCTTGTAGTAATTCTCAACGGTGCCGTCTTTGGCGCCTTCTGCTACTTCTTTTCCTGTCAGCCAGTCTGCGTCGCCGCGCTGTGCGTAAACGCTGTCGTAATCGGTTGCTGTCTGCGTGGAAACGTACTTGGCAACTTCATCGTAATGATCGTCTGCAGCATAGTCCATGGCTTTGAATAAAGCCCTTGTGAAGCGCAGGATCTTATCCTGGTTCGCGTCTGCATACTTTGGTGTTGCAATCCAGCTTGCAAGGGATACTGTCGTATCAGAGAAGGTTAAGTTGTCACAGATCTTAGTGGAATCTTTTACTTCCTCTAAAATCTTCAGGCTGTTTGGTGACCATGTGGCACATGCGTCAACACCGCCGGAAATCATAGCGGTTACGATACCGGATGCGTCCATATCTACGGCTGTGATGTCATCCATGGTCATGCCGGCCTTTGTCAGGCTGTTAACCAGAATGTCTTCACTGGAGGTACCGGAAGAATAAGCAACTTTCTTTCCCTTTAAATCTTCAACCTTTGTGAATCCAGGTCCGCCGATTAAAGCGTCGCCGTTGGAGATATGGGACAGAGCGAAGATCTTCGCCTGGCCGTTGACACAAAGCTTATGAGCGCCCTGGCCGATATAGCCGACATCGATGCTGCCGGACTCCATGGCTGCGATGATGGTAGGACCGTCTGCGAATTCTACGAGATTAACGGTGATGCCTTCCTCGTCGAAAAAGCCCTTTTCTTTTGCCGTCATCACGGACCATAAGCTTCCGTAGTTAGGCATATATGCCACATTCATGGTGATCGGCTCTGCCTTGGCTTCTGTAGGAGCCTCTGTTGTCTCCTCAGCCTTTGCCTCTTCCTTTGTCGTCTCCGCCGCTGCGGCCGTTGTCGTCTCCGCAGGTGCCGCTGTTGTTGACTCTGTCTTGGTGCTTCCGCAGCCTGCCAGTGATGCAGCTACCAGAGCCGCCATAATTAATGGTAATGCCTTCTTCATAATGTTTTCCTCCTTAATAGTTTTTATAAAACATTGGTTTTTATAAAACATTTTAATAAACATTCCCTATTTACGCACTTCCAGATATTCCTGATAAACCTCGCCCCAGATATACGTCTTTAAATCCAGGAATGGAAGCTCCATCTTCATCTCCTGCGTACGCGGATACGGAAGATTGATGTCCACAATCTTTTTGATGCGGCCCGGTCTCGCGCTCATGATAATGACCTTGGTGGCCAGAATAACGGCCTCCTCCACATCATGGGTGATAAAGAAACAGGTCTTCTTCTCTTCCTGCCACGTCTTTGTCAGCTCTGACTGAAGCTGGGTTCTCGTCTGTGCATCCAGCGCTCCGAAGGGCTCATCCATGAGAAGCACTTCCGGCTGCACCGCATAGGCTCTGGCGATCGCCACCCTCTGCTTCATACCGCCCGACAGTTCCTTCGGGTATGCGTCCACGAACTCCTCCAGCTCCACCATCTTGATGTACTTCATGGCGATTTCCCTGGCCTGTGCGTCGTTCATACCTTTTAATTTAAGGCCAAACATAACATTCTTTAATACGGTCAGCCATGGGAATAAGGCATACTGCTGGAAAACCACGCCTCGTTCCGTGCCTGTGCCTTCCACCTTCTTGCCATCTACGTAAACGGAGCCGGAGGTAGCCGGGAGAAGGCCTGCGATAATATTCAGCAGGGTAGATTTTCCGCAGCCGGAAGGGCCGACCACGCAGATAAATTCATTCTCCATAATATCCAGGTCAATGCCGTTTAACGCCACCATACGTCCCTTGCGGCCTTCATAGATCTTCTCCACATGATCGATCTTAACCTTTATATTTCTCTCGTTTCCTGCCATCCCGTGAACTTCCTTTCCAGATATTTGATGATCTTTTCACTCGTAATTCCGATGATACCGATGATAATGATGTAGAGAAGCATCGGCGGAACATCGAAGCTGTTGTTTAAAGAACGGATTCTCATACCGAGTCCTGCTACGGCGCCTGTCGATTCTGCGGCGATTAAGGTTGTCAGTGCAACGGATACGCCGAGACGGACTGCCGTGATGATAAATGGGGTGGTTGCCGGGAAAATAACCTTTACAAAAATATCTCTGTCTTTTGCTCCCAGAACCCGGGCGGCCTTGATCAGTGTCTCATCCACGTTGCGGACGCCCTGATAAATGGTAACGCACATAATTAAGAAAGTTGCAAGCCAGATAACGATAACCTGTGGCTTTCTGCCGACGCCTGCCGCAATAACAACAAGCGGTACGTAAGCCAGAGGCGGAATATTACGAATAAACTGAATCCACGGTTCCACTATGTAGCGCACCGGACGGTACCATGCCATCATAAATGCGATGGGCACTGCTGTGACAAAGCCAAGGATAAATCCCAGAATGACGGAAATCATACTGCTGGAAAAGTCGTTCCACAGAACCCCCCTCTCAATCATAGTTTTCAGTGATTTGACTACCTCTGGTAAAAATGGAAAACTTCTTGCGGTAGACGGATTGACCGAAAGCCAGAACCAGAGCACAATGGCAGCCAAAAATGAAATCAGCAGCCAACCCCAGTTTGGTATTGCGGCAACGATGTCCTTCTTCTTTTTGTTTTCAGAATTCCCAAAAGACATTTGTAAATCCCCTTTCTTTGTAATTTTCCCCAATACACATCTCTATTTTATGTGTATATTATAACACATTGTATAAAAATAGCACCTCTTATTTAGTCAAACGTTTGCGTAACTGTAAAGATAAAACTTCACGCAAACGTTTGACCATTCACCTATGGCATTTTGACCATTTTTCGTGTATACTTATGATAAACTGGCATGAATAATAAGGATGTAAAACTTAAGTAAAGGGGGCTGGTTTATGACACTGAAAGAAATCGCCAAAGAAGCCGGCGTATCCATCTCCACGGTTTCCCGGGTCATCAATAAAAACAGCACAAATGCAGCCAGCAAAGAGGTGCAGGACCGGATCTGGGAGATTGTGAGGCGCACGGGATATACGCCCAACAGCACGGCCCGCGATTTGAAGATGGGAGGCACCGACTCTCCCGAACCGCTCTCCCGCTCCATTGCCTGTCTCTTTGCCAGGACGGAGGATTCCAAATCGGATCTTTTCTTCTCCACGCTGGCACGCAGTATTGAACAGGAGGCGTTTAAGCATAATTATGTGCTCAAGTACTCCTTTACCGCCATTGACATCCATCATCCCAACACCTTCCGTCTCATTACGGACAACCATGTGGACGGCGTCGTAGTGCTGGGACGGTGCGATAAACAGACGCTCAGCTTTTTAAAGAAGTATTTCAACTGCGTCGCCTATACCGGGTTGAATATTCTGGATGCAAAGTACGACCAGGTCATCAGTGACGGCTACCAGGCCTCGCTTACCGCTATGAACCACCTTATGAGCCTCGGCCACACGCGAATCGGATATATCGGGGAGACCAGGGATGAGGACCGCTACACCGGATACTGCACCGCGCTGAACACCGGCGGCATTCCCTTGAAGAAGGAATACGTAGCAGATGTTCCTCTGTCATCGGAAGGCGGCTACCGCGGCGCCAGACAGCTGATTGACCGGGGCGTTGATGTCTCCGCCCTATTCTGCAGCAATGATGTGACGGCCATCGGAGCCATGAGAGCCATTCAGGAAACGGGATGCCGGATTCCGGAGGATGTCTCCATCATCAGCATCGATGATATCGACACGGCCCAGTATCTCTCCCCCATGCTGACCACCATTCACATGCCGGTGGAGGAGATGGGACAGATGACGGCGAAAATCCTGATTGACCGCATCGAGGGCGGCCACCGCCTTCCGATCCGCATGAATCTGCCATACTACCTGGCCAGCCGCGAAAGCTGCGGTCAGTACCATCCTTCCAGAAGCTTAGCAAAGTCAAAATAATTAATATAGAAGAAAAGAGGTAATTTTTATGCTCGTAACGATCTTTGATTCCAATGGATCCGCTGTCATCGACAGCATCGGCGCTCAGTTAATCTCCTATAAGGACAGTACCGGAAAAGAATACATCTGGCAGAGAGATCCAAAATTCTGGAACCGCTGCTCCCCGCTGTTGTTTCCCATCGTAGGAAACTGCCGGAACAACAAGACCATCATTGAGGGTGAAACCTGCTGCATCGAAAAACACGGCTTCTGCCGCGATGTAGATTTCCAGATCACCAGGCAGTCCGATACCACGGTTACCTTTGAAATTCACGATACAGAAGAGACGAAAGCCATTTATCCATACTCCTTCCGCCTCTCCTTAACTTATGTCATTGAAAACGGCATGCTTTCCATGGAATACTGCGTAGCCAACACCGATGACAGAACCATCTACTACTGCCTCGGCGCTCATCCCGGATTTAACTGTCCGATGGAGGAAGGCGCTTCCTTCACTGATTACGAACTGGAATTCGAAGAGGACGAGACCGCCTTCAGCATGGTTTACGATCTGGAACACTTACAGTTTGACCCGTCCCACAGAGTCCCCCGTCTCGATCACAGCCGCAGGCTGCCGCTCACAAGGGAGCTGTTCAAGGACGACGCCGTATACTTTGACGATTTAAAATCAAGGAAAGTATCCATTATCAATAAGGATACGGGACACGGTATTGAGGTGGGATTCCCTGGCTTCGAAACAGTCGCATTCTGGACCCCTTACCCGGCAGAAGCCCCATTCCTGTGTGTGGAACCATGGAACGGTTCCGGTATCTACGCCACGGAAGATGATGAATTCGTACATAAGAATCATGTACAGAAGCTGGAAACAGGGAAACGTAAAACTTACGGTCTTACCATAAGGATCATCTGATTGGAATAAAAAGCCGGAATAATTTGGAGGAAGCAGCCTTTTTTCACAGTGGCTTCTCCGAATTATTCCGGTTTTCTTATCTGTCGTACCTGATCTGTCATACAACGCTAAAATTTTCCTGAGCAAACTGCCTGTACTTTTCCATAAACAGCTTTCTGCGGCTGCTGCTGATATACAGCTTCTCGCCGTTAGCCATACGGATCTCATCCCCCTCCATACTGCGTATCTGCAGCATATTAATCAGAGTGTACTGATTAATGCGTGCAAAGTGATAATTCGAAAGTCTCTGTTCCTCCACATCGAGCCTGGCCTTGACCCGTATCTTTTTCTTTCCCAGCACTACGCTGGTCTTTCTGTCGTAGGATTCCAGAAAACAGATATCCTCCATGTTGTAGACTATGGGCTGTCCATTAAATACTGCCGTATATTTAGCACGGGACAATTTCTTCCATTGATCCCTTCGCCCGCAAATATAAATAATTATGCTGTCCTGCTCCTTCTGCTTCAACTGATTAAATACGGATTCCTTTGCTGCCCAGTCAGAATCCACATAGACAATGATGGCACTATAATTCTTTTCCTCCACGGCCCTGCATAGCTCCCCCGTGGACAGGAAATAATCTTCTTTAAACAGAACCCCTCTTTTTTTCCATTTTTCAAAGTATTCTCTTGCATTATCCAGCTGTGACGTGTTGCCTGCGTACACTGCTATCCTCATGCACGCTACCTCCGTAATTTCCTGATATCATATAATTTTGAGATCTCATAGTATATAACGTATTTTTCTTCTGACTGTGACGTACAAAACAAGATATTCTGCAAGTTGCGCATAAATCCGGCAAAACTCCTCAAACTAATAACAGTACAGCTTTGCGAAAGGAGATACTAATGGAAGACGATAAAAATGCAATCAGCCAGCCCGATGATTTTGATGTTGATATCCAGGCGTGTTCCACCATGGACTGCACCGGCCTTATCCCCGCCCTGCCTGAAACCGAGGCGGAGCAGGAAGCCTATGAGGACTTATACCCTTACATCACGCGCGCGAAAAATATCGCAGACGACAAATAGGTTTTGTCATAAATATCCGGAATAACGAAAACCCCCGGAAGGCGTTGTGTGCCTTTTCGGGGGTTTTGATTCTTATATCCTTTTTAAAGGGATCTCCTATACGCCTGAATAAGCAGAGAAACCGCCGTCAACCGGAATAACCACGCCTGTGATGAAGCCGGCTGCCTCATTGTTTAACAGGAACAGAAGTGTTCCGTTTAATTCTTCTGCTTCGCCGAAACGTCCCATTGGAGTCGCTGCCAGAATCTTAGCAGTTCTCGCAGTAGCTGTTCCATCCTCGTTGAACAGAAGCTTTTCATTCTGCTTTGTCACAAAGAAGCCAGGCGCCATGGCATTTACACGGATGCCGGCCTTGGAGAAATGAACAGCCAGCCACTGTGTAAAGTTGCTCACAGCTGCCTTCGCTCCGCTGTAGGCCGGAATCTTCGTCAGTGGGGTGAAGGCGTTCATGGAGGAAACGTTCAAGATGTTGCAGCCTTCTCTGCCGATCATGTCTTTTGCGAAGATCTGTGTCGGAAGCAGGGTTCCCAGGAAGTTTAAGTTGAATACGAATTCCACGCCCTTCGGGTCTAAGTCAAAGAAGGATATGGTATCCGCCTCGATGTCGCCCATCTCAAAGTATTCCTTCGTGGTCTGCGCCTTCGGATTGTTGCCGCCTGCACCGTTTACCAGAACGTCACACGGACCTAACTCAGCCAGCACCTTTGCGTGAACCTCTTCCAGGCTCTCACGCTCCAGAACGTTTGCCTTGTATGCCTTTGCGGTATGGCCGGCTGCCACGATTTCCTCTGCAACCCTGCCGGCCGCCTCTTCGTTCAAATCGAGAACTGCAACCTTTGCGCCCGCCTCAGCCAGCGTCTTTGCAAACATCCCGCATAAAACTCCGCCTGCGCCTGTAACAACTGCAACCTTTCCTGTTAAATCTGTTCCAAATGATAATCCCATAAGTCATTTCCCTCTTTCTATTTTAATAATCACTGATTTACAAATCTTTGATTTTTGTCTCAATCCTACCGGCTCATTTTGTCGATGGCTTCCCAGAGTCCGTTTAAATAGGTGGCGCCCAGCGCTCTGTCGTAGAGGCCGTATCCTGCGCGCCCTGTCTCGCCCCAGATCATGCGGCCGTGATCCGGACGCATATAGCCGTCAAATCCATTGTCATAAAGCGCCTTTAAAATGGCAAACATATCAAGAGAACCGCAGCTGGATAAGTGCGCTCTCTCCTCGAAGCCCTGATTGTTATCCAGAACTGCCACATTTCTCGCATGAACGAAATGGATTCTTCCCATGGCCGCATATTTAGCCGCCATCTTTACCACGTCGTTCTTATTGGAGCAGCCCAGGGAACCGGTACAGAGGGTGATGCCGTTGTGCTTATCGTCAACCAGCTTTAAGAAACGGTCTAAGTTCTCCTCGCAGGTGATGATTCTCGGAAGTCCAAAGATGCTCCAGCAGGGATCATCCTCGTGGATCGCCATATTTACGTCACACCCCGCAGCGACCGGAATGATGGCTTCCAGGAAGTATTTTAAGTTGTTCCATAAGTCGTCCTCCGACATGGCATTATACTGGGACACCACTTTTTTTAATTCGTCTCTTGTGTAGCTGGAATCCCATCCGGGAAGTGTTAAATCGCTGTCGCTCTCAAGTGGGTTTACCTTGTCTACCTGATCCTGATAATAGACCAGTGATGTGGAACCGTCCTCCAGCACGTGGTCCAACTGAGTTCTTGTCCAGTCAAAGACAGGCATGAAATTATAACAGATGCATTTGATTCCCGCCCTGGCAACGCGGCGGATATTTTCGCAGTAGTTCGCAATGTACTGGTCTCTCGTCGATTTGCCCAGCTTGATGTCCTCATGAACCGGAATGCTCTCGATCACCTCAAACGCAAGGCCCGCATCCTCGGTTTCTTTTTTAAGCTTTGCAATGCTTTCATTGCTCCATACCTCGCCGACCGGAACATCATATACGGCCGTTACGATGGAATGCATGCCCGGGATCTGGTGAATCTGCTCCAGCGTTACCTTGTCATCGTCTCCGTACCATCTGAATGATAATTTCATGATAAACCTCCTTGAATATTAGAAATTTGTCTGCAGCCCGTCATCTCGCTGCCTCATGTCCTTAGTATAACAAATTCTGTTTTGAATACCATGGATTTAGTTGCCGTTCACATTGCAAAAGTTGCGGTTCTCTACTATACTATAGCTAAGGAACAGGATGCTTTACACACTGTCTTTGGAGGTTTTCACATGAAAAAAGAATTATCTACCGGTTTTAATACCAGACAATACATGAATTCCGGGGAATTTGAGGTATTTTTTTACAATGACATCGATCTCGATCATGTGGTGGATCATACGCATCCCTATTATGAGATCTATTTTTTCCTGAACGGAGACGTGACCTATGAGGTGGACGGGAACCGGTACGAGCTGCAGTACGGCGACTATTTAATGATTCCGCCGGAGACGAGGCACCATCCCATCTTCCATTCCACCGGACAGGACTACCGCAGGTTCGTGCTCTGGATCAGCCGCCCCTATTACGAGGCGCTGGTGGCCAGATCCGAGGATTTTGCCTACAGCTTCCGCCAGGTGGAGGAAAAAAAACAGTACCATTTCCGGACAGACTTTATCATCTTTCAGGATCTCCAGGGGCGACTTCTGGACATGATTGAGGAGATGAGGGGGAACAAACCGTTTCGTGAGACCTCCGCCCATTTAATGGTCTGTTCCTTCCTGCTCCATTTAAACCGGATTACCTACGACTCCTTACACCAGGTTCCCGCTGTCTATGAAAATGTGCTCTATTTAAATGTCTGCGATTATATCAACAACCATTTAGATGAGGATCTGTCCCTTGACCACCTGGCGTCATTTTTCTATGCAAGCAAATACCATATTTCCCACGTGTTCAAGGACAACATGGGAATCTCTCTGCACCAGTACATCTTGAAGAAGCGTCTTCAGGCAAGCAAAAATGGAATCCTGTCAGGGATTCCATTTGGTGAGCTGTACCATCAGTACGGTTTTTCAGATTATACCAGTTTTTACCGTGCGTTTAAAAAGGAATTCGGCCTCTCGCCGAAGGAATTCAGGGAGCAGAAGTCCCTTCCGGAGGGTTATTGAGCGGTCGCCGGGAAGCCCGGCTACCGGCTCACTTTTTCCATTGGCTACCGGCTCTCTTTCTCCCACCTGTCCCCGGTCCGGACATAGATCACGCTGCTTCCATCCTTTTGTGTCAGAAGGACAGAGTCATCCTCCGTTCCCCAGCCAATGGAAGCCAAATCCCTGACCAGATACAGATCGGGACACTGGTAGATGGTCTCGCCGCTTTTCGCATCCCGGACTGTAAAGCCCGCGTAGACCTTTCCAAGCAGCGTCTTCGTCTCTGAGGTCAGCAAAAATCCGTTTTTCTCCTCTGCCGTCGTCTCAAATTCCGTCGCCTCGCTGCTGCGGTACGTGTGGTACTCATCATAAATATTCATGCCTATGATGATACCTGCCGCCACCAGGACCACCGCGACCGCCAGTATAACCGGAAGCCGCTTCTTATGAACGGCCCCATACGTTTTCACAACCTTTGATTTTTTGTTCATCCGAACACTCCCTGTATAAGCACCATGTAGATCACGGTTCCCGCTCCGATACTCAGAAGCGAATTGCCCTTCCAGACATGGAGAAGCACGATCGCCGCGACCGATATTATCTCCGGCAGCGCATGCGGCCAGGAAATAAAATTAACGCCTTTTAAACAGTATACCACCAAAAGCCCGATTGTAGCATAGGGAAGTGTTGTTCCCAGAAAACTGATATATTTAGGAGTCTTCTTTCCTGCCGGAAACAGAATAAAGGGAAGGAATCTTGTGAGCAGTGTGGCCGCCGCCATCACAGCGATAATCACGATTCCCTGTGCAGTTCCTCCGCTCATGCCTCCATCTCCTTTCCGTTCTTCTTATAATCCCATGTGATCGCAGCCAGAATCAGAATCATGGCCGGTATGATAAATGCGCTCTGGCCAAAGATCACCACGCAGAGCGCCGATGCCGCCACGCCGGTCAATGCAGCCTTATGACCGCGGCCCGACTTCCACTGGTCTGTAAATATGACGACAAACAGCGCAGTCAGCGCAAAATCCAGTCCTGTCGTATCAAATGTAATCAGACTCCCCAGCAGCACACCGATGACGGTTCCCGCCACCCAGTAGCACTGGTCCAGGATGGAGATCCAGAAGCAGACCCAGTATCTCGGAATACTCTTCGGCGGCTCCTCATGGCATACGATGGAAAATGTCTCATCCGTCAGTGCAAAGATCAGATACGGCTTTAATTTCCCTGCGTCACGGTACTTGTCCAGCATGGAAAGGCCATAAAAGAGATGTCTGGCATTCAGCATCAGGGACATTAAAAATGCGTAAATGGGATTCACCATCGCAGTCAGAAATGTAATGCCCAGATACTGCAGGCTCCCCGCATAGACAAACACGCTGATGGCGAGGGCCCACCAGATACCGAAGCCGTTGATGTTCATTAAAATTCCATAGGCGGTTCCCAGCACAAGATATCCCGCCATCACCGGCACCGTCCTGGGAAATGCGTACTTGAGTGTTCTTATTATCTCCTGATTTTCCATGTGTTATCACCTGTTCACTTGCTTTTTTTATGTATATTGTTTACTATATTAATGTAGAAAAGTGATTTTGTCAAATACAGGAGGTTTACGATGGATTTGATTTCCCAATATGATTCCTGCACGCTCTGTCCCAGGAGCTGTATGGCCGACCGCCGCACCGCTGGAGCGAAGGGCTTCTGCGGCTGCGGCGATACCGTCATGGCGGCCCGGGCGGCCCTTCACCAGTGGGAGGAGCCGTGGATCAGCGGAATCCACGGAAGCGGCACAGTATTTTTCACCGGATGTACCCTTCGCTGCTGCTTCTGCCAGAATTACCCCATCAGTCAGGAGGGACTGGGTAAGGAGATCACGGTCCGGCAGCTTGGCGATATCTTTCTTCGCCTTCAGGATGAAGGCGCTCACAATATCAATCTCGTCACCGCCACCCAATACCTCCCCTCCGTCCTCTCCGCCCTGGATCTCGTAAAGCCCAGGCTTTCCATCCCCGTGGTCTATAACTGCGGCGGCTACGAACGGACAGAGGTGGTAAAAGCCCTTAAGGGCTACGTGGACATCTGGCTGCCCGATTTGAAATACTACAGTTCCCGGCTGTCCGCCCGCTACAGCAAGGCGCCGGACTACTTTGAAAAGGCATCGGCCGCCATTCTGCAGATGATCCGGCAGACCGGGACGCCCGAATTCACTTCCTGTCAGGATCCTAAAAACCCCGATGCCCCCGCATGCACGCTGATGAAAAAAGGCGTCATCATACGCCACATGGTACTGCCCGGGGCGAAGGAGGATTCCATTTTACTGCTGCACTGGATGAAGGAGCACCTCCCGGATGGGAAATTCTATGTTAGCCTGATGAGCCAATACACCCCATTTTATAAAAGCGGCAGTTTTCCGGAGATCAACCGCCGCATTACATCGTATGAGTACTATAAGGTAGTCGATACCGCCATTGAGCTGGGACTTGTCCATGGTTTTATGCAGGAAAAAAGCAGCGCAAAAGAAGAATATACGCCGCCTTTTAACCTGGAAGGACTCGATTCCGTCAGTGATGCGTGAGTGTGGAAGAGCCGAAAGGCTTTCCGCACCGCAGCCGCATCACCCCACTACAGTTTCGTCCGCAGGAACCGGAACCCCTTTACCGGTTCCACCGATACTGCCGTACCGTTCACCAGGAATTCTTCCGCGTCTCTCACCCGGATTTCACCATACTGGCTGTCTGTAAACGCAGCGCTGCGATCCCCGTTCCATTCGATTTCCATCTCTTTTAAGCTCTTCCGGAATGCCTCGAAACTGCCAAACTCTTCCTTCGACCCGCATTTTACAATCACGGCATGGTTTAAGCCCTGCGATACCAGTTCTTTCCCCGTGTTGGCTCCATAGGCCGTCATCTCATACCCGTTGGAAAACCAGCTTCCCAGATATCCGTCACCGGATTTTGCAAAGAACCAGCTGCCGTCGCAGGCATACGCTTCATACTCATAGACCGGCGTGTAGGCATGGATGAAATGTACGAGTTCGTTCGGATCGATGGCAAACACCATGACCGTTAAATTCCGGTACCGCTCGATCCACGGCATGGTTCCATTACCCGCCCAGTAGCTGGGACGGTTTTCCCCGCTGAAGACCCGCTCTCCCGGATGATTGACATAGAAGACCGCCGGACGTTCCTTTCCAAATACCACATTCATCAGATGCTGCTGATGGCCGTGACGGAATGGCTTAAACCGTCTGACTCCCGCCGTTAAGTACTCTCCAGTCCGGTAAGTGTTGATCTTCACCCCTGCGATTCCCTGGTCGGTTTCCATGGCCACCCCCTGTCCTGGCTGGGGACGGCATTCCAT
>OJKJ01000864.1_pt1 | contig 13620 bp, 10 predicted proteins | sample 1596491 | NCBI WGS metagenome assembly OJKJ01 (sample SAMEA4350160, study PRJEB24818) | metagenome | biome: human; feature: gut; material: faeces | place: Denmark | collected 2013-09 | reverse complement strand
GATCCCGTCAGTGGCGAAGCAGTTTCAGATTGTCAGTTCTCTTTTAAACAGAGAAGACGTTGACACAATTTATGTGTGCACCGACTCCGGACGGGAGGGCGAATACATTTACCGCCTGGTGGAGATGCAGGCAGAACTTCAGGGAAAAGGCGCCGGTAAGAAGGAAACTGCCGGAGAACATGGAACCTCCGGAACGCATGGAACCTCCGGAATCCTTGGAAAAGAACGGCGGCGTGTCTGGATCGATTCCCAGACGGAAGAAGAGATACTGCGGGGCATCCGGGAGGCGAAGGAATTATCCGCCTATGATAATTTATGTAACGCCGCCTACTTACGGGCGAAGGAAGATTATCTTATGGGCATCAATTTTTCACGTGTCCTGACGCTGAAATACGGTACACCAGTGAAAAATTATCTGAAAGCGGAAAAAGCAGTCATATCCGTGGGACGGGTAATGACCTGTGTCCTTGGAATGATCGTGAACCGGGAACGGGAAATCAGGCAGTTTGTCAAGACACCTTTTTACCGCGTTACAGGCCGCTTTGCCGTCGCTTCCGCAGACGGACAGACAAATGGAGGGCGCAGTTTTGAAGGGGAATGGAGGGCGGCGGAGGGTTCCGCCTGGTTCCAGTCTCCGGCTTTATATAAGGAAAATGGCTTCAAACAAAAAGAGGATGCGCAGAAGCTGCTTTCTTTTTTGGAGGAAGAACCAAAAGAAGCGCCTGTAATTGAGAAAATAGAAAAAAAGAAAGAACAGAAAAATCCGCCGCTCTTGTATAATCTTGCGGAGCTGCAGAATGACTGTTCCAAGTATTTCAAAATAAGCCCGGATGAAACGCTGCGTATCGTGCAGGAGCTTTACGAAAAGAAGCTGACCACCTATCCCAGAACGGATGCCCGTGTGCTTTCAACGGCCGTGGCAAAGGAAATACACAAAAATATCGGCGGGCTGCGCGGATTTCAGCCGGCTGGTGTTTTTGCGGCCCGGATTCTGGAGCAGAAAAGCTGGCAGGGGATAGCAAAAACCAGATATGTCAACGATAAGCAGATAACGGATCATTATGCTATTATACCCACCGGACAGGGCCTGGGGGCTCTTTCGTCTGTTTCCGGGACAGCGGCAAAGGTATACGAAATCATTGTGAGAAGATTCTTAAGTATTTTTTATCCGCCTGCCGTTTACCAGAAAATATCCCTGGTAAGTATCATGAAGGGAGAACGTTTTTTCTCCAGCTTCAAAGTACTGACCGATGAAGGTTATCTGCAGGTAAGCCAGTTTTCTTTCGCCAGAAAAAAAGAGGAAGCACCCAAAACTGAGGAAGGGAAAAAAGAAGGGCAGGAAAATGACAGCCAGGAAGAAGATATCCGGTGTGACGCGGATTTCCTGAAGGTGCTGCAGGGCCTGAAAAAAGGGGAGAAGCTTTCCTGTGAAGGGCTGGAAATCAAGGAAGGGGAAACGTCCCCGCCGAAGCGCTACAATTCAGGAACCATTATCCTTACCATGGAAAACGCAGGACAGTTTATCGAAGATGAAGAACTTCGCGCCCAGATAAAGGGGAGCGGCATCGGGACCAGTGCCACAAGGGCCGAAATCCTGAAAAAACTGGTATCTATCCAGTATCTGGCATTAAATAAGAAAACACAGATTATCACTCCCACACAGATGGGGGAGATGATATATGATGTTGTATCCGATTCCATAAAGCCCTTGCTGAATCCGGCGCTTACGGCAAGCTGGGAAAAGGGCCTTACAATGGTGGCGGAGGGGACGATAACAGAAGCGGAATACATGAAAAAGCTCACTGATTTTGTGGGGAGAAGAACAAATATTGTAAAACAGCTGAACAACCAGCAGATTCTGTACCGGCAGTTTGATGAAAATGCGAAATACTATGTGAAACAGCCTGCCAGGGCCGCAGCCCGTCAGAGCGAACCGAAAAAGGAAGCTTGAAAACCGGGAAGTTACGTGTGGTATTACACAGATAGGAGCAGACATGGAACAATGTAAAATCAGTAATCTGTATGACTTGAAGGAAACGATTGCAGCACCTGTATTGGAAGGCCGCACCTACCCATGGGAGGTCCTGCCTGAAATCAAAGCCTTTATCCTGGAACTGGGCAAAACGCTCCCTGCCGATAAATTTGATAAAATCGGAGAGGATGTCTGGATTGCCAAAACGGCTAAAGTAGCGCCGAGCGCGAATATCAACGGCCCGGCTATTGTGGATGAGGAAGCGGAAATCCGCCACTGCGCTTTTATCAGAGGAAGTGCCATTGTGGGAAAGGGCGCAGTCGTAGGTAACTCCACGGAGCTTAAAAATGTAATTTTATTTAACAAGGTACAGGTTCCTCATTATAATTATGTGGGAGACAGTATTCTGGGATACAAATCCCATATGGGAGCCGGTTCCATCACCTCAAATGTGAAATCGGATAAACTGCTTGTCAGTATCCATGCTGCGGACGGAGAGATTGAGAGCGGACGCAAGAAAGTCGGAGCCCTGATTGGCGACAATGTGGAGGTAGGCTGCGGCTCTGTCCTGAATCCGGGCACTGTAATTGGGCGAAATTCCAATATCTATCCCCTTTCCAGTGTGCGCGGCTGTGTGGATGCCAATTCCATCTACAAAAGGCAGGGAGAGATAGCAGGGAAAAATTAATTATGCAGGTGAGGACGCTGCCGGAACTGCCGGCCCGATCACCACACCGGACATGGTCCGTTCCGGACGCGTCCTCCATTCTCAATTACCCCCATGTATTTTTAAAAGGCATGATCATTCCGTCAAATTATGCTATGATAAAATCAGAGAGCATCAACTCCGCCTGTATAGTTATACAATAAGGCGGCAATCCATTAGCTATGTTTTAGGAATAAATAATTAATGGATAAGGAGGATATTATGAAAAATTTGGAGGTAAGATATCTGGAGCGGCTGGCGGAATTGTATCCTACAATTGCGGCGGCTTCGACGGAGGTCATCAACCTGGAGGCGATTGTCAACCTGCCGAAAGGAACGGAGCATTTTTTGACCGATATCCATGGAGAGTATGAGGCGTTTTCCCATGTGCTGAAGAATGGCTCGGGGGCTGTGAAGAGAAAAATTGACGATGTCTTCGGCAATACCTTAAGCCGTCAGGATAAACAGTCCCTGGCAACGCTGATCTATTATCCCCGGGAAAAAATGAGCCGGATTTTACAGACGGAGACGAACCCGGATGACTGGTACAAAATAACGCTGTACCGCCTGATTGAAGTCAGCAGAAGAGCAGCGAGCAAGTATACGCGCTCCAAGGTGCGCAAGGCCCTGCCGAAAGAATTTGCCTATGTCATGGAAGAGCTTCTCACCGAAAAAGCAGATTTAACGGACAAAGAATCATATTATGACGCCATTGTCCAGACAATTATCAGGGTAGGCCGGGCAAAACAGTTTATCATTGCCCTGAGCGAATTGATTCAGCGCCTGATCGTGGATCATCTGCATATTGTGGGGGATATTTATGACCGTGGCCCGGGTCCTCACATTATAATGGATAAGCTGATGACTTACCATTCCGTCGATATCCAGTGGGGCAATCACGATGTGCTTTGGATGGGGGCGGCAGCAGGTCAGGCCGGATGCATCGCCAATGTAATAAGAATCTGTGCCAGATATGGAAACCTGGATCTCCTTGAGGATGGATACGGTATCAATATGCTGCCGCTTGCCACATTTGCATTAAATACGTATGCAGATGACCCATGCACCTGTTTCCAGCTAAAAGGCGGCAACACCTATGACGCATCGGAGATGGAAATCAATTTAAAGATGCATAAAGCCATATCGATCATCCAGTTTAAGGCAGAGGGCCAGATTATCAAACGCCATCCGGAGTTCTGCCTGGACCGGCGGAATCTGCTCCATCGCATTGACTATGAAAAAGGGACAATAGAATTGGAGGGAATCGAGTATCCCCTTCTGGATACGAACTTTCCGACGATTGATCCGAAGGATCCATATACCTTTACCGACCAGGAAGCAGATATCATGGAACGGCTTGAGAGGGCTTTCACGAACTGTGATAAATTGCAGCAGCATATGAAATTCCTTTTGGCAAAAGGCAGTCTGTATAAGGTATATAATAATAATCTGCTCTACCATGGCTGCGTGCCTCTGAACGAAGACGGCACGTTCAAAGAGGTCGAAATTTACGGAAAGAAGTATAAGGGAAAAGCCCTTTATGATATTCTGGATAATTACGTCAGAAAAGGTTTTGTGGCAATGGACCGGGAAGAGAGGGAACGGGGCCGTGATTTGATGTGGTATATCTGGCTCCATGAGAATTCCCCGCTTTTTGGCAAGGATAAGATGGCTACGTTCGAACGGTATTTTCTGACGGAGAAGGAGACGCATAAGGAGACGAAAAATCCCTATTATCATTTTCTGGAGAATGAAGAGGTGATGGATCGGATTCTGGCGGAGTTCGGCCTTGCAAAAGAGGGGGCTCATATCATCAACGGCCATGTGCCGGTCAAATCCAAGGATGGGGAAAGCCCGATTAAATGCGGCGGAAAACTTCTGGTGATTGACGGAGGGTTCTCAAAGGCTTATCAGAAAGAGACGGGTATAGCCGGTTACACACTGATTTACAATTCATACGGCCTGATTCTTGCCGCCCATGATCCCTTTGAGTCAACGGAGGCGGCCATTGAAAATGAGAGCGACATCCATTCCGACAGCAAGATGGTGAAATGGGTGCCGGAACGAAAATGTGTGGGTGATACGGACATCGGCCGTGAGCTGAAAGAGAAGATAAAGGATCTGGAAAAACTTTTGGAAGCATATTATACGGGTACAATCGCAGAAAAATTTACTGTTCAGTAAGCAGAAACATGGTCAAAAACAAGCTCATTTTCCCGGTGGAATCTCACCGGAAAATGAGCTGTTTTTTTCTTTTGAAGGAACAGAAGAAGAACAAAAATGTCGTAAGTGTTAAGAAAATTTTACATTTGTTACAAAATTAACATAAAGAATTAACAATAGAAGTATATTGTATGCAGTATCCTAAATAAATGGAAGAATAGTGGAAAGTGTCTGAAAAAATACAATTTTCTCTTTGCTTTATTGTCTGAATGTACTATAATATGAGTGAATAAAAAAACAGTGTATCACACTGAAAACAGGAGGGAATGTAGTATGTTAAGTTTTTTTATTTGCCTTGCGCTGCTGATTGGCGGCTATTTTGTCTATGGTAAAATGGTAGACAATACGTTTGGGACGGATGACAGGGAAACACCTGCAGTGAGGATTAATGACGGGGTCGATTACGTCGTCATGCCTCAGTGGAAGCTGTTCCTGGTGCAGCTCTTAAATATCGCGGGATTAGGCCCGATATTCGGAGCGCTTCAGGGAGCATTATGGGGCCCGGTTGTCTTTCTGTGGATTACATTCGGTACAATCTTTGCCGGCGGTGTCCATGATTATTTTTCAGGAATGCTGTCGGAACGTAATGACGGCGCATCGATTTCCGAGGTCTGCGGTATCTATCTCGGAGGACTGATGAAGAATGTGATGAGGGTATTCAGTATTGTTCTTCTGGTTATGGTCGGCACCGTATTTGCAGTCGGTCCGGCGGGTCTGATTGTCACCCTGTTCCAGAACAACGGCGCCGCAGGCCTTGTGACAAACAAGGAGTTTTGGCTGTGGGTTATTCTGGCCTATTATTTTATTGCAACCTTTATTTCAATTGATAAGATTATCGGTAAAATTTATCCGGTATTCGGCATCTGCCTTATTATTATGGCAGTTGGCGTTGCCATCGGCATTTTTACAAAAGCGGAGTTTGTCATTCCGGAGATCTGGTCGAATTTCCATAATATGCATCCGAAGGGAACTCCGATTTGGAGCGTTATGTTTATTACGGTTGCCTGCGGAGCTATTTCCGGCTTCCATGCGACACAGTCTCCTCTGATGGCGCGCTGTATGAAATCAGAGAAGCAGGGGCATTTCGTATTTTACGGAGCCATGGTGTGTGAAGGCGTGATTGCCCTTATCTGGGCGGCTGCCGGATGCTCCCTGTATGCCGTTACAGGCGGCCTTAACACAGGACTTCAAGAGGCTCTTGCCAACGGTCAGTCCGCTGCCATTTATGATGTGTGCAAGAAGACGATGGGCGGAATCGGTATCGCACTTGCCATGCTTGGAGTTATTGCATGCCCGATCACTTCCGGTGACACGGCTTTCAGAAGCGCCCGTCTTGTTGTGGCCGACTGGTTCAAGATTGATCAGAAGGCATATGCCAGCAGGCTGAAGCTTTGTATTCCGCTTCTGGCTGCCGGTGCGATTATCGGACATCTGGATTACACGATTGTCTGGAGATATTTCAGCTGGACGAACCAGACACTGGCTATGATCGTTTTGTGGACCGCCAGCATGTACCTTTACAAAGAGAAAAAGAACTACTGGCTTACCGCTGTGCCTGCAACCTTTATGAGCGCCGTATCCATGACGTATTTCTTCTATGCAGGCGAATGCCTGAATCTGGGCACGACGGTGGCGTATCCGGCAGGAATTATTCTGGCGGTAGTATTCCTTGGAATCTTTATGCGTGCAACTAAAAAACAGCAGGCCGCATAAGTACGGCCGAAACTTACGGAAACCATATTTACGGGCGAACCACAAAAACAGAACCGGAGATAAATTATGATTTTTAAGCCAGTAAAACTCGGCCGTGACGGCCTGACGGAGCAGGAGCTTCAGACAGACAGGAAGAAGAGCCGGAATTTCGGACCCTGCGGCGTGGGAGAAAAGGCGCTGTACCTGAACAGCTTTTACATAGACAGGCGATATTATATTCCTTTTACGTCCGTTACCCGCGTTTTTAAGCGGGTGGCGATGAGCAGGGGAGGTTTCAGCGGCAAAGGGATGTTTGCCACGATTCCTTATCTTGTAGTGGAGTATGATGATGGGAAGGAAAAGCAGTGCAATTTTAAATACGAAGAGAATGTAGACCGCATGCTGGCCTGCATCGGCAAGTCCCACCCAGAGATCCGGCTGGTAAGCCGGGCGGCGGAAGAGAGGCTTAAAAAGAGGGAGCAGGAGCGCGCGGAGAGATTTCTTCCTGAACTGTCAAAAGAAGCACAGGGAGAGGCCGGCCGGCTTCAGGAGGCAAGAGAGTATCTGGAAATCAGGCCGGAGCTTGGCATAGCGTTAAGTCAGTCGGCCAGAAGGAAAAGAGCCTACGACAAGAGCAGCCCGAGTTACAAATGGGTTGCTCTGGCAATCTCTCTTCTGGGCGCCGCTTCTCTTATTTACGGGATATATTCCTTGATTAACCACGTGGAGTTTGCCGTTTATTTCACTCTTTTCGGAATGGCTGCGATCTTTTTGTTCTCCGGCGCCAGTATGCTGCCGACCTCCAGGAATAACAGGACTTATATACTGAACAGGGTCAGGCTGGCGAAGGAGGAGATGGAGGAATATCTGAAGGGGTACGGAGGGAAAAGCGGTTTCCCCGTACCGGCCAGATATGCCCATCCCGTTGTGCTGAAACGGATGATTGAAATTATTATGGAGGGAAGGGCTGAATGTGCAGATAACGCTTTGGAGGTTTTAAAAGAAGATTTAAGGGCCTTGAATTCCGATGTACAGGTGGAGCAGGAGGAGTATGAGGAAGTGGTGGCAATAAAGGCCATGTTCTTAAACGAAGATTACAGATAGAACCGCTTTTGAAAGGTATTCATAAGCGGAATAAGGCTGAGCCGGAGAGAATGGTTATCTTTGGCTCAGCCTTTTACTGATGGCGGTGACCTGTGTGCGGAGCGTTCAGGTTACCGTTCAATACGTTCTTCTTATTTTGTTCCGAAAATCCGATCTCCGGCATCGCCGAGTCCCGGACAGATATAGGCATTCTCGTTCAGGCAGCGATCCACATGTCCCACGTAAATCTGAACATCCGGATGAGCTTCATGAAGGCGTTTGAGCCCTTCCGGGGCAGCTATAATCGCCATAAATTTAATCGTCCTACCGCCGTGCTGTTTGATAAAATCCACAGCCTCAACAGCAGAGCCGCCGGTTGCAAGCATCGGATCAGTCACCACAATCGTACGCAGTTCAATCGGGCTTGGAAGCTTGCAATAGTATTCGTGAGGCTGATGGGTTACCTCGTCGCGGTAGAGACCGATATGGCCTACTTTGGCAGAAGGAACCAGTGCCAGAATGCCGTTTACCATTCCAAGGCCTGCGCGCAGGATAGGAACAACAGCAAGTTTTTTTCCTGACAGCATGGGTGTCATACAAGTTTCAATCGGAGTTTCAACTTCAGCGTCCTCAAGAGGAAGATCCCGGAGCGCTTCATATCCCATTAACATTGCAATTTCGTCGGTCAGGGAACGGAACTCATTGGTACCGGTCGCCTTATTGCGGAGAATGGAGATCTTGTGCTGAATCAGAGGGTGGTCTAAAATTGTTACGTTTTCCATAGTAAAAACCTGCCTTTTAAATTTATAGTGTTTTCAGAGTAATATAAAAAAATACATCTGATTTAAGTATTGCCGTTTAAGATTTTGTGCCTTAACACAAAAACATGTAACGGTTCAGAAAGCATGAACTGTTACAAAAACATTCAGACAGATGTATTATACACCTGTCTGAATAATCTTGTCACTATATAAATAGAATATTTAAGAGAATTGTTGTAATTTTTTGGAAAGAATTGTCAACTTATATCCGGGCAGGCCTGCCGTCTTGCCGGTACCGGCCCTTCCGAATCTGTCAGTCTGCTATTTTTCTATTTATTATCAGGACTGTATTTAATAATCGCATAATTGCCGAGTTCAGAGGAAAGAGGGATACTTACATAGACAATCCCCTGTTTTTCATAGCTGAATATCTCGGGCCAGCTGGCAGCCGGAGTGCTGTTCTCATCAGCTGTATAACCGCCTGAAAAATCAGCCGCCTGGAGTTTCTTAAAATAATAATCGGTGGTCTTTTCGGAACTGTTGATATAGCTCCTTACGGACTGTTCATTGGCGGAAACGGATTCCAGCTTGTAATCGCCGGATGCAATATAACCGGCTACGGTGTAAGCGTCGGCATAATCGCTAAGCCGCATGTTCTGAACTGTCTCAAGATCAACCGTATTGGTATAGAACAGGTTCTCCGTCTTTGAAGTGGACGGATTCTTCAACTCGCCTTTATAGGAGACGACAATCCGTTTCAGGTTGGCGGCTTCTATAGTGGCTTTCACCGATAAAGTCTGATCCGGATGGACATCGGCGATAGCCATTGCATTCGCACGGAGCAGGGCATTCACCTGCTTCTGTTTTTCGGCATCCTTCATGTTGGAGACAACCGGGTATTCGACCGTCGCCTTGCCTGCGGTTTCTTTTTTAATCTCTGACTTCAAAGAAAAATTGGCGTTATTCTTTGACGCATCGGCAGACTCCTCAGTCGGTGCCGTGGTAGGCGCCTCCGTAGTTTCCGGTATGGTCTCTTTCTCAACAGCGGCAGTAGTATGCAGTGATGATAAATCGACAGCCTCTCTTTTCTTGCAGCCCGTAAAGGCCAAAGCGCAGACGGCAATCGTTGCAGCGATATACAGTTTTTCTTTACGCATAGTTTCCCTCCTCGTGAAATTTATTGATTACAGCGAAAAGCCAGCTTATGATTCAATATCTGGTTCACGGCAATAATTTTGCCTTATGGAATTATTATACAATAATTTTGCCGAAAAATGTCAGAAAATATCATTGAAATTTTCTTAATTTTTTAGTCGAAATACTTTCTTTCCGTAATTAATGCCGTGCTAATGATTAATTGGAATACGGCCTGCCGCTGATGGCTATAAGGTGATTTCCATACCATCATAGGCAAATGATATGTTATCTAAGTTTTTTTCAAATTCCCGGTAATAAGCATAGGATTTGCCCCAGTATTCGTCAATGTGGGTGATGATAATGCGCTTGATTCTGTAAGTATGTTTGATTTCCAAAAGTTCCTCTAAGGTGAACATATCATCTTTAAAAGGCGCATCATCAAGTGCCCGGCCTTCTTTGAGCATGCCGTCATCAGAAACCAGTCCGATTATTAAAATATCCGCATCATAATACAATTCATTGAACACAAACGGCTTCACATCACAGCAGGCATAAATCACCTTTTTGTCCCCGTCTGAGATAACATAAAAAGTCATATTGCCGCGATGGGTTTTGTTATTTACCAGGTGTATTTCTATTTTTCCTATTTTGATGAAATCTGTCTTGGTAATGGAAATACAATGAAGAACATTTTCATAGTAGTATAGGCCGTCTCCGTTCCACGCATTGATATCGTCCACAACTCCAGGAAGCGCAATGAATTGTACGGGAGTTCCCCTGTCGGTTATACAATTGTAGCCCAATGGCTCCACGATACGCATGCCTCTCGTATGATCCGGGTCTTTATGCGAGATGGACAGATATTCAATTTTAGAAATACCCTGACGGTCACAGGCGACGGCAATGTCCTCCGGAGTATCAATGAGCATATGGATGTCCTCAATATAGAGGCTCGGCCCTAACCGTTCATACCGGCCGCGTTTGATTCTCGCCTCCTCACAGATGGGACATTTGCAAAATGGATTTGGAATTTGAAACATTCCGCCGCTTCCTGCAATCTTTAATTTCATCAATTTTACCTCCCAGCCTCTTTCATTTTATTAACATCTCCCTAATCTGTCTAATCATGCCTGCTGGAATTGTGTCGTCATCCAGCGGCATGATACTGCTCAGCATCCGGACTCCCTGATAAGAAAAAAGGAGCAGATCAACAACGGCGTTAATATTCACCTGCCGAAACTCGCCTTTGCTGATTCCATACTTAATCAGACTGCAAAGCATTGCTTTTGAAATGTAATACTGTTTCAGCATGGCGTTATCGTCAGATAGTGGAATACTGCTGTAATACTCGTAAAAAGCAAGTCCCAGTGAACCGCTTCTGTCAAGCATTTCGGACTGGTAACGTTCCAGTAACTCATCCAGAATAACGGTTGCAGACTGACCGTTTTCCATCTTTTCGGCAATGTCATTTTCCAGGCCGGACATAATTTCATTTATGATGTCGGCAAAAATCTGTCCGGTACTTCCATAATGCATATATAAACCGCCGCGGCTCAGTCCTGCTGCTTCACATATGTCTTTCATCGTAACATCCTTAAATCCCTTCCGGATAAATAAATGTAGCGCCGTGTTCCGTATTGCGGCCTTTGTTGCATCTCCCTTTTTACCCATGGTTTTATCCCTCCCCGACATGTGTGTCTGTTTTTAATATACGACATACGTGTCGGAAAGTCAATGAATTAATTATAAGTAAACCTTCTTATTAAAAATCATTAAAACTAACTGGTAAAGAATATAGAAAATGGTATATAATAAAATCAGGTTACTATTTTTCAAAATGTAATTATAAAAGCAGAAACAAGATATAAAAAGCGTAAGCAGGAGGTCCATACTATGAAAATGTTATCTATTGCAGAGGAATTGAAGAACAATTCCTATCCCGGCCGCGGGATTATCATCGGCAGATCGGCAGACGGAACAAAAGCCGTGACGGCATATTTTATCATGGGTAGAAGTGAGAACAGCAGAAACCGTGTATTTGTGGAAGATGGAAACGGAATCCGCACACAGGCATTCGATCCGTCAAAGCTCACGGATCCGAGCCTGATCATTTATGCACCGGTCAGGGTTCTGGGCAATAAAACGATTGTGACGAATGGAGATCAGACAGATACAATCTATGAGGGAATGGACAAGCAGCTTACATTTGAACAGACGCTGCGCTGCCGTGAATTTGAGCCGGATGCACCAAATTATACCCCGCGTATTTCAGGCATCATGCATATTGAGGACGGCGGCTACAACTATGCAATGTCGATTTTAAAAAGCAACGGAGGCAGTCCGGATTCCTGTCTGCGCTTCACATTTGCTTATGAAAGTCCGGCGCCGGGGGAAGGCCATTTTATCCATACCTACATGCATGATGCAAATCCCCTTCCAAGCTTTGAGGGGGAACCGAAGCTGATCTCGATTCCGGATGACATGGAAGCGTTTGCAGAGCTTCTCTGGGAAAACCTGAATCCGGAAAACAAGGTTTCTTTGTTTGTGCGATACATCGACATTGCAACCAGAGAGACACGCTCAAAGATTATGAATAAGAATCAGTCATAAGACCCGACGGGTATAGCACAAAGGAGGAATTTCCATAATGAAAGAACTGGAATTAAAATACGGCTGTAATCCAAACCAGAAACCATCCAGAATCTATATTGAAGACGGAAGCGATCTGCCGATTCAGGTATTAAGCGGCCGTCCCGGATACATCAATTTTCTTGACGCCTTCAACGGCTGGCAGCTGGTAAAAGAACTGAAGGCGGCCACCGGACTTCCGGCCGCCACATCCTTTAAGCATGTATCACCGGCAGGGGCGGCGGTTGGGCTTCCTCTCGATGACACAATGAAGAAAATTTACTGGGTGGAGGATATGGGAGAGCTCTCCCCAATCGCGTGTGCATATGCGAGAGCCAGGGGAGCTGACCGTATGTCATCGTTTGGTGATTTTGTATCGCTTTCCGACGTCTGCGACGCGGATACGGCGCGCCTGATTAAGCGCGAGGTATCAGACGGTGTTATTGCGCCAGGATATACGCAGGAGGCTCTTGAAATCCTGAAAGCGAAGAAGAACGGAAACTATAATGTGATTCAGATCGACCCTGACTATGTTCCGGCTCCGGTTGAAAAGAAACAGGTGTACGGAATCACTTTTGAGCAGGGAAGAAATGAGCTTAAGATTGACAGGGAGCTTCTCTCAAATATTGTGACGGAGAAGAAGGAGCTTCCCGATTCAGCCAAAATTGATATGATGGTTGCGCTCATTACGTTAAAATACACGCAGTCCAATTCCGTATGCTATGTAAAGGACGGTCAGGCCATCGGCGTCGGCGCGGGCCAGCAGTCCAGAGTACACTGTACCAGACTTGCAGGCCAGAAAGCCGATAACTGGTACCTGCGTCAGGCTCCCCAGGTTCTGAACCTGGAATTTGTGGATGGTATAAGAAGAGCAGACAGGGACAATGCGATTGATGTGTATATCGGTGAAGAATATATGGACGTACTCAGCGAAGGCGCATGGCAGAAGATATTCAAGGTAAAACCGCCCGTATTCACCAGAGAAGAGAAACGCGCCTGGTTAGACCAGATGAGCGGTGTCACCCTTGGCTCTGATGCCTTCTTCCCGTTTGGAGACAACATTGAACGCGCTCATAAGAGCGGAGTGGAATATATAGCCCAGCCCGGCGGCTCCGTGCGCGACGACAATGTGATTGAGGTATGCAATAAATATGGGATTGTGATGGCGTTTACAGGTATCCGGCTGTTCCATCATTAATAAATGTTCCGTTGCCACCCGGCCGGAATTATCGCAAAAATCTTGCGTAAATTCCGGCCGGGTGACATCAGGTCCGAATTGTGATAACAAATTGTTACAGTTCAGCCTTCGGCTAAACCGTAACAAATGATGCACAGAAACGGCAAAAAAACGCCGTTTCGCGCCGCACAACTCGGGATTTTCGCAAAAAACAGCGAAAACACCTCGCGGAATACATCAT
>OJKJ01000863.1_pt1 | contig 13628 bp, 10 predicted proteins | sample 1596491 | NCBI WGS metagenome assembly OJKJ01 (sample SAMEA4350160, study PRJEB24818) | metagenome | biome: human; feature: gut; material: faeces | place: Denmark | collected 2013-09 | reverse complement strand
TATACCAGGTCATACTCAGGTGGTTCAGTGGGAACCATACTTCGGCGTGTGTACCTCATCGTTTGCCCTGCCCTCTTGTTTTTTTTTTTTTTTTTTTTTTTAATGATCCGGCGACCACCGAGATCTACACTAGATCGCTCGTCGGCAGCGTCAGATTGGTATAAGAGACAGCGGAATGCATACAGCACATCGTGGAGTTCATCGACGGTGGTCGGTGCCTTTAAGTTTAATTTATCCAGCCAGTCCTGTCTGATCCACCAGAACTCGGCAGCCTTGAGCTCCTGATTTTTCGGAATCTGGTAGATATTGCCATCCAAAGAGTATGCCGTCTGGCGGAATCTGGCGTCCTCGTCCAGCACCTTCTGGATATTCGGCGCGTGTTCCTTGATCAGATCGTTTAACGGAATCATTCCGCCGTCGCGTCCCAGCTTCTCCAGGGAGGAAGCGTCTACGTAGCCGATGATATCGGCCAGATTGCCGGAACTCATCATCAGGTTAAACGCCTCTTCTTCGTTGGAATTGGAGAGGGAAATGGTTCCCTTCAGACTGACATTCGTTCGCTTCGCGGCTTCCTGCCATACCTGCCAGTTTGAGTCGAACGGCATGTTATTGAAGTTTAAGAATACGGTAAATTCTTTTGGTTCCTTGCTCACGAGGCTGCCTGTAAACGTCTCCTCTGTCTGGGCCTGGCTGGCGCCAGCCTCCCCTTTTGCCGCCTCTGTTCCGCTTGTTTCGCTCTTTGCGGAACAGCCCGCCAGTGTGCCGGTAAGCATTACTGCCGCCATTGCCGCCGCCATAAGTCTTCTTTTTCTCATCTTTGAATTACCTCCTTTTTGTTGTAACTGCTATAATAAATTAACCCTTCACTCCTCCAACGGTGACGCCGGTCTTAAAGTATTTCTGTACAAACGGAAATACGATCAGCATCGGTACAATGGCTATGATTATCATAGCATAAATTACCGTGGTTGGAGAACTTAATGAATTCTGTGTTACGATTGCCGCCTCCGAAGCGTTGGCCACCCGGTCTACGATCATCTTCTTCAGCAATACCTGAAGGGGCGCTTTCCTGTCGTCATTTAACAGCTGCATGGCCCAGAAGTAACTGTTCCAGCGGTTGATCGCATAAAACAGTCCCACCGTAGCCAGCGCGGGCTTAGAGAGCGGTAAATAAATCTTGAAAAACGTGATAATATGGTTGGCTCCATCGATAAACGCCGCTTCCTCCAGTGCCTCGGGAAGCTGTTCGAAGAAACTCTTCATAATAATCAAGTTGTATGTGTTGATCGCAAACCCAAGGATAATGGCCGTTCTGGTATTTAACAGGCTGAAATCCTTAAAGGTTAAGTACATGGGGATAATTCCCGCGTTAAACCACATGGTGAATATGGTAAATAAGGTAAAGAACTTGCGGAAAACCAGCTTCTTTTTACTGAGGGCGTAGGCCATGGTCGTCGTAAAGAGCATATTTACCACAACGCCGGCAACCGTGTAAAAAATGGTGTTTCCGTAGGCCAGCCAGATGCCGCTCTTCTTGATGGCTTCCTTATAGCTTGCCAATGTAAAATGCCTGATGGCAAACATGACATCGCCGTTCTCCACGTAATACGGCTGACTGAGCGATGCGATCAGCACGTAATAGATCGGATAGAGCACAACCAGGCTGATTACAATTCCAAGGATCGCCATACCCACATTGAATACCTTTTCGCCTGTTCCAATTACCTGTCCCTGATGGATTTTCTTATTTTTCATCTCGCGCCTCCTTACCAAAGTGCCGTATCGGAAAGCTTACGGCTTAACCGGTTGGCCAACGTGACAAGTACCAGCGCGACAATTGCCTCAAACATACCGACCGCCGTAGCGAGACCGTAGTTCCCATTTTCAAATCCCAGACGGTAGGAATAGGTAGCGATAATATCTGCTTTGGCAAATGTAGATGGCTGATACAGAAGGAGGATGGCCTCATATCCTACCTTTACCATCTTTCCGATATTTAACACCAGCATGGTGACAATCGTCGGAAGAATCGCCGGAACGGTGATATTCTTAATCTTCTGCCATTTACCGGCTCCGTCCACGGTGGCCGCTTCATATAACTGCGGATCGATTCCCATGATGGCCGCAATAAAGACGAGCGCATTGAAGCCTGCGTTCTGCCACAGGGTCATGATCGTGTAGATTCCTCTGAAATACTGGGGCTGTACCATAAAGTAGACCGGCTCCATTCCCAGCTTTTCCAGAATCATGTTGACGATACCGGTACTGGGAGACAGGAAGTTGACCACGATACCACAGACAACGACGACCGATACGAAGTGCGGAAGGAGTGTTGTCATCTGCGTCATCTTGCTGACAAACTTGTTCTTCATCTCCGTAACCGCGACCGCCAGGATAATCGGTATCGGGAAACAGACAACCAGCTGCCAGAAGGAGATCATCAGTGTATTTTTCAAAACCCGCAGAAAATCTCTTCCTGTTAAAAAGGTAATGAAATTGTCCAGTCCCACAAAGGTGCTTCCCGAGATTCCTTTAAATATGTTGTAATCGTAAAAGGCAATCGCCAGACCGGCCATAGGCTTGTAGGCAAACGCCAGGAACCACAGCACCCCCGGAAGCAGAAGAAGATATAAATCCCAGTTCTTTCTGACTGAGTGCAGGCAGGATTCTTTATTTTTGCTGCCGCCCTGTTGCTTAAACATTTGTAACTCCCCTCTCATATTCAATTAGAGCAGGAATGATTTTTCGGACACGCTCTGGTTTTACAAAGCTCATTCCCGCTTCTGAACTCCACTTTAAACCCGTTCATCCGGAAAAGTAAATCACTGTTTTTCAGGTCATCTGCAATAGGATTGCTTTTTTATATTCATTTTTCAACTCATCACCAATTCACCCGATTCGCGCCATATGATTGATTTTTACAGCCCATTCCCTTATACTCGGATTACATGCTTTTAAGTAAGTAAACAAATGGGGGTATACACAATGCAGCAAAAAAATATTTTAATCATCATCTGCGACCAACTTTCCGCCACGGCATTAAGTGCCTACGGCAATACATATTCTTCCACGCCGAATCTCGACGCTCTGGCGGCCCGGAGCGCCGTCATGGAGTATGCCTATACTTCCTGTCCGCTCTGTCAGCCGGCCCGGGCCTCATTCTGGACCTCGCGCTATCCGCACCAGACCGGCGTGCTCTCCAACCTGCCCGATCAAGGCTTTCCAGCGGTCTCCGACGATATTCCGACGCTGGGCGAACTGTTTTCCCATGCCGGTTATGATTGTGTGCATTTTGGCAAGACTCATGATTATGGGGCATTGAGAGGCTTTAAGGTCATCGAATCCGAGGAAATCCATGTCCCGCGGACGAATCCGGCCATCAAATTCGATTATGAGACGTATCTGGATATCGACACAACGGAAAAGTCCGTCCAGTACCTGTCTTCCCGGCCGGAAGGGCCGTTTCTCATGGTCTCGGACCTGCAGAATCCACACAACATCTGCGCCTACATCGGCGAACACAGCGAAGGATACGGCGATTTCCCGCTGGAGCGGGAGCTACCTCCTCTGCCGGAAAACTTTGATTTCGACGATATTGCCAACCGGCCGGAATTCATCCAGTATCTCTGCTGCGCCCACAGAAGGCAGCGCCAGGCCAGCGGCTGGAAGGAAGATGATTTCCGCCACTACCTTTACGCCTATTATTACTACCTGTCCATGGTGGACAAACAGATTGGCCAGATTCTCGAAGCGCTTTTAAAAAGCGGTGCCGCGGATCAGACTATGGTCGTATTTCTGGCCGATCACGGTGAAGGGATGGCGTCTCACCACCTTGTGACAAAGTACGGCGCTTTTTACGAGGAGACGAACCGGGTACCGCTCTTTTTCGCGCTTCCGGGTGGGGATCAAGCGTCTCGCATCGGCGGCGTAACCTCTCTTCTGGATCTGGTTCCCACGCTTTTGGACTATGCGGAGCTCCCCTGTCCTGACGGACTGGAGGGGATATCCCTTATGCCTCAGATCACGGGAGTAAAACCGCATTCCGACCGGACTGCCGCAGTGGCGGAATGGTACGATGAATTCCGCGATTATACCGTTCCCGGACGCATGATCTGCAACGAGGATTATAAGTATATCTGTTATCTGGAGCCGGACAGCGAGGAGCTTTATGACATGAGAAATGACAGATATGAAAAAACCAACCTGGCAGGTAAACCGGAGTACTCCCCGATTCTGGAAAAGTACCGTTCCCTGCTTAAACATCATCTGGAAAAGAGCGATGATCCTTTCTTCACCCTGAAAACGGCAGGCACCGGGAGCTACCGCCGCCATCCGCTGGGATTTGAGCATCATCAGGGTCTCAGCGCCGTGGAGAAATACGCCCTGGAGATTAAACGAAAGTAGATGGTCTGACGTTATGTTTTCATCTGGTATCTATAAAAACCGTTTGTATAAAATCCTGATTTCTACCGGTACCATAGTGATAGTCCTGCTTGCGGTGCTGTCAGGCAGCTACCTTCACCTGCAGCAGAAAAGCAGCTATATCCACAACTTATCAAATTCCACGGCGGCGCTGGAGGCCAATTCCAACATCGCCATGAATCTGATCTCGCGGGCGGTCAATGACGTCAGCCGTGATAAGAGCATTACGAAATGGGTAAATTCATCCTCCGCCAACGATTTCTATTTCAATTCCATCACCGCCTTAAAGCAGCTGCGAATCATCACTACGGACTCTTCCATGCTCAATTATGAGCTGGCTGTAACGACAGTAGGCCCGCTGGAATTTGACGGAAAATCGTACGGCATGGTCCTGGACCAGTCGGGGACCGTGGACAGGGATAAATTTTTAGGGCATGTAAAGGGGCTGTCAAAAGAAGAAATGGAGTCCATGGATCAGCATTTTTCCGCTTCCAACCGGCCCTTTTGCCTGCCTCATTATGAGAATGACCGTCTAAAATCCGTTTACTATATCGTAAAGGATTACCGGTATTCTTCCAGCCTTCTGTGTTTTGTCACGATTCCGATCGAAACGCTTACGGGCTCTGCCAGGCCAGGTCAGTTTTTGCTTTACAGTGACGACCGGCTGCTGGCGGTCAGCCATCGGGAAGCCGATATGGATGAGCTTTTTTCAAATATGATGAGTATGGGTATGGAGACAGCCGATTACGGAATCGGACAGCAGGAATTCTTCAAGCTTGGAAAGGAGTACGTATTTCCTACAAGCCTGCCTGCCATTGGCTGGGAAATTGCCTATGTCTATGACAGCTACATGCTGGGTTCCGGCCAGATTGTATTCTTTCTTCTGATTTTGGTCACGGCAGCCTGCATTTTCACCTTTTTAATCGCGCTGCTGGTGGAGGCGCTCTATAAGCCAATCCGGGAAGTCGTGGAAGATTCCATGGATTCCCCTGAGGCTGGAAAACCCATCGATGAATTTAAGATTTTACGGCAGAATTCGGAAAAAATAAAATCCTTAAGCAAGACACTGATGGAGGCCATGGACGAGAACGAACGCCTCGCCTCCCAGCAGCAATACCGCCGTCTGCTCTTCGCCCCCCAGCCGGGAGGCCTGGCAGAATGCGGAGAAGAGCCGGAAGAGGATTACAGCGTGGTGGTAGTGGAATTCCAGCCTGTAAATGAGGGCTCCTCCCCCAGCTGTATCGTTATTTTAAAGCAGTATGTCCATGAGTTTGCCATGAACGTGCCTGACATGACATTCGTGGACCTGGATTCCACACGGTGCGCCATGATCGTGAAAAGTGGTAACACAGACGAGATTCTCCTGCAGCTCTACGAGCTCCTCCGCTATCTGACACAGAAGCCCGAGGATGAGACGATCAACCAGTGGATTGCCTTAAGCAATCCCAGAAACGGCTTAAACCGGATCTGGCTGGCCTACCAGGAGACGCTGCGCATCCTGGAATACAAGCACGTATACGGCCATACCAATATCCTGACCTTCGAACAGATCCGTTCCGTGGACGCGGTCACGTATTCCTATCCGCTCTCCATGGAGAACCGGATGGTCCACTGTATCGTGGAAGGCAAAGAGGAGGCGCTCCAGATCTTCGATCAGCTGATCCGCACGAACCTGGTAGACAAAACGCTGTCGATCGAGTCGATTCAGAGCTTCGTCTATGTCCTGATCGGCACACTGGGCCGTGTCTTCCAGGAACTGAAGACATCACCGGAAGCACTATTAAAAGAAGATATTAATTTTATGTATCTGTATGAACACTGGAGTGATTCGGTCACCATCACCACCTTAAGACACGCAATTCAGGACATTCTGACCGCGGTAAGCTGCCGGGGCGAAAACAACGATGAAAAGCTTCTGAACGAGATGATCCATTATATCCACACGAATTACACCGACGATATCATGTTAAACGACATGGCGGACCAGTTCAACATCTCCCCCAAGTACTGCGGAATCCTGTTCAAACAGCTGAGCGGCCAAAACTTCAAAGATTACTTAAACCGCTACCGAATCGAAAAAGCCAAAGAACTCCTCCAGAATGAACAGGGAATTAAAATCGCAGAATTAAGCCTGATGGTCGGTTTCAACAGCGCAAACAGTTTCATCCGCGTATTTGGAAAATACACCGGAGTTACCCCTAAGGCCTACATGGAATCCTTAAAAGAGGATATCCCCCAACTATAAAACAACACGAACTGAATATAAAACTCCTGATCTGTAGACTCTGGCCTATGAAGCGAAAGGGAATTCCATGCCTGCCGAACACACTAAAATTGAGTGTGTTCGGCAGGTTCAGAATTCCAGGGGGCATGGTATTTTAACAACTTGACTTGTCCTGATCCTGTATTCTTAATCCATATAGTCATCATAAGATTCAAATATTTTCTTCACTATATCGTAAGACAGCTTTCTCCTCCTGTATTCATCCACTATCCCTTTATTATTCATGGTACGGGGCCGGTTATTGAACCATTCTTCACTAACACGGTTATCACAAAACTGCCAGATATAGATACCATTGCAGTTCGAATACTCAAGAACAGCTTTCATCTGTTTTTCCAGCGTCTCAGCCTGATATTCTTCCGTCCATTTGGAGTGATAGCCATTGCGATACCCATATATGCCGCCAGCACCAATCTCTGTAATAAGAAATGGCTTTCCGGCACCTGGCGTTTCTTTCTGTATCCATTGATACAAGCCAGCTAAATATTCCTCTACGGGTTCGTTGTGATACCAGTGGGGATAGATATTGTAAGAAACAACATCCGGTAAACCAAAACAAATGTCTGTTTTGAATTTACAGCTGGCAAAAGAACACGGTCTTTCAGAGTCCAGCTGCCTGATTAATGTAAACTGCTTTTCATAACATTCTTTTCCATACTCACTATCACTGGCACATTCATTTAAAATTCCCCAGATATAGATGGAAGGATGGTTATAATGCAGAGAAATCATTTCCTGAATCACCTGCTCTGCCTGTGGTTCAAAATTAGGATTCTGCATATTTTCCAGACTAAGCCCTCTTGCATGGTTCTCTTCCCATACTAAAATACCCTGCTCATCACACAGATCGAGAAAAATCTCGTCATTGGGGTAGTGTGTCGTGCGGACAGAATTGCCTCCCAAATGCTTAATGATATCTAAATCGGCAGCCATGGCCGAATATGGCAATGCACAGCCAAACTGCGGATGATCTTCATGACGGCAAAATCCTTTCACTCGAATGGGGCGGCCATTCAATAATATGTTTTTTCCCTCTATACGTATCTCGCGAAACCCAAAACGATCGATAAAATCGTCTTTCACTACTCCGCCTTTTTCAACATATGCTGATGCATAGTACAGTTCAGGCTGTTCCATGGTCCATGGTATAATCCCCGAGAACTCAAGCTCTCCTTCCAGCACAAGGCTGTTCCGGGCCTCAATTTCCGCTGACTCCCATAGAATTTCCTTTTCTGCAATCCTGACTCTCGCATCCACCGATTCATTTTTGGTACTTATATTTTCTAATTTTAATTCAATCTTAGCTTTCCAGACAGAATTATCAAAAACAGGTGTTACGTGAATCCACTGGATATATATATCAGAAATTTGTTCCAATACCACAGGTCTGCTTACGCCTCCATAGGACATATAATCATTGGGGATATGCAGTGCGCTCATTTTACTAAAGCGGTTGTCTGCCCTTATCTCCAATGTATGTTCTCCCGCATCCAAATCCTTCACAATAACACTGAAACTTGTATAAGCATTATAGTGAGACGCTATTTCTCTTTCATCCAAAAAGACAGTCGCTGTATGGCTTACTCCCTTAAATTCCAATCGAATTGTTCCGCCTGCCTGAAAGCTTGTTCTGTAAACTCCCTCTCCCCGGTATCCTGAAAAATCCGGATAACTTTCCCAGCAGCTTGGTGTCGCCACTTGAAATGTTCTGCCTGCAAACGCTCCCTGACAAGGTGTAAATTCCCAGGTTTTTCCTGTCAATTCCTGCTGCGGCCTAATTTTATGAGTTGAAAATGTTCTTACCATATTCCTCCTAATCCTTTCTCATTAACAAATCATCTAATTGATGTATAATTAGATTATAAGATTTTTATAGTGTTTTTCAATGAACTAAAGTATGCTATAATTGATATATTCTAATATTGGGGATTGATCGGCGCAAAATAGACACAGCACCTGAGAAATGAGGTTACGTATGATACAGATTAATAACATCGGCGAAAACACAACACATGACAGTTCGTTCCATGTAAATCGTCCTAATGGGCATCCCGTTTATCTGCTATTAATAATAAAGACGCCTGCAAAGTTTCTTATTGACGATACCTGGAGGATAACGCCCGCTAACACTGCTGTGATTTTTAAACCCGGGCAAGCGCATAGATACTGCGTAGTGAATGATTGTTATATTAATAATTGGGCACATATCACCTCATATCAGCCTCTCCTTGGTGACCATTTTCCATTTGGCATCCCTATAACACTCCATTCTCCTAATCATTATTCAGATTTATTTCATATGATTTACACAGAATATTACGGTGCCTCTCCCCACCGGAATTCAAATATCCATAACCTCGTCACAGTATTATTGAATAAAATTTCTGATGAAAGCAACATCAGCGAGTACCCGGATCTTTACTATGCTTTAGCTAACCTTCGGGAACAAATCTACTCCTACCCGGACAGAGACTGGTGTATTCCCGGAATGGCAAAGCAGCTAAATATCAGTACCGGGTATCTGCATTCTACATATCAACATTACTTCGGCACCACGTGCATAAAGGATGTGATTCAAAGCAGAGTGCAGCTCGCCACCCAGCTTCTTTCTTCCAGCAATAAACCGTTGGATGAGATAGCGGAGTTATGTGGATATCATCATACAGAGCATTTTATTCGTCAGTTCAAATCACATATTGGGGTTACTCCGAGGAAGTACAAAAGGACTGAATAAGTCGGCGTATAAAAAAGTTATCCAGTCATTGACTTACACCGGCAGACAATGACTGGATAACTTTTCTAATTTATAATAACACTTTTTTAATTTCCATCCGCATAATAAGCATCAATCCCATCCGCGATTCCCTTTGCGATCTTCGCGCGATACTCATCGGTGGCCATCTTTTTATCTTCCTCCGCATTGCTCATAAATCCCATCTCCACAATGGTAACCGGGATTTTGCACCAGTTGATTCCGCTCATGGTATCGGTCTCCTGGACTCCGCGGTTTTTAAAGCCTGTGGTGTCACAGATGCCCTTTACCACGGCCCTGGACAGTGCAGAGCTCTTGCTGTATAAATTTCCATTATAGGGGTTCTTCGATGTCTGGCACATGGTCAGCGCGCCGTGAACACTGGTATCGTTTAAAGAGTTGGCATGAACGCGTACGAAAATATCCGCACCGCTCTTGTTGGCCATCTCGGCCCGCTCTGCGTTGCTGATATTCACATCATCCGTTTCCCGGATCATATAAACCTGATATCCCCGGCTAAGCAGTTCTTCCTTAAGCTTTAAGGAGACCGCAAGCGTCAGCTTATATTCGGGTATCCCCGTCACATTTCCCTGCGTTCCGGAGGCAACCTTGGCCTTCTTCTCCGATGCACCCGGCCCTATCGGTTCTTTTTCTGAATTGCCCTTCGCCTGGTGTCCCGGATCGATGGCAATGATCTTGCCGGAACCGGAGCCTGTGACCGCAGGAGCCGTTGTCTCCGGTTCCGGAGCCGGCTGTTCCTTTGACACAAAGCTGGAGGATATGTAACACTCCTGATCCTGATAGATGACACGGCTCCAGCTGTCGCTGTATCCGGTCCGTTTCAGAGCCGTTCCCCTGGAAACCGTGGTGATCACTGCACCGCCCGTTCCCGCGCTCTTTCTGATATTAACCTGACTGCCGGTCACGTATACGGTTTCATCCACCGCCGTAAAAGCGGGAGCCGTCTCCGTAGTCACAGCGGCCTCGTGGGCGCTTGTCCCCGCCTGGCCACCCGGCTTCTCTGCCCCGTTTTTTCCATTCCCGGTCTCATTCTCAATAGAAACCGCTGCCGTCTCTTCTCCATTTTCCAGTGTGATATCACCGGAAGCCTCTTCCAGCGTCGGCACCTCGACCGGTTCATACTTCCTGCCGCATCCGGCCAGTGTCAGGAGGCACACAAGCGCGGTTACGATATAAATTCCGGTTCTTCTCTTCTTATTCACAGTATCGTACCTCCTCCGGCAACGTAAGTATCTGCATAAAACACGACGGCCTGCCCCGGTGTAATCGCCCTCTGAGGCTCATCAAACCGGCATTCCACCAGATCCTCGCCCACTTCCCGGATGGTGCAGGGGGCGCCTTTGTGGCTGTAGCGGATCTTTGCGTTTACTCGCATCTCACCGCCGTGAAGTCCGTCGACCGCCATCCAGTTCAGGCGGTTACAGCGGAGCGTATCGGAAAAGACATCATCCGAATTTCCAATGACGACTTCGTTCGTCTCCGGCCTGATTTCCGTGACAAAGACGGGATGGCCCATGGACAGGTTTAACCCCTTCCGCTGGCCAACCGTGTAGTGGGTGATTCCTTCATGCTGTCCCAGTACATTGCCATCCAGGTCCACAAAGTTGCCTCTCGGCAGCTCTTTTCCCGTGTTTTCTTCAATAAATTTGGCATAATCGTGATCGGGGATAAAACAGATTTCCTGGCTGTCCGGCTTATGGGCGACCTTTAAATTGATCCGGTCCGCGATTTCACGGATCTGATCCTTGGAATAGGCGCCAACCGGCATCAGCGTATGAGCCAGCTGGTACTGCGTCAGATTATAGAGTGCGTACGTCTGGTCTTTCGCCGCCGTAACGGACATTCTCAGTGCGTACCGCCCGTTTTCCAGCTGCTCGATTCTGGCATAGTGGCCTGTGGCGATATAGTCCGCTCCGATATCCAGGCTCCGTTTTAACAGCGATTCCCATTTGACATACCGGTTGCAGGCGATACATGGATTCGGGGTGCGGCCGTTCCTGTATTCATCCACAAAATAGTCTATTACATTTTCTCTGAATTCCTCTTTGAAATTCATCACATAATATGGAATCCCCAAATCCCAGGCCACGCGGCGGGCGTCGTCCACCGCGCTTAAGCCGCAGCAGCCTCCGCTCTCCTCCACGGCCTCTTTCTCTTCGTCCTGCCAGATCTGCATCGTGACGCCGATGACATCATAGCCCTGCTCCTTCAGCAGCCATGCTGCCACGGAGGAATCCACGCCGCCTGACATTCCTACTACTACTTTTGGTTTATTCATCGTTTCACATTCCGTTTCTTCTGCCGGCATCCGGTTCACCGTCGGCTCTAATATTCTTCTTCCACTTCTTCCTCACCGATATCTGACTTCGGTTTTTTCAGCCCCTGAATCTCGATTCCGTTCTTCTGGGCGTAATCCCATAAGGCCGCGTGAATGGCTTCTTCTGCCAGTAAGGAACAGTGCACCTTAACTGGCGGCAGTCCGTCAAGCGCCTCACACACCGCCTTGTTCGTTACTTCCATCGCTTCCTGGATCGATTTGCCTTTCACCATCTCGGTTGCCATGCTGCTGGTAGCCACCGCTGCGCCGCAGCCAAATGTCTTAAACTTTACATCGTTGATGATTCCGTTCTCATCAATATCGAGATAAATTCTCATGATATCGCCGCATTTCGCATTTCCTACCGTACCCATGCCGCTGGCATTCTCTATTTCTCCTACATTTCTTGGATGCTCGAAATGATCCATAACTTTTTCTGTATACATTTTTATCTTTCTCCTATTTTTAGTAATATATCGACAATTTACGTAGGCTTATTACCGATTCTGGCGCTTTACGAAGTCCTCATATAAAGGTGACATGCTGCGCAGCTTCTCTACGATCTTTTTGATGGATTCGACCACATAATCCATCTCTTCCATGGTATTATCGGAATTCAGCGTCAGTCTCAGGGATCCGTGAGCAATCTCATGAGGCAGGCCGATGGCCAGCAGCACATGGGATGGGTCCAAAGATCCCGACGTACAGGCAGAACCGCTGGAACCGCAGATTCCATCCATATCCAGCATGATGAGTAAGGATTCTCCCTCGATAAACTGGAAGGCAAAGTTCACATTGTTGGACAGCCGGCTGGTTCTGTGACCATTGATTCTCACATAAGGAACCTCCGCCATCACGCGTTTCATCAAATAATCGCGCAGCTCAGACTCTTTCTTCGTGCGCTCTTCCAATGTGTTCATGGCGATCTCTACGGCCTTTCCAAAGCCCACGATCCCCGGAACGTTCTCGGTGCCGCCGCGGCGCTTCCGCTCCTGGGCGCCTCCATGCATAAAGGAACGCGTCTTGATTCCGGTGCGGATATATAAAAATCCGATTCCCTTGGGGCCGTTTAACTTGTGGCCGCTGGCGCTCATCATATCAATATGATACTCATCTACATTGATCGGAACGTGACCGAAGGCCTGAACCGCGTCTGTGTGGAAGATAATTCCGTGCTCTTTCGCGATCTCGCCGATCTCCTTCACCGGTTCAATCGTTCCGATTTCGTTGTTGGCAAACATTATGGAAATCAGGATGGTGGTGGGGCGGATTGCCTTCTTCAGTTCATCGATTTTGATGACACCATTCTCATCTACGTCTAAATAGGTCACCTCAAAACCGCGCTTCTCCAGGTATTCGCATGTGTGAAGAACCGCATGGTGTTCAATTTTACTGGTAATAATGTGATTTCCCTTCGCCTGGTAAGCCTCAGCCGTCGCGGCCAGTGCCCAGTTATCGGACTCGGTGCCTCCCGCTGTAAAGTAAATCTCATTGGTTTTTGCTCCAATGGCGTCTGCAATCGTCTCTCTGGAACGGTTGATCGCCTTCTTGGATTCGTTGGAAAACTCGTACACGGAAGATGGATTGCCATAAAATTCCGTAAAATACGGCAGCATCGCGTCCACAACCTCCGGCCGTGTCTTTGTCGTCGCTGCATTGTCAAGATAAATAAATCGTTTCATAATTGTTAGTTCCGCCTTTCTGTAGTCCTAAAGTTAAAAGCTTCATCTACATTTTCTATTATACACAGATTTCCTATAATTTCAATAGGAATAGTTATCGTTTTTGTTACAGTTTGATCTTCCCTCTTTCTGAAAGCTAAGTGAAAAATG